>WNFV01002518.1_pt1 | contig 24333 bp, 25 predicted proteins | sample 5400101 | NCBI WGS metagenome assembly WNFV01 (sample SAMN13153361, study PRJNA577476) | soil metagenome | isolation source: 115 cm soil or saprolite under grassland replicate 1 | place: USA:California | collected 2016-06-15 | reverse complement strand
TCAGCGTCGCGCCCTGCCGAGCGATGCCCAGCTCGAGCGCGCGGCGGATGCCCTGACGGAGCCCGCGGAGCTCGGCCGGCCCTAGCTCGCCGGCGGCGCGCAGCGGGTTGATGCGCGCGCGCCAGAGGGCCTCGTCGGCGTAGATGTTCCCAACACCTGCCACCGTCCGCTGATCGAGGATGGCCGACTTCACCGGCGCGCGGCGCCCGGCGAGTCGCGCCGCGAGCTCCTTCGCGGTGAAACCCGCCCCCAGCGGCTCCGCGCCGAGGCGATCCGCAAGGTACGGCTCGAGCTCGCCCGGCTCGACGAGCAGCCACGTGCCGAAGCGGCGGACGTCTCTGTATGCGACATCCGACCCGTCGTCTAGCTTGATAACCGCACGCCGGTAGGGATCGTCGTCCGGGAGTTCCCCGCGTCGCGCGTGCCGCAAGCTTCCCGTCATCCGGAGGTGAATCAGGAGAACGCGACCGCTCTCGAACACCACAACCAGATACTTGCCACGGCGCTCCACGTCCGCGACCCGCTCTCCCTGAAGCTCAGCTGCGACTGCGACCGGATCGTCCGGACGGGTTAGTCGTCCGTCGAGGATCTCTACTCGCTCGAGCGTGCGGCCGACGAGGACCGGCTCGAGCTTTGCACGTACGGTCTCGACCTCGGGGAGTTCGGGCACCCCGGCAACGCTAGCGACCGATTGCGTCGCGCCGCGGGAAGCCTCAGCCGATCACGTCGAGCACGATCGCTCGTCGCGCAGGCGTCTCGTGCGTGAACTCGTATGCGGCGAGGGTCTCCTCCGAGACGGCGGCTGCCGACTCCTCGTCGCGCGCGTGAACCTCGAAGAGCGGCTCGCCTTCGGCGACCTCGTCGCCGCGCTTCTTCAGGCACACGATCCCGACTGCGTGATCGATCGAGTCGGACTTGGTCTGCCGGCCGGCACCGAGATGGAGGGCGGCGACGCCTACCCGGATCGCGCCGAGCCTGCCGACGTAGCCCGCCTGCGGCGCGGACACCGTGCGGATGATCGGCGCTTCCGGGAGCACACCCGGGTCCGGCTCGCCGCCCTGGGCGCGGATCCATTGCTCGTAGGCGCCGACGGCCGAGCCGTCGGCGATCGCTGCCTCGGCCCGCCGACGACCTTCGTCGAGGTCGATCCCGAGGTCGGAGAGCGAGAGAAGTCGCGCCGAAGCGGCGAGGACGAGCTCGCTGAAGTCTGGCGCTCCTTCGCCGCGGATCGTGGCATACGCCTCGCGCACCTCGAGCGCGTTCCCGACCGCGGTCCCGAGTGGCTGGTCCATGTCGGTCAGCAAGCAGACGACCTGGCGGCCGGATCGACGGCCGATGTCGTACATCGTCTCGGCGACGACCCGGGCGTCGGCAAGCGTCTTCATGAACGCGCCGTCGCCGACCTTGACGTCGAGGACGATCGCGTCCGCGCCCGAGGCGAGCTTCTTCGACATGATGCTCGCCGCGATCAGCGACACGTTCTCCACCGTCGCCGTCACGTCCCGAAGCGCATAGAGCAGCTTGTCGGCCGGTACGAGGTCGACTGTCTGCCCGATGATCGCGAGTCCCACGTCGCGGACCTGCTCGACGAACTCGTCGATGGTCAGCTCGACCCGGTAGCCGGGGATCGACTCGAGCTTGTCGAGGGTGCCGCCCGTGTGGCCGAGGGCTCGGCCGCTCATCTTCCCGAAAGGCACGCCGCATGCCGCCACGATCGGCGCGACGGCGAGCGAGGTCTTGTCCCCGACGCCGCCCGTCGAGTGCTTGTCGACGACCTTGCGGCCGAGCGCGCTGCCGAGGTCGAGGGTCTCGCCGCTTCGCACCATCGCGTCGGTCAGCGCGAACGTCTCCGCGGGCGAGAGGCCGCGGAAGTACACCGCCATGCAGAACGCTGCCATCTGATAGTCCGGAACCTCGCCGCGGGTGTAGCCGAGGACGAGCTCCGCGATCTCCTCCGGGGCGAGCTCGTGCCCGTCACGCTTGCGCTGGATCAGCTCCGCGGGCCGGATCATTTCTCGGCGACGAAGATCGCGCTCTGCCGCGTCGCGACGAGCGGCCCGCCGAGCTCCGGGACGAGATCCGTGAGGTGCTTGTGCGCGACCGACGAAGCGATGTAGTCCCGGACTGCGTCGGTGTCGGGAAACGCAACTGCGCTTTCGACGCTACGGACCTCGACGCGCGAGAAATACGGACGAAGCCACGATTCCCCGTTCTCCGCGAAGAAGCGGGAAGGCTCGGCGGCACGATCTCGCCCGACGAGCGACCACAGCTCCGCGAGGTGCCGGAGCCCGTTGGTCGCGGCCACCAACCGGCCACCCGTTCGAAGCACGCGCGCGATCTCGGAGACGCCTCGGTTCAGGTCGGGCAGGTGGTAGAGCATCCAGTTGGCGACCACGCAGTCGAACGAGCCGTTCTCGAACGGAAGATCCTGGACATCGGCTACCTGCGCCTGCACTCCCCGTTCACGCGCCAGCTCGACCATCCGTGGCGAGATGTCCACCGCGGCGACGTCGGCGTCGAGCTCGTCCGCAACTCGCTGCGCGAACTCACCCCAGCCACAACCTACTTCGAGCACGCGGCGGGGCGTCACCTCGGCTACCGCTCGGAGAGCGATCTCACGCGCATCGGGGCCGGCAACGCCTTCGTACACGGAGCTGCGCACCCGAAGTCCCGCCTCGGTCGCGTACTCGCGACGGACGACCTCGGGGTCGTCCAGCCTCATGGCTGGACGAACGGCTGGCCGGGAATACCGCGCGGCGGCGCCTTCCCGCCAAGCCAGGCGTTGACGGTCGCGCCCACGTCCCCGAACTCGCCCTGGTGCGTCCGGCCAGCCGCGTTCCGACCCTCCACGTAGGCAAGCAGGAGTGCATGCTCACGCGAGTGGTCGGTGGAGGGCGTCGTCGGATCGCAGCCGTGGTCGGATGTCAGCACGAGCAGGTCACCCGGGCGCAGCGCTGCGAGCAGGTCGGGCAGGCGCCGATCGAAGTCCTGCAGGCACCGGTGGAAGTTGACCGGATCGTTGCGGTGGCCCCAGAGCATGTCCGTCTCGACGAGATTGACGAAGATCAGGCCGCTGTCGAGCTCCTGGAGCAGCTGCTCCGTGCGCGTGATCCCCTCGACGTTCGACTTCGTCGGGAACGACTCGTCGATGTCCTGGCCGGCGAAGATGTCGCCGATCTTGCCGACGCCGTAGACCTGGTGGCCCGCCTCACGGACGAGCGACAGGTAGTTCGGGCGCCGCGGGACGAGCGAGAAATCGTGTCTGTTCGTCGTTCGCTCGTAGTCTCCGGGCGCGCCCTGGAACGGCCGCGCGATCACTCGACCGACTGCGTGCTTGCCGCTCAGGATCTCGCGCGCAGTCCGTGACGCCTCGTACAGCTCCTCGAGCGGGACGGTGTCCTCGTGCGCCGCGATCTGGAAGACGGAGTCGGCTGACGTGTAGACGATCCACTTGCCCGTGCGCTGATGCTCCTCGCCGAGCTCCTGGATGATCTCGGTGCCCGACGCGGGCTTGTTGCCCAGCACTCCGCGGCCGGTGCGGTTCATGAAGGGGTCGATGACCTCGTCGGGAAAGCCGTGCGGATAGGTCGGCATCGCTTGCGGCGTCACGATGCCCATCAGCTCCCAGTGCCCTGTCGTCGTGTCCTTTCCGCGGGAGCGCTCGATCAGCCGGCCGGCGATCGCAGGCGCGCCGGGCTGAGGCGAGCAGCCCTCCAGCGGCATGACGTTGCCGAGCCCGAGCGCCTCGAGCGTCGGCAGGTCGAGGCCCCCGACGGCGCGGGCGACGTTGCCGAGCGTGTTCGACCCTTCGTCGCCGAAGTCGGCCGCGTCCGGCAGCTCACCCGCCCCGACGGCGTCCAAGACGATGACGCACGCCCGAGGCACGCGGCTATTCTACGAGCCTTGGCCACGGTGCTCGGACTCATCGGCATGGTCGTATTCATCGCGGCGGTGATCGGCCTCGCCGCGGGGGTGACCTACGCGGTCGTCAAGCTCACACCCACCGCGCCGCGAAAGCGGGGCGCCGCGTCCGAAGGTCCCGACTCGACCACGTAGCTCGTCGTCGGCGCCGAGTGCCTGGCCTCAAACGGGCGCGAGCGGGATCACGTCGTCGAGCGGCGTGTACGGCAGTCCATGCGCCTCGGCGACGGCCTGGTAGGTGAGCTTGCCGTCGATCACGTTGACCCCCCGCGCCAACGCGCTGTCCTGCGCGACTGCCTCGCGCAGGCCGTTGTCGGCAATCTGCTCGACGTACGGAAGCGTCGAGTTCGTGAGTGACTTCGTCGAGGTGATCGGGACCGCCCCGGGCATGTTCGCGACGCAGTAGTGAACGACGCCGTCGACCTCGTACACGGGATCCGAATGCGTCGTCGCGTGTGACGTGGCAAAGCAGCCACCCTGGTCGATAGCGACGTCGACGACGACGGAGCCTTGCTTCATCCCGCGGATCATCTCCGCGCTGACGAGCTTCGGTGCAAGCGCACCCGGGATCAGGACGGCACCGATCACCAAGTCGGCCTGCGCGACCGACTCCTCGATCTGGAGGCTCGACGACATCAGCAACGTCACGCGGCCGGACAGGATCTCCTCGAGGTGCCGCATTCGATCCACAGAGCGATCGAGGATCGTCACGTTCGCGCCGAGCCCGAGCGCGATCACCGCGGCGTTGTAGCCGACGATGCCCCCGCCGACGACGACCACCCTGCCGGGGGCGACGCCGGCGATCCCGCCGAGCAGCAGTCCGCGGCCGCCCATCGGCTTCTCGAGGAACGTCGCACCCGCCTGCGGGGCGAGACGCCCGGCGATCTCGCTCATCGGCGCGAGCAGCGGCAAGCGATGGTCGTCAGTCTCGACCGTCTCGTAGGCGACCGCGGTCACACCACTGTCGACGAGCCCGCGTGTGAGCGGCTCGTCGGCGGCGATGTGGAGATACGTGAAGAGCACGAGCCCGTCGCGGAGCCGCCCGTACTCGGGTTCGATCGGCTCCTTCACCTTCAGAAGGAGATCCGAGCCTTCCCAGACCTCGTCGACCGAGCCGACCGAAGCTCCGACCGCCGCGTATGCCGCGTCGGGGAACGAGCTCCCGTCGCCGGCACCCGTCTCGATCAGCACCTCGTGCCCGCGCTGAATGAGCTCTCGCGCCCCGGCCGGCGTGAGCGCGACACGGTACTCGTGGCTCTTGATCTCCTTCGCGACGCCGATCTTCACGGCGGCGCAACGATACAGCGTCTTGCCCCGGATGTGGACAACCTTTTGCAGAGTTGGCACGTCCGCTTAACCATGGGCTCCTCGCACACGACTATGCTCGCCGTGGGGAGGAGGTTCGGGGTACCTGGCCGGTTGATTTCGAAGCTTCGGGCCGGTCTTCGAGCCCGGGTCGTCTTCGAGCCAAGCGTCTTCGAGCGCAGGCGCCTTCGAGCCAAGCTCCGACGGCGAACCTCTGGCGGTGGTACGGAACGGCGTTGCCCGCGCCTAGCGCCCGCGGAGGCGCTCGAGCTCGCGAAGGTAGAGGAGGATGCCGACGAGGGTCTTCCCGTCCTCGAGCTCCGGCACGAGGCGCTCCAGCTCCTCGCGGCTCACGCGCACGAGCTCGATCTCCTCGTCGTCCATCGGTGACGCGGTGCCCGGACGGACGTCCTCGGCAAGGAAGAGATGCATTAGCTCGTCGCTGAAGCCGGGCGCCGTGAAGAACGACGCGAGCTCGCGCCACTCGCCGCCCTGCAGGCCGGTCTCCTCCGCCAGCTCGCGCTGGGCGGCGAGCAGCGGGCTCTCGTCGGCCTCGATGCCGCCCGCGGGCAGCTCGAGCAGCGCGCGGCGCACCGCCTCCCTCGGCTGGCGAACGAGTGTCACGCAACCCACGCCGTCCACGGCGACGATGGCGACCGCCGGGCCGTGCTCGACGACCTCCCGCTCATGTGGACCCCACTGCTCGACCGACACCGAGATGAGGCGACCCGCGAAGACCTTACGCGCTGCATCGGGCTGCGGCTTCATCGCGTCGCAATGCTTTCGACGAGAGTGCGCTGCTCCGCGTCGAGCCGCGGCGACGCCCCTGCTGCCGCGTTCTCGCGTGCTCGCTCGTGACGTTTCGTCGCCGGGATAACGACGTCGACGCGCTCGTCCGAAAGCGCCCACTTCAGCAGCGCCTGCGGCCAGGTCTCCACACCGAGCGCGGCGAGCTCCTCGGGCGACGGCCGCCTCCTCAGCAGCTCGCCGCCGGCGAAAGGTCGCATGACAATCACGGCGATCCCGAGCTCGGCAGCGAGCGGCAACAGCTCCCGCTCGCATTCCCGCTGAAGCGGGTTGTACGGAAGCTGCACCGTCTGGAAGCGTCCCGTGCGGAGCGCTGTGACGAGCTCGCCGAACGCCGCCGGGCTGTAGTGGGTGACGCCGAGGCGGTCGACGTGGCCCTCGGCGCGCTCGAGCTCGAGCCACTCGAGGTGCTCCCGCCAGAGCACGAGATTGTGAACCTGCTCGATCTCGACGCGACCGAACCACGTGAGCTGGCGCTCGTACTGCTCATGTCCCTCCGCGAGCGAGTCCGCCCAGATCTTCGTCGCGACGACAGCCTGCTCCCGGCGACTGTCGAGCGCCGTCGCTAGCGAGCGTTCGGCGCCGCCGTACATCGGCGACGTGTCGGACAGGCACGCCCCGGCCGCGAGCGCTGCGTCGAGGACCCGATGCGCTGCCTGAACATCGGTGTCGAAGGTCTTCCAGGTGCCGAGGCCGACGACGGGGCCGAGGCGGCGCGACTCCATGGCGCGACTGTACCCCGAGGTCATAGCCTCCCCCTACTCAAGCGAAGGAGAAGCGATGGTGTACACCCACGGGACCTGGATCGCGAGACCGGGCCAGGAGGAAGAGTTCGTCAGGCGTTGGCTCGAGCTCGGGGAATGGACGACGGAGAATTTCCCGGCAGCGCGCGGATCGCTCGCCCGCGACCTCGGGGAGGCAAATCGGTTCGTGAGCTTCGGCCCTTGGCCGAGCGTCGAACACGCCGAGCGATGGCGCGACTCGGACGGCTACCGCGAACGCGTCGATCGCATTCTCGAGGTGGTCGAGGCATTCGAGCCGCGTCTCCTCCAACTGGTCGCCGAGGTCAGCTGACGCCGGGGATCGCCGGCCATCCTCCACGTGCGCGGAAGCGCGTGTTTTGGCACGGATTTGACACAGACACGTGCGTTTTTCGCCTGTACGATCGATAGTGGGTGGTGGGATGGGGTGCCCCGGCGAAAAGCCGCAAAGAGCAGGCTTTTCTCCGGTGATTTCAGCTCGGCGTCGCTCCGCCGAAGCGGGGTTGCAGGCGGCTGAGGTTGGCGCTGGCCAGGCGTCCGGCGGCAAAGGCGGCCGCGAAGAACCGCGGCTCCTGATCCGGGCCGAGGCCCATATGCGCGAGCGGGAGGCCGGCGCATGCGTCGCGCCAGCCCGTCACGTCGACGTCGACGCGCCGCTCGAGCCACGCTGGTGCCGTCAGGCCGGCCGGCCAGGCGACGTCGATCTCGCCGAGGCAGAGATCGATGACGCTTCGCGTGTGGTGCGAGACGCCTCGATGCCGATCGCGCGCGTCGCTCTCCGAGATTCGCGGGGCGAGCACAGCCGAGCCGCCGAGCGCCGCCGCCGCGTTCGCCGCCTCGGCGGCCGCGAGCCCTCCGTGGCCGAGGCGGGAGCCGGTGCCGACGATCCCGGGCCCGATCGCGCACACCGCCACCTCGTATTCGTGCGCCCCGGCCCATGCGAGCGCCGACGCGGTGGTGACCGCGTTCACGTCGCCGTCCACGCACGAGCCGGCCGCTATCGCCAGCTCGACGAGACCTCGCTCCTTCAAGGCGCGGATCGTGTCTGACAGCGAGACCGGCAACGCTCCTCCCGGAAGCTGGACGTACGCGACCCGGCGGCCACCGCCGATCCCCGCGCAGACAGGTGCGACCTGGCTGTGGAGCGAGCAGCAAACCACGGGCATCCGGTCCAGCGTCTGCGCGAGCGGCGCGTCCTCCTCGAGATGGCGAGCCGCCGCCTGCACCGGCGTGTACGGCAGCTTCATGACGTGCGCACCCTCCTCCGGCGGCAGCTCGAGCCCACGTGTGAGGTTCGCGTAGACGACGTCGAAGCCGCCCGAGCCGAGGCCGAGCTCGCGCGCCTGGACGTTGACGACGACCTCGTCGCCCTCCTCGACCGGTCCGGTCAGCCGCGGGTACGCGATGCACGGGACGCCGTCGACCTCCAAGCGGACGAGCTCCGGCATCCGCTCGACAACCGCGCTGACCCAGCCGCGTCGCAGGCTAAGCGCCATCGCGCGCGGCGTCGACCAGGCCGAGCGTGACCTCGACCATCGTCTCCAGATCGTCGACGGCGATCCGCTCGACCGGCGTGTGGATGTCGATCATCCCGTTGGCGAGGTTGACGCACTGGAGCCCACGCTCGTTGAACACATTCGCGTCCGCGGCGCCGCCGGACAGGCCGTAGCGGGGCGCGATTCCGACGCGCTCGAGCGCCGCCGCGGCAAGACGGACGGGCAGGTCGTCGCGTCTGAAGCGATAGCCGCGATAGCTCCCGGCGACGCTCGTCTCCACCTCGCAGTCGCTCACCGTCGCCGCGAAGGCGAGCGTGTCGAGCATCTCCTGGACGAGGTCGGCCAGCTTCGACTCGCTGTGCGAGCGCGCCTCCGCGTCGATCGTGCACCACTCGGGAACGACGTTCTGGGCCGTTCCGCCGCTGATCAGGCCGACGTTCGCGGTCGTCTCGTCGTCGATCCGGCCGAGCCGGAGATCGGCAATCGCCCGCGCTGCGGCGGCGATCGCGGAGCGGCCCTCCTCCGGAAACATCCCGGCGTGGGCGGCTCGGCCGTGGAAGCGAGCCGCGATCACGCTCGCGAATGGTGCGCCCAGGATGACGTCGCCGATCGGCGCCGCGTGGTCGTAGACGTAGCCGACCTTCGCCCTCAGCCGGGAGGCGTCGAAGGCGAATGCCCCTTTCAGCCCGACCTCTTCCTTAGGCGTCAGCAGGATCTCGATCCCGGCATGCGGGCGCCGCTCGCCGAGCACCCGCGCCACCGTGTCGAGCATCACGGCGACCGCCGCCTTGTTGTCCGCCCCGAGGATCGTGCCGGCGGCGTTGCGGACGATCCCGTCCTCGAGCTCGGGCTCGATCGGACCCTCGGGGGGAACCGTGTCGAGGTGCGCGCAGAGGAAGAGCGGCTCCCCGGGCGCCGTCGGCTCGAGCCGGACGAGGAGGTTTCCGGCCGACGCGTCGATGCGCGAGCCTGCATCGTCCTCATCGACGTCGAGGCCGAGCTCGCGGACGTAGCCCGCGACCCAGTCGGCGACCTCGCGCTCCTGCCCGGGCGGACTCGGGATCGCGGCGAGCTCGGTGAACGCCGTCAGAACGTCGGGAACGGGCACCCGGCGATCTTAGAGGCGTCTACCGCTCGGCTGCCGCGCGCAGCGGAAGCTCCGTGCGCTCGCGCGAGCGCTCCCGAGCTGCGCCGACGAACTCGCGGAAGAGCGGGGCCGGGCGCGTCGGGCGCGACTTGAACTCCGGGTGGAACTGGCTCGCGACGAACCACGGGTGGTCGGGCAGCTCGACGATCTCGACGAGCTTGCCCTCGTAGACCGTGCCGCTGACGACGAGGCCGGCCTCGACGAGCTTCGGGCGAAAGTGGTTGTTCACCTCGTACCGGTGCCGGTGCCGCTCGTGGACGACGTGCTCGCCGTACGTCTCGCGGGCGCGTGTGCCCTCGGCCAGCTCGACCGCCTGCGCACCCAGCCGCATCGTGCCGCCGAGGTCCTCGACCTCCTTCTGCTCGGGGAGCAGGTCGATCACCGGGAACGGCGTCTCGGGATCCATCTCGGTCGAGTTGGCGCCCTCGAGGCCGAGCACGTGCCGGGCGTACTCCGAGACCGCAACGTGCATCCCGAGGCAGATGCCGAGGTACGGGATCCCCTGCTCGCGCGCGACGCGGCAGGCGGTGATCTTCCCCTCCCACCCGCGAGAGCCGAAGCCGCCCGGCACGAGCACGCCGTCGACCTCCTCCAGCTCACGCTGCGCCTCCTCGAGCGACATCCCCTCTGCGTCGACCCAGCGAACGTTGACGCGGCAGCCCTGGTAGATGCCGGCGTGCTTGAGCGCCTCGTGCACGGAGAGGTACGCGTCGTGGAGCTTCACGTACTTGCCGACGAGCGCGATCTCGACCGTCTCGCGGCGCTCGGCGATCCGGCCGACCAGGTCATCCCAATCGCCCAGATCGGCGTCGCCGCGCGGCAGGCCGAGCTTCTCGCAGACCATCGTGTCGAGACCCTGGTCCCTCAAAGCCCGTGGGACGATGTAGACGTCGGGGACGTCGATCGCCGAGATCACGGCCGCAGCGTCGACGTCCGCAAACAGCGCGATCTTGTCGCGGATTTCCGCGGACAGGCGCTCCTTCGAGCGGGCGACCACGATGTCCGGATGGATACCGATGCGGCGCAGCTCGTTGACCGAGTGCTGCGTCGGCTTCGTCTTCAGCTCGCCCGCGTGCTCGATGAACGGGACGAGCGTGACGTGGAGATAGATGACGTTCTCCGCGCCGACCTCGCGCCGGAACTGGCGGATCGCCTCGAGGAACGGCAGCGACTCGATGTCGCCGACGGTGCCGCCGATCTCGGAGATGACGACGTCGGTGTCGGTGGCCTCCGCGATCGAGCGGATGCGGCTCTTGATCTCGTTCGTGATGTGCGGGATCACCTGCACCGTCGAGCCGAGGTACTCGCCCTTGCGCTCCTTGCGCAGGACGCGGTCCCAGATCGCGCCGGCCGTGTGGTTCGCGTTCCGCGAGAGGTTCTCGTCGATGAAGCGCTCGTAGTGGCCGATGTCGAGGTCGGTCTCGGCGCCGTCCTCGGTGACGAAGACCTCGCCGTGCTGGAAGGGGCTCATCGTGCCCGGATCGACGTTGATGTACGGGTCGAACTTCTGCACCTGCACCTTCAGCCCGCGCGCCTTCAGCAGCCGGCCGAGCGAGGCAGCGGTGATCCCCTTGCCGAGCGATGAGACGACGCCACCGGTCACGAAGACGTACTTCGTCGGCGTCGCCCTCATCGGCCACGCCCTGTGCAGTTGGAACGGCCGAGCGCGTCTAGCTCGCGAAGCACGGGTGTCCGCTCGATCAACGCTCCCAGCGAGCGGCGTTCGCCGGCGAGGGTGAGGCCGGCGAGCATTGCGATTGCCGCGATCCGGCCTCGTTCCGTGAGTCGATCCACGGAACTCAAGCCTAGCAGCGCCCCCAGCGCGTTCGCCCCTGCATCACCGAGCATCGTCATCTCTCGAAGATCGTAAGGAAGCAGGAGGACAGCGCCTTTCAGGTAGCGCTGCGCCTCTCCGCGCACGACGAGCGTGGCGAGCAGGAACGCCTTGAGCGCACGCCCCGGGCGCGTGTCGAGCTGGTTGAGCGCGTTCGCCGAGAGCCCGACGAGCAGCGCGCCCGAGAGCTTGCGCGTCGCCAGCAGCCCGATCGCGGGGATCACCAGGAGCTTGAGCACGCCGGTCGTGTGGCGCGCGCCGAGATGGGCGCGGAAGCCGCGCTCGGGGCCGGACCAGAGGTCGTCCGCGAGTCCGACGAGCGCGACCGCGGACGCTGCGCGCTGCGGGCCGAGCGCGAGCAGCCAGCCGACGAGCGGCAGCCGGCGGCCGCGGTAGTTGACGGCGAGCGGCCCTGCGCCGACGAGCAGGTCCAGGAGCTGCCGTCCGCGGTGGAGGAAGCCGCGCAGGTCGCGACCCGTGGCGCGATGCCCGAGCGGCAGCTGGATCTCCGCCACCGCGAGGCCGGCGCGCGCGACGTCGATCGTCGCCCGCACCTCGCAGCCGAAGCCCGGCGCGAGCGGGAATGCGGCGAGCCGGGCGACGGGCGAGTACGCGCGCTGCCCGGAGAGCGGCTCGCGCGCGTCGAAGCCCGAGGCGGCCCGAACGACGACGCGCCCGGCTCGCTTCGCGATCCCGAAGCCGCCGCCCTGTCGCTCGGCGAACGCGGCGATCGCAAGGTCGGCGTCGTTCTCGAGGAGCGGGCCGAGATCCCCGACGAGATCGGCGTCGCAGAGGAGCAGCCGGCCCGGCGAGGCCGCGCGCTCGGCGGCGGAGAGCGCCTCGCCCTTCCCGCGCGGCGGCAGTCGCAGCACCAGCGCGCCTGCAGCCTCCGCCTCGTCTGCCGTCCCGTCCTCGGAGCCGTCGTCGGCGACGATCACCTCGGCGTCGGGGAACGAGCCTTTCAGACGCCGAACGGTGGGACCGATCCGGCCTGCCTCGTTCCGAGCGGCGACGAGGATCGCGACGGGAGGGTTCACGCTGGCACAGGTCACCCGGTGGGCTCGATCGGGGGCAGTACGTCCTGCGCGGTCTTCTTGATCCCGAAGTGGCCGCGCGTCGCGCCGTCGAGCAGCAGCGCTAGCGCCAGCCGTCCCTGCGTGGTGTCGACGTCGTCGACGCTCGACAGGTGTGCGATCTTCCAGGGCGGCACCGCGGAAGGCTCGCTGTCGGTGATCTCGGCGCCGACCGCGGGTACGCCCGACGTGGCCAGCCCCTCGTAGATGCCCCTGAGGAAGCTCGACGTCGGCCCCTGCTGGGGTTTCACCGCACGGATCAGCACCAGCCCGTCGGCGGGGGCGTCGAGACCTCCGCGCTGCTGCTCGACCATCGTCGTCTGAAGCGCGTCCCAGACCGGCGTCTTGCCGCCGCTCACCAGCTCGATCGCGAGCTCGTGCCCGAGGTCGTCCAGCTGACGCTCGCCCGCAAACGCCCGCAGCCCCGGCCGCGAGCCGAGCGCGTCGCGGATCGTCTTCACGTCGACCGGCACCTTCAGCGCGCGATACCGAAGCTGGGTCGCCCCGGCCGCCTCGAGGGCATCGCCGACCGTCGATCCGGTCTCGCCGCCGCTCGAGCCGATCACGAGCACTGCGATCCGCTTGCCGCGGAGGCGGTCCTTCATCAGGACGGGGTAGGCGGCGCCGATGAAGTCTTCGGAGACCTGCTGGCTGCGCTGGAGCTGGTTGACGACAGCGTTCGCGGCGTCGCGCTGCTGGGTCAGCTCGCGGATCTGCCTGTCGAGCACGCGCCGCTCGGACTTGTCGACGAAGCCTCGTCCCGAGATCGCGACGCCGATCAGGATCCCGAGCACGAGCGCGAGGAAGACCGCCGCGAGCGAGGCGATGTGGTAGCGGAAGTCGAACAACGACGGCTCACTCTAGTGCGAGTGCAGGCCGCCCGAGACGGAGAGCTAGCGCGGAGGCCACTCCACGCTTTCTTCACGAATTTGGCACAGAGCCGTGCGCTTTCTCTCGATACGATCGAAACTGGGTGGTGGGCCGGGGTGCCCCGTCGGAATTCTGCAAATAGCGGACTTCGCGCGGGGCTCGAGACGAGAGCGTCGCAGCGATCTGCTACCTCGACGCTGCGGCCGCCACCCGCGCTAGAGCGTCGCCGCAGTCTGGCACAGCGCGTGCAGCCGGGCGAGGGCCTCCCGCGGCAGGCGGCGGCCGAACCCGAGCAGCAGCGGCCCGCGGACGGCCAGGCGTGCGAGCGTGTGGTCGTGGCCGGCCGGCGCGAGCACGAGCTCTGCGTCCAGGCGGTCCTTCACCTTGTGGAAGAGGACGCGGCGGTACTCCTCGACTTCGCGGATCACGATCACGTCCTCGGCATGGGCCCTCCTGAGCAGCGGCGCCTCACCCGTTCCGCGCGCGACCCAGCGCGCGCCGGGGGCGAGTCCGCGCCGGTCCGGCTCGACAGCGGCGATCCCGGGCCACCAGTCGGCGAGGTGGCGCGGCTCCGCGAGGAAGCCCCAGACGTCCTCGACCGGAGCGACGAGCTCGAGCTCAGCCTGCGCGGTGAACATGGTCGACCAGCACTAGCCGAGGACGTCGCCGATCCAGCTCGCCGCCAGCTCGATCAGGTGCCGCAGGGTGGGGCTCGCGAGGATCGCGACGACGATCGCTGCGATGCCGGCAAGCGCGAGAACGACGAGCGGCAGCAAGCCGACCGGCCGGCCGACCAGACGGGAGACTCCCTTCGCGTCGACGAGGATCTCACCCACCTTCAACCGGGTCACGAACGTGGACGACATGCCCGCGCGGTCGCGCTCGAGGAACTCGATCAGGTTGAAGTGCGTGCCGACGGCGACGATCAGCTCGGCGCCCTTCTCGTAGGCGAGCAGGAGCGCGATGTCCTCGCTGATCCCCGGCGCCTCGACGACGTAGTACGGGATGCCGAGGCGATTCAGCCGCTCGGCTCCGGGGGCGCCGCCGTCGCGGTAGGCGTGAACGACGATCTCGGCGCCGCAGCGAAGCGTGTCGTCGGTGACCGAGTCCATGTCGCCCACGATCACGTCCGGCTTCAGACCGAACTCGAGCAGCGCCTCGGCGCCGCCGTCGACCGCGATCAGGACCGGGCGGTAGTCGCGCACGTACGGGCGCACCATGCGGAGGTCGCGCTTGTGGCCCGGGCCGCGGGCGACGACGAGCGCGTGCCGGTCGCGGAAGCGCGTCCTGAGCGCGGGGAACGACACGCCCTCGGCGAGGAGGCGGCCCTCGTCGCGGAGGTACTGCATCGTGTTCTCGGCGAAGGCCTCGAGCGCCTGCGTCACCCGTCCCCGCTGCTCGGCCAGGGCGGCCTCGAGCTCATAGGTGTTGAGGACTCGTCCGGTCGCCAGGCAGGTGCCGTTACGGAAGAGACTGCCGCCGCGCACGGTCAGCAGCTCGCCTTCGACAACCGTGTCGAAGAGCTTGCGCTCGGCGACGTCGATCAGACGTACGCCGGCCCGGACGAGCTCGAGCGGCCCGGGGTTCGGGAAGCGCCCGCTCTGCGACGCCGAGACGTTGACGACGACGCGGACGCCCGAGTCGACGAGCTCTTCGGCCGAGACGCGGTCGAGGTCGGTGTGGTCGATGATCGCGACGTCGTCAGCGGTGAGCCGGCGCGTCAGGCGCTTCGTCCGCTTGTCGAGGCGCGCGTGGCCCGTGAACTCGATGAACTGCATCAGACGGGATCATGGCACCTCGCCCCCGGCGAGGACCGCTACGAACTCGTTTCAAAACGAAGCCTTGACCCGACGGGGAAGCGTCATTTCGAAACGAGTTCCAAGAACTCGCGTCCACCGAGCATCCGCTCGAGCTCCTCGCGGCGCTCGCCGTCGGCCAGCGGCTGGATGCGCGTATGCGTCGGATCTCCCGGCACCTTCTCGACGCGGAAGTGCGCCTCCGCCAGGGTCGCGATCTGCGGGAGGTGCGTGATCGTGATCACCTGGGCTCGCTCGGCCAGGCGGCGCAGCGTCTCACCGACGGCATGTGCCGTGGTGCCGCCGACGCCGGCGTCGATCTCGTCGAAGACCATCGACGCGCCTCCGCCGACGGCCGCGATCGCGAGCGCGATCCGCGAGAGTTCGCCTCCCGAGGCCGTCTCGGCGACAGGCGCGAACGGCAGGCCGGCGTTCGGCCGGATCAGGAAGACGGCCTCGTCGGCGCCCGTCGGTCCGAGATCGCGTTCTCTCAGCTCGCAGACGAACTCGCCGTCGCCCATGCCGACGCCGCGAAGCTCGGCCGCGACGGCCTCGGCGAAGCGCTTGTCCGCCTCGCGCCGCGCGTGGCGGAGCTCGGCGGTGACGGCCTCGACCTCGGCTTCCGCCGCAGCCAGCGCCGCGGAGGCGGCAGCCACCGGATCGTGCCCCTCCTCGATGGCATCGAGCTCACGGCGCGCGTGGGCCGCCTGCTCGAGCAGGTCTTCGAGCGTCTGCGCACGGAACCGCCGCTTCGTGTCGGCGATCCGCTCGAGGTCGGCCTCGACCTGCTCGAGCCTGCCCGGCTCCGCAGCGAGCGAGGCCAGAAACCTCCGCAGCTCGGAGGCCGTTTCGCGCAGCCGGAGCTCGGCGTCGCGAAGCTCCGCCCCGGCGCGTTCGAGCTCGGGGGCGAGTCGCTCCAGCGGCGCGACTGCATGCTCTGCGCGCGCCGCGAGCCCACTCGCGCCCTCCCCGTCGTCCGGCGCCAACGCCTCGGCGGCCGTCGCCGCGGCCTCGGCGAGCTCGCCGACGTGGCGCAGACGCTCGCGTTCGGCTCGCAGGTCCTCCTCCGCGTCGGGCGTGAGACCTTCGGTGCCCTCGACGAGCGCACGCAGCTCGGCCAGCCGTGCCTCGGCCGTGGCGGCGTCGCGCGTCAGCTCGTCATGGTGCCGCCTCGCTGCCAGCAGGTCGCGCCAGGCACGCCGCGCCCGGGCCCGCCGGCGAAGCTGCTCGTCACCGCAGAACGCGTCGAGCACGTCGAGCTGATACGACGGCCGGGCGAGACGGCGCTGCTCGAACTGTCCGGACATCGCGATCAGACGCTCCGCGGCGGCGGCGACGTCCTCCCGCGCGGCGCCGCGCCCCCACGCGTACGCGCGGGTGCGGCCGTCGGGAAAGATCCGGCGCGCGAGCACGAGCCCCTCCTCACCGTCCGGACGGAGCTCGGCGAGCGCCGCGAGACCCTCCTCGTCGAGCAGGTCGTCCGGGAGGTCGAACTCCGCCTCGACGTACGCCTCCGAGGCGTCGGCGCCGATCGCGGCGGCGTCGCCCTTGGCGCCGAGCAGGAGCCCGATCGCCTGGGCGAGGATCGTCTTGCCGGCGCCCGTCTCCCCCGTGATCGCGTTCAGACCCGGCGCGAGCTCCAGCTCGGCCCGTCGAATCAGGACGAGATTCTCGATTCGCAGGCGGCGCAGCATCGACCCGGCATGCTACTCAGGGCGGCTGCGGGCACACCATCGTCCATTTGCGACGCGTCGTGCGCTCGCACGGTCCGCCGCATCAAGCGCCCGACGCTACCTCCGCGCCCCACTCCTCCGCTGCGACCTCGTGGACGTGCTGCGCGAAGTACCAGCGGTGGCCCTCCGGATCGGCGGCGTCGTAGCGGCGGTCCCCGTAGTCCTGGTCGCTCGGCTCCTGGAGGATCTCGGCGCCGGCAGTCTTCGCGCGCTCGTAGTGCGCGTCGACGTCGTCCACGTACACGTGAACGCCGACCGTCGCCTGGCCCAGCCGCTTCGGGTTCCGAAACTGCTCGCCGGGGTCGCCGAGCATGATCGCGGCGTCGCCGAGCCGCATCTCCGCGTGGTTGACGTAACCCTCCTCGCCGGTGTAGCGAAGCACCTCCTTGAAGCCGAACGCCTTGGCGAGGAAGTCCAGCGCGGCGTCGACGTCCTCGTAGAACAGGTACGGGGTGATGGTCTGCATCAGGCCCTCCTTCGTCGTCGGATCTCCGTGTCGAGCGCGTCCAGGCGGTTCGTCCAGAAGCTGCGGTAGCGCTGGAGCCATTCGTCCAACTCCGCGAGCGGGGCCGGATCGAGCGAGTACAGGCGCCGCTGACCCTCCCCGCGCGCTCGCACGAGGCCGCTCTCGCGCAGGACGCGCAGATGCCGCGAGATGCCCGGGCGACTCGTCCGGAACTGGGACGCGATCTCCCCCGCGCTCCGCTCTCCGTCGGCCAAGAGCTCGACGATCCGACGCCGCGTCGGCTCGGCGAGCACCTCCAGCGTCCTCATCTCGCGAGCACCCCCTCCAGTCGCTGAAGATGGCGCCCCCACCATGCCATCGTGCGCATGCCGACCAGCGCGTCGATGCGGCGGTGGTCGAGCACGAGGACCGTGCCGCCGCCGTCTTGCCTGAGCTCGAAGCGCACGATCGAGGGGTCGCTCCCGGACTCCGGCCAGTCGAGCTCGAGGAGGCGCTCCCGCTCGACCTCCCGGACTCGGCCCGCCAGCGCCTCGTCGCCGGCCGGCCGGAGCTCGAACGATCCGCCCGGCGTCAGCTCGATCTCGCCCGGCGGCGCCAGCCACCGCGCCAGCGAGTCAGGTTCCGTGAGCGCCGCCCAGACCTCGGTCGGCGTCGCCTCGTAGTAGCGCGTGAAGCGCACTCCGCAGGTTCCGTCCATCCGGTGTATGTAACTTGCTAGTTACGTAACTGTCAAGTTACGGCTTTCCACAACGTAGGCTTTCGTTCGCATGGACGCCGACGCCGTCGAGATCCGCGTTCTGGGCTGCCTGATCGAGAAGCAGCGAACGACGCCTGACGTCTATCCGCTCTCGCTCAACGCCCTCCGCGCCGCCTGCAACCAGTCGACGAACCGCGAGCCGGTCGTCTCCTACGACGAGCCGACGATCCGGTCAGCGCTCGACCGCCTCGGCCGCAAGCGCTGGACGCGCCTGGCCAGCGGCGCCGGCAGCCGGGCGATCAAGTACCGCCATCTGCTCGACGAAACGCTCAGCCTTGCCGAGCCGCAGATGGCGCTCCTCGCGGTGCTCATGCTGCGCGGCCCGCAGACGCCCGGCGAGCTCAAGCAGCGGACGGAGCGCATGCACCGGTTCGAGTCGCTCGACGCCGTCGAGCGAACGCTTGACGCGCTGATCGAGCGCGACCTCGCCGTGCAGCTGTCGCGACGCCCCGGGCAGAAGGAAGAGCGCTACGCGCAGCTGCTCGGAGGCGACGAGTCCTCCGCACCGGAGCCCACTCCCAGGTTGCAGTCTGCAACTTGGGAGGAAGACGCGGCCGCGTCTCGAGTCGACGGGCCGCACGATGCGGATCGCGACGCAGACGACAGGGTCGCAGCGCTGGAGGAGCGCGTCGGCTCCCTCGAAGACGAGGTCACCGTGCTGCGAGAAGGCCTCGCGACTCTGCGCAAGGAGCTCGGCCCGTAGGGAAACAGGGCGCTGGGCTCTTGGGTGGCTCGAAGCCGCTAAGGTCCCGGTTGGTCGGGCGGAGTTCAGAACAGCGTTTGTCCGCCGAAATTCGTCGAAAAGCTCTCTGGCGTCGTAGATCTAGATCGCCTCCGACCGTGACCAAGACCAGCAGCTCTCCGGCACCCCTTTGACAGAGAGCGTTCGAGTCGTTTGCTCCGGCTCCAGCCCAGGCGCAAGCCAATCCGTATGCGGCATGCCTTTGCGAACCCAAGTTGCTTCCAGGCGAGACAGAAGCGACGGTAATCCCGTCAGGGCACGCAGATCGGGAAGGTCTGTGGAGCGGAAGCCAAGGGAAGCGGAATAACCAGGAATGGACTCCCTTTCTGCGCCGCGACATTCCTGTCCGGTCCTCCGCTCGTGAGTTTGCAGTCGGTTCCGAACCACCTGTACTTCGACCCGATGCTCTTGTTTTCGCGCTCGTCAAATGCGCGAAGGCTGGCGCGAGGCTGTCCCACGACAAAGTCGGCAGGGCCGCTTGGGCACTCGCGAGAACGGGTACTCGTCGCAGTTTTGACCGATGACCTTTGCCTTGCAGATCGGATCGCTGTCTTTCCATTTTGGCGATATCCCCGAGGCTTCTCGGTCTGCTTGTGTTACCCAGTTCAGCTTGATCCACGCAGGATCGCTGACGCTTGCTTCCCAGTAGTGGACAGTGGCCGATGAGGCCTGTCCGTCCGGCGTGTACGGCGTCCGCCCAGGGACGAACAACGGCAGCCCTTCGCACGGATGCGTCTGTCCTGCGGTCGGATCCTGCCTCCCGTTGAATAGCTCGTCTGATACCCACTCGTTGACGAGGTAGGTGCATTGGTCTGCGGCGAGCTGCGCGGCGACCACTCCGAGAGCCCCCGCTGTGGCGGCCCGGGCGAGATAGAGCTTGGTCAGGTAGTCCCGGTAGGTGAGTTCGGGTCCGCGCGTGCGAGGCTCGGTGATGCGGGTGGCTGCGGCGCGGTGCGCGGCACCGGAGGCGCTTGCGGCCTCGTCGTCGTCGCCGGTTTGAAATGGTCGGCGATGTGCCAGATCAGGCCGCCGCCGCCGATGATCAGCGCGGCCTTCTTGATCGCTTTCGGGATCGACAAGCCAATGTTTCGGCCGGCGAGGTATTCGAGCGCCTGGTCGCAGAGCTGCTTCCGCGCGAGTAGGTCGCGCCCGGGTAGCCGCGGATCACCAGAACCATCTCGGCGTCGTCCGTTGTGCCGGGGACGAGGTCGAGCAGGTTGACACCCTCGATCGTGTCCGAGCTGAGCTGGCCGTTGCGGAACGTCAGCGATGTGGCCACCCAGTACGTGCGAGTCTGGTTGTTATCGGGCGCGACATTGACCGAAAAGGTCGTGGCGGTGCTGCTCCCGCCCACGCAGAGGTAGTTCTTCCCGAGGTCGTCCCAGACGCTGAGCTGGTACAGGGTCGGGGCCAGCGTCCGGTCGAGATCGACGGTCAGCCTCGACGACGGGTCGTTGTGAGGACCATCCTCCATCCAGCACGCAGAAACCGATCAAGCATGACCCAGACCCTTCCCTCGAATGAAAACACTCTGCTCGGAGCACCAAGCGGCCACAAGGCACCGCGAGCGAGCGGCTATGAAACCTGAAGTCAACGACTCAGCACAAGTCCACCGATTTGGGTCGTTCGCGTTGGGTCGTTCGCGGCTCTGCGGCGAGACCTCGGCTCTCAGTGGCCGAAGATCTCGCGGTAGCGGCGGAAGAACGTCGTCTCGGGCAGCGTGGCTAGCAGGCTCTTCGGCCCGTCGAGGCGCGCCCGTGCACGTGCCCCCGGGGCGAGCTGGGCGACGGCGTGCCCGTCCGCCAGCACCTGCACGGGCACGTCGAGGGTCCGGTTCCAGACGATCAGGTCGAGGCCGCGCGGGACGACGATCGGGCGGGCGGACAGCGAGTGCGGGGCGACGAACGTCACCACGGCCGCCTCGATCCCCCAGACGAGCACCGGGCCGCCGTTCGAGAGGTTGTAGGCGGTCGACCCGGACGGCGTCGCACAGATCAGACCGTCGCAGGGCTGGGTGCCGAGGTCTTCGCCCCCGAGCGCAAGCTCGAGCTCGACCATGCGGCCGAGCACCCCGCTCGTCGCGACGACGTCGTTGATCGCGTTCCACCGCTCCTCGCCGATGTGGAGCTCGAGCGTCGGCAGCTCGAAGACGTTGTAGTCGCCCCCGAAGACACGCTTGATTCCGGCTTCGAGATCGTGCGGCTGGATCGACGTGAGGAAGCCGACGCGTCCGAAGTTGACGCCGATCGTGGGCGTGCCGGTGCCGAGGAACCGCTGGAGCGCGCGCAGCATCGTCCCGTCGCCGCCGAGCACCACCGCGATGTCGGCGCGGTCGACGTCACCGCTCTCGGCCCCGACCCCGTGCTTGGAGAGCTCCTCCGGTGGGTAGGCGAGCTCGACGCCGGTCTCGCGTGCGACCGCCTGGAGCCGCTCGAGCGCGGGGCCGATCGTCTCGGGCTTGCCGTGGGTGACCACTGCTGCCTTCTGCACGCGCTTAGCCAACCGCGGCGTCGATCCAGTCGCCGAGCGTGTCGGGGAGTCGCGGAGCGTCTCGGTTCCTGAGCCAGAGGAAGAACTCACGGTTGCCCTTGGGTCCGGGGAGACCCGAGTCTACGACGCCGGCCGGCTCTCCACCCCACTCGAGCGCCGCCTCGGCGACCTCTCGGATCACACGGCGTCGCACCGCCGGGTCGCGCACGACGCCGCGTGGAGCCTCGGCGCGGCCTGCCTCGAACTGCGGCTTGACGAGCACCAGCGCGTTCCACCCCGGGGCGGCGAGAGCGAGCGCCGGTGGCAGCGCGAGCCTGGCGCTGATGAAGGAGACGTCGCACGTGACGAGCTGCGGCGCGAAGGGCAGCTCGCGCAGGTGCCGCACGTTCGTCCGCTCGACCACGACCACCCGAGGATCCGAACGGATGCGCGCGTGCAGCTGCCCGTACCCGACGTCGAGCGCCACAACCCTCGCGGCTCCCCGCTGAAGGAGGACGTCGGTGAAGCCGCCGGTCGAGGCGCCGACGTCCAGACAATCGAGACCGGCCGGGTCGAGCGGGAAGGCGTCGAGCGCGTTTGCGAGCTTGTGCCCGGCCCGCGAGACGTACGGCGGCGGCTCCGTCACGGCCAGCTCGGCGGAGTCGTCGACCTGCGTGCCCGGCTTCTCGTAGCCCGGGACGAGCCCGGCGAGGACGAGCGCCTCGGCCTGCGAGCGGCTCTCGGCGAGGCCGCGCTCGACGAGCAGGACGTCCAAGCGCTTCTTCACGCCGCGAGCGTAGCTTGCGTCAGTCCGGGGGAACGCTCAGCTCGGAGACGCAGTCCGGGAGCAGGACGCGGAACGAGGCGCCCCGGCCTTCCCTGTCCTCGACCCACGCCCGTCCTCCGTGCAGTTCGGCGACGCGCGCCACGAGCGAGAGCCCGAGCCCGGTTCCAGCCTCCGGCGACGTCAGCTTCGTGCCGCGGTCGAAGATCTCGAAGACGGACTTCTTGATCTCGTCGGGGACACCAGGCCCCTCGTCGTCGACGACGATCAGAAGATCGCTGCCCTGCTGCTCGACGCGGACCGAGACGGGCGTCCCGGGCGGCGTGTGCTTGAGGGCGTTCGCGACGAGGTTCTCGACCATCCGCTCGACCTTCGGAGGGTCGACGTCCGCGATCACCGGGTCGGCGCTGACGGTGACCGGGTGCTCCGGGCTCTCGTAGCGGGCGGCGACCTGCTCGACGAGCTGCCCGACGATGATGCTCTGCCGCCGCGCGATGATCGAGCCGTGCCGTAGCCGGTCGAGGTCGAGCAGATCGGCGAGCAGCCGCTCGAGCCGCCGCGCCTGCTGGACGATATGGCCGATCGCACGAGCCGTCGCTGTTTCTTCCAAATCGCCGCGTCGCTCCTGCAGCACCATCGCGAATCCGAGGATCGCCGTCAGGGGGGTCCGCAGCTCGTGCGAGACCGTGGAGAGGATTCCCTCGCGGAGCTGCTCCGCCTTCCGTTGCTCGGTGATGTCCTGGCCGGTCCCGAGCATGCGCACAGGTTTGCCCGAGTCGCCGAGCACGACGCGGCCGCGCGCCGCGATCAGACGGATGCCGCCGTCGGGGAGAGCGATCCGGTGCTCGAAGCGAAACGGCTGATGATCCTCGTACGCGCCGGTGACCAGCCCCTCGACGAACGCGCGATCGTCGGGATGGACGTGCTCGAGAAACGACGCGTACGTGACCGGCGTCCGGGGCGGCACTCCGTAGATGCGGTAGAGCTCGTCCGACCAGGTGACGCGATCGGCCGGGATGTCCCAGTCCCAGCTGCCGATGTGCGTCAGGGCCTGCGCCTCGCCGAGCTGGGCTGCGACCTGCCGCAGCTCGGCGCTCGCCGCCTCGCGCTCCGCGAGGGTCGCGCCGAGCACGAGCAGGCTGACGGCGACCACGCCGACGAGCGCTTGCATGATCTGGACACGCGCCGTCGGGCTCGTCGACGCGATCGGCAGCGATCCCTCCACCGTGCCCCACGTCGCCATCGCGCCGACGACGAACGAGCTCGCCGCGGCGCCCGTCTGCCGGAAGCGGAGCGCTGCCCAGAGCAGCAGCGGGAAGAGCACGTACGGATAGCGCCAGCCGCCGGCCCGGAAGACGATCGCGCTGACCGCGACGAGCGCCGCGAGCAGGACGAACGCCTCGCCGAGACGCGGCGCGCTCGGGCGGCGATGCCGGTACGCGTACGCGACGAGGATCAGCGGCGCGACCAGCAGGTCGCCGACCGCGTCGCCGAACCACCAGAGCAGCCATTCCTCGCCGTAGGAGCCGCTCCCGGTGCCTGCGATCGAGACCGCCGTGACGCCGTTCGTCGCGCTGATCAGGGTGCTGACGCCCGCGCCTCCGACGACGAGCGCGAGCACGTCCCGGACGCGATCGAGCGTCGCGCGGAAGCCGACCCGCATCAGGAGCGTTGCGCCGACGACCGCCTCGAGCGTGTTGCCGACCGTGATCGCCGCCGCAAGCAGCGGGGCGGCGCCGCTCGTCGCATTCGCGATGCAGGCGCCCGCTGCGACAGCCGGCCACAACCGCCGTCCGAACAGGAGCAGAGCTGCCAGCGAGATCCCGGTCGGCGCCCACACCGGCGTGATCACGCCGTGCGCGACCGAGAGGCCGATGCCGAACTTCGCCGCCGCGACATACGCGCCAGTCACGACCGCCGCGCGGAACCAGTACGCGGACAGCGGAACGGCTAGGCGCAGTCGTGCTCGATCCGCCCGCGCACCAAGCACCGCCACTTGCTCATTCTGGTCCTTTGCCGAACCGCCCAAAAGGGGGTGCCGACGCGGCGAGCTCTACGACGTGCGCACGGCCAACCCGGCGACGATCTCTCCCAGCACGGAGGTGTCGCCGTCGACCTCGGCCAAGCGCGCCCGGGCGCGCGCGGCCGCCTCCTCTACAAGCTCACGCGCGCGGTCGAGCCCCTCGAGCTCGGCGTAGCCGTCGCCGTCGAGGATGTCGTCGACGATCTGGAAGAGCAGCCCGAGCTCGTCGCCGAACGCCCGCCATGGCGCCTGCTCGCGCTCGGGCACCTCGGCGGCCTCGAGGGCGCAACCGACCGCCGCCGAGAACAGCGCGCCCGTCTTCAGCCGATGCAGCCGCGCGAGGTCGGCG
>WNFV01002517.1_pt1 | contig 24340 bp, 22 predicted proteins | sample 5400101 | NCBI WGS metagenome assembly WNFV01 (sample SAMN13153361, study PRJNA577476) | soil metagenome | isolation source: 115 cm soil or saprolite under grassland replicate 1 | place: USA:California | collected 2016-06-15 | reverse complement strand
GCTGGATCGAGTCGGAGGAGCGGAACGGCAGCATGCTGCGCACGCCGCTGGTGTCGGTCTCGATCGGCATCGTCATCGCGGAGCCGGGCAGCTACAGCAGCGCGGCCGCGGTCGCGGCACGGGCCTCCGAGGTGAAGGGCGTGGCCAAGCGGATGCCAGGCTCGAAGTGGGTCCTGGACCGGCGCCGGCCTCCGGAGCGATTCAGCTGATGGGTCTCTTCGGTAACGGGAAAGAACGCGAGGAGGCCGGTGCTAGCATCCGTCCCGCCCCCACCGTCATGAGCGACGTCACGACCGAACTCCCCCCCGGCCCCGCCGCAGGCTTTCCCGAGCCTGGGAGTCGCATCAAGGTTGTCGTCCATCGCCTCGACGGCGGCCTCGACGAAGGCGAGTCTGACGCGCGGAGGATCGGCGGCGGCGGGTTCCCGGTCTACTCGGGTGCTGACGCCACGCGTCCGCGAATCGTGCCGACCCGCGACATCAAGTACGTCGTCTTCGGGTCGGTCGACGACCCCTCGCTGGAACCTGACCCTGGTGAACGAAGCACGGCCCGCAAAGCGGTCATGCGCTTCCGCGACGGCGAGTGGATCGCGGCGTATATCGACCAGGGCGAGCAGCCTGATGGCGACGGCCTGGCGATCAAGATCCGGTTGACTGAGCTTCAGCGCGTGATCCCGGCCGTGGCGGCGCTGCCTTCATTGCTGGAGACGCAGCACGTCGAGATGTGGACCGCGCCCGCTGCGGACAGCGCCCCGCCGCCCGGCACGCCACGCCGCCGGCGCTCCGACATCCTGGAGGCGGCCGCGAGCCAGGGCCGGGACCTGAACAAGCTCGCCAACGACTTTCGCGACCGGCTCGCGCTCATCCGCGACGTCGGACTCACCACCGGCGACACGCTCGCCTTCTCCCGGGCCGTCCGCACGCACCTCGACCGCTTCCTGCTCGAGGACGGGATCTCCCTCAACCCGCAGGAGAAATCCGCGCTCGCCGACATCATCCTGCGCGCGGCGGTCGGTTACGGTCCGCTCGACAGCCTTCTCCACGACCGCTCCGTGAGCGAGATCATGGTCAACGGTCCGGACCAGATCTTCATCGAGCGGCGCGGCGTACTGACCAAGGCCGACATCCGGTTCGAGGACGAAAACCAGCTGCTGGAGACGATTCGGCGCATGGTGGCCACGACAGGCCGGCACATCGACGGTCTAAACCCGATGGTCGACGCTCGCCTCCCCGATGGAAGTCGCGTCAACGCCATCATCCGGCCCGCTGCGATCCACGGCGCGGCGCTGACGATCCGCAAGTTCAAGGACGCGGTCCTCGGCATCGAGGACCTCAAGCACGAGGGAAGCCTGAGCCCCGCCATGGCCGAATTCCTGCAGGCCGCGGTGCTGGGGCGCATGAACATCCTCGTCTCGGGCGGCACCGGGTCAGGCAAGACCACCACCCTGAACGTGGTCGCGCGCTTCATCCCTCACAACCAGCGCGTGATCACGATCGAGGACGCGGCCGAGCTGCAGATCGACCACCCGCACGTCATCGCACTCGAGCACCGCCCGCCCAACGTGGAAGGCAAGGGCGAGCTGACGATCCGCCAGCTGCTGCGCAACAGCCTCCGCATGCGCCCCGACCGCATCCTCGTCGGCGAGGTCCGCGGCGCGGAGGCGCTCGACATGCTGCAGGCGATGAACACCGGCCACGACGGGTCGATGTCGACCATCCACTCCAACTCGGCGCGCGACGCGCTGTCCCGCCTGGAGACCATGGTCATGATGGCCTCGATCGACATCCCGTTCGAGGCCGTGCGCGCGCAGATCGCTTCCGCCGTCAACCTGATCGTTCACCAGGCGCGTATGCCGGACGGCCGGCGCAAGGTCGCCCAGATCGCAGAGGTCGTCGGCTATGACTCGAACGGCGCGATCCTCCGCGACATCTTCCTGCTCGGCATGGGCCCCGACCTCCGGCTCGAGTACAACGCCACGGGATACGTACCCACGGCGCTGGACAAGGCGGCGTTCTACGGAGTGCAGGTGAACCAGGACCTGTTCGACCCGGTCAAGTCGCGCTTCATCCCGGCCGGGTCGGACAGCATGATGCCGGTCGTCAAGGATCCGCTCATCGCCGGCCTGAGCGCCGAGCGCACGGAGAATGTCCTCCGCCAGGTCGTGGTCGTCCCCTTCAGCTCAGACCGTCCAGGGGAAGCCGCGGCTCGGACCGCTGCTGCCTCGGGGCCGCCGGCCGCCCAGACGCCCGAGATGCAGGAAGATATGCGCAAGCTCATCGACGCCGCACGGTCGGCCGTCGCGGACCTACAAGCCGCCAGCCCGGTGTCCACCTCCTCGTCCGGGCCTCCCGTGCTGGCGTCGCCCGTGCTCGCGCCTGCGCCCGTCGTCACCCCGGCACCTACGGTGCCGCCGGCGATCCAGACCGAGGCTGCGTCCCCCGCTTTCGCCGCGTCGCCGGACTTCCAAGCCGGCCGAGCCCTCGAGGCTGCCACCGCGATGGCCCGGGCCACCACGGCGCTGGGTCAGCTCGCGGCCGCCACGAGCGGCTTCAGCGGCATGCTGCCGACGGTGCGGGCAACAGACGGATCACCCGGTCCGGCGGGAGCGTCGCGCCGAGTCCAGGCGGTGATTGAAAGCATCATCACAAGACGCGGCCTCAGCCTTCGATTGGCGCCCGCCCTCACGCAGGCTTTTGAAGGGGCCGAGCTGAAAGCGAGCGACTACGCCTCAGCCAACAAGGTCAGCAAGGATTCCGCCGGTCGCGAGCTGCGCCTCGCCGCCGAGTCAGGGCTGCTGCAGATGGTGAGGTATCCGCAGGGCGAGGCAGGCTTCCGCGCCTCCCAGGGATTGCTCCGGGAGATTGCCGAAGGTTTCGGCCAGCCGATCAACGCAGCGGCTCCGCTCACTGCGGAAACCATCATCGGCAGCCTTGGCGTCGGGCAAACCGAGGGTACGGTCACGATCATGTTCACGGACGTCGTCGAGTCCACGCGTCTCCTCTCCACGCGAGGCTTCACCGAGTCGCACGAGATCATGAAGGCGTACGAGACGATCATCGACGAGAAGGTCGAGCAGCACGCGGGGCGGCGCATCAAAGGCCTCGGCGATGGCTACATGATCAGCTTTGGCTCGGCCCGCCACGGCGTCGAGTGCGCCCTCGACATCCAGGACGCCATCGCGGACTACAGCAAGCAGAATCCTGAACGCAAGCTTCGGATCCGGATCGGGCTGAACACGGGAGAGGTGGTCGAGGAGGCGGGCGACATCTTCGGCGCGGCCGTCAACGTGGCGGCCCGGGTCGCGGGCAAAGCGAGAGGCGGTGAGATCCTGGTCTCGGAGATCGTGCGCCAGCTGGTCGGCCCGATCTCCGAGATGAAGTTCGACTTTCGCGGACGCTACAAGCTCAAAGGATTTCCCGACCGCTGGCGCCTGCACCAGGTGACACCTGGTGAGGTCAAGGGGGCGCCTCGGGCGATGACGTCGGCTGAGGGTTTCGTGGGCCGCGACCAGGAGCGTCTCGACGTCCGGCTGGCAATGGACCGTGCCACGACGGGTAGCGGTTCGCTTCTCCTGCTGACGGGCCCGGCCGGCATCGGCGCCTCGAGGCTTGCCTCCGAGGTGGCGGCGGAGGCTGCAGCCAACGGCTGGCTCGTGCTTGGCGGCCGCTGTCTCGAGAAGAACGGAGAACCGTACGGAGCGTTCCGTGAGATCCTCGCTGCAGCGGTCGCCGCCTCGACGGCCAAAGCACTCCATGAGGCGGCCGGGCGCCATGGGCCTCTGCTGGCGATGCTCGTTCCCAGCCTTCGCCTGAAGGTACGCGGCATCGGGGCAGCCCATGAAATCGGGGCCGACAAGGTCCGGGAGCAGCTCTTCAAGGCGGTCCATGCGCTGCTTGCGGGAGTGCAGGGAAACAGGCCGCTGCTGGTCGTCCTGGAAGACCTCCAGTGGGCCGACGAGGCGACCGTGCTGCTGCTTCGCGACATCGCCGAGCGCCTCGGCGGCAGCCGGATGGTCCTCCTCGGGACGTACTGGGACTCGGAGCTCGATTCCGGACGGCCCTTCGCGGGGGCGCTGTCCCGCCTGATGCGGCGCCGGCGAGCGCAGCGGATCTCCCTTGGCCGCCTTACCGACCGTGACGTCGAGAGAATCGTCGCCGGCCGCGCGGAGTCGCCTCTGACGCCCGAGCAGCTGCTTGGCATCCAGGCGGCAACCGAAGGGAACCCCCTCTTTGTCGAGCACTCGCTGCTTTACATCGGCGAGTCGGAGAGCATGCTCGCCGCCGGCGTCAGCGCCCGCTCAAGCTACACGGAGGAAGATCTCGAGCTCGCACAAAGTGTGCGCGGCCTGATCAGCCGCCGCATTCAGAGGCTGAGTGAGCCGGCGCAGCGGATGCTCGTCGCCGCCGCGGTGATCGGGCGCGACTTCGACCTGCCGCTCCTGGAGGCGTTCGGCGAGCTCTCGGGACACGAGCTGCGAGACGCCCTTGAGGAGGCAACCCGCGGCCACTTCCTCGTCGCCCCGACGCGCGAGACATATCGTTTCGCGCATGAGCTGGTCCGCCAGCGCGTGATCGCGGCCCTGCCCCTGCCACGCCTCCAGGCCTACCACCTGGCGGTGGCGGACACCCTCGAGCGCGCGTACGGGAAATCGGCCCCTGAGCACGCTGCCGAGATCGGCTATCACCTCTACCAGGCGGGGACGGCCGCCGACCCCTACCGGACCGGCGTCTTTCTGGCCCGAGCGGCGACCAACGCACAGGCGATCGGCGCCTTCGAAGAGGTCCTCCGCCTGGTCGACTCGACGCTTCAGCTCCTGCCTGCCGACCGAACTCGCGAACGGGCCGAGTCGCTTGCGGCGCGCGCCCACGCGCTCTGGGGCCTCGGCCGGATCGAGGATGCCAAGGCGGCCTGGAAGGGCGCCATCCAGCGCTATGACGAGCTCGGCGACGCCAAGGCGGCGGGCGCCCTGCACCGGCGCCTCGCCCATCTGGAGGCTCGCGGCGATTCACGCGACGCCAACGGCGCGGGCCCGGTCGAGCTCCCGGCGCCGGCTGAGCTCGAAGTTACTAACTGATCAGCCGGCTCGCCGGGGGAACCGGCGCGTAGGCCGCGCTGAACATGATGCTGGGTAACGTTCCGGTGAACGTCAACGTGTCGGCGATCATCCCGCCCACCCCCGCGGCCTCCGCGATGTAGGGACTGGTGACGCTGATCGACGCCCCAGGGGCATAGAACAGGCCGATGTACGCGGAGTTGGATTCGGCGCCGAGGGAGTTCGAGCATGTGTTGCCCGGTGGCTCGTAGACGCTGACCCAGTTGTACTGATTGCCGCTGAACAGGTAGGTGTCGCCGCCATTGCCGGTCGTGAGACATCCGCCCGCCGGGAAGTACAACTCGACCGCGCCAGGCGTCACAGGCCCAGGGCAGGAGACCAGGACGTTGCCGGTTGACTTGCACGAGTTCTCGTTGGCCCGGTCGCCGCTGGTCCCGGGACCCATCGCCGGATTCTGGTTGGGGAGGCCGGCCGCCAGCGGCGCACGCTCTCCGTCTGGAGGGTATGCGCCGATCGTCCCGGGCGGGGCCGCGGCGTTGGGCGCAAACGGCGACCCAAGCTGGTTGGAGTCGAGTCGGATGGTCTGGTTTCCAAGCGAGCAGCCGCCGCCCACTGGTACGGGGCAGGGGACGGTGTTGTTGTTCTGGACCGTAGCCGTGACGGGCATGGACGCCGCCAGACCGAATGTGCCGGTGCAGGTTCCGCCTGCCTGCGGCGGTGACGCGTAGATGTTGTAGGACGTCGCACCAGGCACGTTGCTGACCGAGATCTGGACGTTCTGCCCGCTGTTGTTGACGTTTTGCGGGAAGCACATCGAGGGCGCGCTCTCGCGCGTGTAGCTCACGCCGCCGTAGGTGTCCGTGCGCACAGAAGTCAGCATGAATGCCCAGTTGCCGACCGGGATGCCACGCGGCCCACCGACGATGCTGATGAGCATGCTGCCTGAGCACCGGACACCGTCGGTGTCCCAGAACTGGTTTGCGGCTCGCTGCGTGTTGTCGAAGGGGTTGGGCTCATCGGGAGGTTTGAGCTCGTTGCTCACGAAGTCGGCGTTGTTCGTCGCTCCGGCGAGGAACTCGTAGACGCCGCCGCTGAAGAACCAGCAGCGGCCGCTGTTGAAGTTGGGCGCGCTGGCGTAGACGCCGGGCAGTAGGACGACGTTGCTCGACGGCAGGCCCTGGCTGCCCCCCACGCTCGGAGCGGGAAATCCCGGATCCGCCAATCGATATCCCGAGCGCGTCGCTCCAGCGACGTCGGGGTAGGTACAAGGAGTAGAACCACCGCTTGGATAGCAGGCGGTGGTCGATCCCGGCACCGGCGACTGGCAGCGCGCATAGATGTCACCCGTGACCCTCACGGTTCCGGTGGTCACCGTCACGGATCCGTTGGCGACCAGGTCGCCGTTGATGTCCAAGGTGCCCGGGCCGTTGACCCTGATCGCGGTGCCGCTTGCCCCCCCGCAGCCGTCCTGGCCCAGGGCGGTCAGGGTCGGCGTGTAGAGCAGGTTGCCCACGCTGCCGATTGCGGTGGCACCCAGACTCGGGTTGGTTCCGTTGGTTAGAACGCGACCGAACTGCAGCTGCAGGTTCCGCGTCGCCGTCAGGGTGAACCGGCTTCCCTGTGGCCCGACGGCCCGCGCCACGTTGGTCAGGACGGTCCCGTCGCTGTATGTGCAGGTGACGGTCCACGGCGCCGCTCCCGGGGTTCCGTAGCCGGTGCAGGACGGGCCGCCGTAGAGCCGCACGTTGCTTGCGAAGACGCTCGTCGCGGCTTGCTCCGCCGAGACGTAGCTGCCGGTCTGCTGCAACTTGTCCGCCGCCGCCAAGGCCGCGGCATCGGTCGCGTCCTGCAGGTCGCGACGCATCGCGTAGGCACGAGAACCGTCGATCGCAACCGCGACCATCCCGATCAGCACGGTCAGCATCAGCGCGATGAGGACGATCGCCTGGCCGGACTGATGACGACGAGCCGCCATCAGTACTCCGTCCTGTACACGACCGACGCCGACATGACGATGTGGTTGGCGGTTGCCTGCGCCACGATCGGCGTGATCAGCACGAGGTTGAATCGGATCGTCACCTGAAGCTGGTCGTTGCCGATCGCGGGGTTGACCGCGCTGCAACTGCCGTTCGCGACGTCGGGGTACTCACCTCCGGGCGCGTTCGGGGCCGGGGCTGTCTCGACGCTGGCGGGTGGGTTCGGCTCGGTGATATACAGCCACGCAGCGTTGGCGGGAGGCGTCGCCGAGGTCACCGGGCCCTGGGGGCAGGGCGCTGTCACCGGCGCGCCTTGCATCTGTGCACTGACCGCGGTCAGGACGTCGTTGTTGGTCGGCAGCGCGTTCGAAGCACGAATCGCCGCCCGTGCGCCTTCGCTGGCGGCGTGCTTCAACGTGTCGTAATAGAAGATCGCGCGGCCGAGGTCGATGACGCCGAACAGGAGAAGCAACAGCACAGGCGACACCAGCGCGAACTCGATCAACGCCTGCGATCGTTGGCCTGAGCTTTTTGGCCTCAACTCCCCTGCACCGTCATGTGCTGGTTGGCGGCGACCTGGAAAAAGCCGAACTGCGACTTGACCAGCGGTGTGAGCGGTCCGTAGGTGTAGAGGACGATCACGTTGAGGTCGAGCTGCCCCTGGTTCGTCGCGGGACTGGTGAAGTCGAGGCCGGGCGTGTTGTTGTAGCAGATGTAAAGCCAGGGTTGATTGGCGGTGGAGGGGTACGCCGTCGAAACGTAGGGCGGGTTGTGCTGGGCGTTGCCGTCCGTCACGTTGGGACAGGTAGTCCCGGGGTTCTTGAGGACCGACGGTGGGAGTGAGATCGTGGCCAGCTCCGCATCGACAGCCGCTTTGATCTGGGCGTCGGAGAGATAAGGGTGCGACAGGGTAGCCGCCTGGAACCACGCGCCGTGCCGTGCACCCTCCCGGGCGGCGTTCGAGAGCGCCTCCTGGACGTAGATCGAGCGGCCGATGTCGACCAGCCCGCCCACCAGCAAGAGCAGCACCACGGAGGACACCGCGAACTCCACAAGGGACTGCCCGCGCTGGTCGGAAAACCGCCTCCGGAGTATCACGTTAGGGGGGCTCGGCACCGGGATATCTTGCCTATGATGGGTCGGCCTTGCGGACCCTTAGCGCAATTACCTCACGCCGCCCCTTCACCCTCCTGGGCGTCCTGCTCGCAATCCTGGTCATCGTCGCTTTCGTCCTCGTTGCTCTCAACGCAAGCGCCTCGAACGCAAGTCCCCAGCAGACGGTCGTCTACGCGACGAGGGAGCTGCAGCCCAGGGTTCCGATCACCGCGGACGCCCTCGGGACCCGGCTGATCCCCGTCCCCGGGACCTATCCGAAGGTCTACTTCACCAACGTCGCTGCGGTCCAGGGGATGGTGCCGCTGGTGAACATCGCCGAAGGCCAGGCGATCACCTCAAACGAAGTCGCCAGGCCCGGCCAGGCCGTCGGCCCGCAGTCCGAGTACCTGCCGATCCCGCCGGGCTACGTCGCCCTGACGATCCCGACAAGCGAGCAACAGGGAGTCGCCGACTACATCCAGGCCGGTGACTATATCTCGGTCATCGCCACGGTCTCCTCGGCGGGCAAGGTGGCGTCGAAGACCATCTTCACGCAGCTCCACGTGATCAAGGTGGGCACCCAGACATCGACCGCGGGGTCGAGCGCGACGAGCCTGACCGTGGTGGTCACGCAGTGCCAGGCCGAGATCATCACGTGGTTCCTGACCTACGCCGCGCTCAAGTACACCCTCGAGTCCTATCACGACTACGCTCCCGGCGAGCAGGCGCCCGACCCCAAGTGTCCGAGCGTAGGCGACGCCAAGGGCGTGACACTCAAGACGATCCAGGCCAACTACCCGAGCCTGTTTTAGCGCTGTGATCCAGCTGCCGCCGGAAACGATCGTCGCGGTGCCGATGGCCGCCGCGATCTTCGTTTTCTTCTGGGCCCTGGACAGGGTGCGCAAGGAGCGCATGTCCCAGGCGACCGAACCGATGCCTGCGCGGGCGACCCCGCGCGAGCTCGTCGACCGGCTGCTGAAACCAGCCGCCGAGAACCTGAGCCAGCGGCGAAGGGTGCAGGGCAAACCGACCCTGAGCGAAGACCTCGCTCGCGCCGGCCTCAACATCACGGCAAGCGAATACCTGCTTTTCCGGATCGGCGCCGTCGCGCTCGGGGCCCTCATCGGGCTGCTTCGTTTTGGATTCAGCCTCGGCCCTGTGATCCTCGGTGCTGTGGGCTTCATCATTCCTCCGCTCGTTGTCGCCTACCTGCAGCGGCGACGCCAGCAGCAGTTCAACGATCAGCTCGCGAGCATGCTGCAGCTGCTGTCCAACTCCCTGAAGACCGGCTACGCGATCGACCGGGCCCTGGAAACAGTGGCGGCGAAATCTCAGCCGCCGGTATCGACCGAGTTCGAGCGTGTGGCGACCGAGGTCACCCTGGGGACATCGGTCGAGGACGCCTTGAGCTCCCTGCTGTTGCGCATCAACAGCCCCGACCTCGAGTTCATCGTGACGGCGATCCTGCTTCACATCCGGGTCGGCGGCAACCTGGCCGAAGTCCTGGACAACATCTCCGACACCCTGCGCGACCGGCTGCAGACGAAGCGCGACATGAGCGTGCTGACGGCGCAGTCGCGGGCCTCGGCGACGATCATCACCGGCCTTCCGATCCTTCTTGCGCTCGGGCTGTACGTCTTCGTGCCGGGTTACTACGCGCCTATGACGAGCACCTGGGTCGGTTACGCGATGCTCGGCTTCGCCGGCTTCATGGTCCTGATCGGCAACCTGATCATCCAGCGCATGACGGCGCTCGAGGCCTAGAGGTGCTTCAGGTCGCGCTGGCGGCGGGGGTCATCTGCGGCGTGATCGTGTTCGCCTACTTCATCGCGCTGGACCAGTACCGCGCTGCGGCGGCGAACGGGCACCCCGTCGCCGGTGGCCCGCGCCCGACCTTCGTCAAGCAGCTCGAGTCGATGCTGCGCCCGGTCGCGAAGCTGCCTGCACGGACTGCGGTCCAGCTGCGTCAGAAGCTCAGTCAGGCCGGCAACCCCGGCAACCTGACGCCCGCCGGCTTCCAGGCCGTCCGCTACAGCCTCGCCGCGGTGATGGCCATCGCCGGGCTCGCCATAGGCCTGGTGGCGCCGCTGGGACTCCACGACCTGCTCGCTGCGCCACTGCTCGGCGCGCTGCTGGCGGCAATGGGGTACATGGCGCCGGTGATCTGGATCGAGCAGCGGATCGGCCAGCGTCGGCGCCAGATCCAGAAGTCGCTGGCCGAAGCGACCGACCTGCTGACGCTGGTCGTTGAGTCCGGGATGAGCCTTGACGAGGGCCTGCTCAGCATCACGGAGCGGTTCCATAACGCGCTCGGCGATGAGATCGGGAAGGTTCTCCGCGAGATCCGCCTCGGCCGGCCGCGCATGGCCGCTCTCGAGCACATGGCGGACACCGCCGGCGTGCCCGACCTCCACCACCTCGTGGAGTCGATCGTGCAGTCAGACCAGATGGGTGTTCCTATCGCGCGACTGCTCCGCGTGCAGGCGACGGAGATGCGGCGCCGGCAGCGTCAGGGCGCCCAGGAGCGCGCAGCGCAGGCGTCCTCGCGAATGGTCTTTCCCATGGTCGGGTGCATCTTCCCGGTGCTGTGGATCGTGCTGCTGGGCCCTGCCATCATCCAGGCCTTTGGCTCGTTGAGATGAAAGTCATGGCCAAGCCTCGGACGCAGCATCAGTCGTTCAGCGACGTCGACAAGCCGCTTTACACGATCAGCGTCGCAGCCGAGATCCTGGAAACTCACCCGCGCACGCTGATGCTCTACGAGGACGCGCACCTGATCGAACCTCACCGCACGAGCACGAATCGACGCCGGTACTCGCAGCGCGACATCAGCAAGGTCCAGGTCATCCAGAACCTGACGCGAGAGAAGGGCGTCACGCTCGCCGGCGTGCGCCACATCCTCAGCCTCTTCGATGTGATGAAGAAGCATCGCGTCGAACCGCCCGCCGAGCTGCGGGACATCTTCGACCGCTACGCGCAGCTCATATAGAAAGGCGCTTTTGGATCCAAAACCGTCCTAGCCCGCCGCGGCTTTCTTCCTGCGCTTGGCCGCCGGCGCCCACAGGCTCTCCAGGTCGTAGTACGACCTCTCGCCCGGCAGGAACACGTGCGCAAGCACGGAATCGAAGTCGAGCAGGATCCACCCCGCGTCGTCGTAGCCATCGATGGCGAGCGGTCGACGGTCCCTCGCCTTGGCGGCTTCCATCATGCCGTCGGCGATGGCACGCACCTGGCGATCGGTCTCGCCCTCGCAGATGACGAAGTAGTCGGCCACCGAGGTCTGCGCGCGGACGTCGATGACCACCGGGTCCCAGGCCTTCTTTTCGGCTGCCGCGCTCCGCAGCAAACGCGCGAGTTGCAATGGCGTGAGTCGCCTTGCCCTTTCAGCCGCCAATCTGTCGATTATCCCCGTAGAGCTTGTTCTTGGCGATGTAACTCTCGACCGCCGCGGGCAGCCGATCTCCAACCGGATCTCCCTTCGCGATCGAGCGTCGGAGCGCGCTTCCAGAGATGTCCGGAGTGGGCCGGGCGCACACGATCGTGGATGGCGAATCGAGGCCGGCAGCCTCCAGGGCCGTCGCGTCAGGCTGCGGACTTCCTGGTCGCGTCACGACGACGACCGACGCCAGCCGCCTGACCTCCTCCGGCTGATGCCACGTCGCAAACAGGCGCGCGGCGTCCCAACCCAGGATCAGGAACAGCTCGTCGTCAGGATGCGCTGTGCGCAGCTCCCGAAGCGTGTCCACGGTATAGGAAGGTCCGCCGCGGCGGACCTCGAGGTCGGAGACCTGGAATTTCTGCTCACCCGCAGTGGCCAGGCGGCTCATCTCGAGGCGCTGCTCGGCGCCGGCCACGGCGCCACGGCGGTGTGGCGGCTGCCCGGTCGGCACAAAAAGCACGCGGTCGAGCTGTGCGCACTCGAGGGCGGCCCGCGCCGCGGCGATGTGGCCCAGGTGGATGGGGTCGAACGTGCCTCCCAGGATGCCGATCCTCACGGCTGGTACTCGAACTCGACACCGGCGATCCTGACGGTGTCCCCGGGCTGGACGCCGGCCGCCTCGAGCGCGGCGTTGACGCCGATTCGGTCGAGCTGGGACTGGAAGCGGGCGAGGCCGCTCTCGGACTCGAGGTTGCTCCGTTCGACCAACGCCTCGACCTGCTCACCGCGGACGACGAAGCCCGACGGCAGCCGCTCGACTGTGAGCTCGTCGCTTCGTCGCTCGCGCAAGCGGGTGACCCTTGGCGACGCCACCAGCTCAGGCCGCTGGGCCGACGCGACCCGATCCCCGATCGCTTCCATCAGGTCAGGCAGGCCTTCGCCGCTCAACGCTGAAACGAACATCACGCCAGGGCGGCGCGTCCGCGCGCGGAGTCTCCGCACCGGCCCGAGATCGAGCTTGTTGACGGCGACGATGTGCGGCCGCTTCACAAGCTCGGGCGAGAAGAGCGCCACCTCGGCCTTGACCGTCTCCAGGTCGCGCCAGGGGTCGTTCGCCGACCCGTCGACGACATACACAAGGACTTTTGTCCTCTCGACGTGGCGGAGGAATCGCTGCCCGAGGCCGGCCCCGTGCGCCGCGCCTTCGATGAGCCCGGGTATATCGGCCAGCACGAGCCGGCTGCCGCGGATCGCGGCCACCCCGAGCTCCGGGTCGAGTGTGGTGAACGGGTAGTCGGCAACCTTCGGGCGCGCAGCCGTGAGCGCCCGAAGGAGGGATGACTTGCCAGCGTTTGGTGGGCCCACCAGCCCCACGTCGGCGATGAGCTTGAGGTCGAGCGCGATCTCGAGCTCTTCGCCCTTGCGACCCGGTTCGGCATGGTCCGGGGCGCGGCGCGTGGAGCTCTTGAAGTGGACGTTGCCGCGACCTCCCAGGCCGCCTCGGGCGACGACGGCGGTGCTCCCGGTCGTGTCGAGGTCCGCGATCAGCGCTCCGGCGGCGTCCAGCGCGACCGTACCGACGGGCACCTTCAACGTGACGTCGGCCCCGGTACGACCGGTCTTACGAGCACCCGCGCCGTCCGCGCCGTCTTCGGCGTGCCAGCGAAGGCGTCGCTTGTAGAGCGAGAGGTCGCTCACGTCGTTCGACGCCTCGAGGATTACCGAGCCGCCTCGACCGCCGTCGCCCCCGTCGGGACCACCGCGAGGAACGAACGGCTCCCGCCGAAAGGAAGCCGAACCCCGCCCGCCGTGACCGCCACGCACGTGGATGCGGGCGGAATCCACGAAATGGCGGTGGTCAGTCCGTGCCGTTCTGCTCGACAGTCACGCGGCGGCGGTCCTTGCCCACGCGCTCGTACTTCACGTGGCCATCGACCATCGCAAAGAGCGTGTCATCACGGCCCAGCCCGACGCCGGCGCCGGGGCTGATCCGGGTTCCACGCTGGCGAACGAGGATCGTGCCCGCGTTGACGAGCTGGCCACCGTAGACCTTGACCCCCAGCTTCTGCGGGTTTGAGTCGCGACCGTTGCGCGACGAGCCGCCGCCCTTTTTGTGTGCCAACTACTCCGTCTCCTTCCTGGCGGTCCGGCGCGGGGATTTCTTCGCCGGCTCCGTGGCCGCCTCGGCCTTGGGCTCGGCCTTCTTGCGGGGAGCCGCCTTGGCCCGACCTCGCCTGGGCTTTGCCTTCTCGTCCGCCTCGTCCTTCTCTTCCTTCTCAAGCCCGAGGCCGCCGACGGAGATGATCTCGAGGGCGGTCAGGTGAGCGCGCCCTCCGTGGTGCACGCGCACGCGCTTCTTGGACTTGTAGCGGATGCTCTCCACGCGCGGCCCTCGGCGATGAGCGATCACCCTGGCGTCGACGTCCAGGCCGTCTACCGCGGGGTTGCCCACCTTGACGTCCTTGCCGTCGCTGAACAGCAGGACGCGGCCGAGCTTGACCGACGATCCCGGTTCGGCGGCGATGCGGTCGACCAGGATCTGGTCGCCAGGCGCCACCCGGTACTGCTTGCCGCCGCTGACGATGACAGCCGACAGCGAACTGGCTGGCTTGGGCACGGCGAGAGATTGTACCAAGGGTCGATAAGCTGCCCCTGGAGACTCGGCCGGAAAAGCCCTCGACGGATCTTCGGCGCCCATGCGGCCGATCTCCGGGCTCAGCTCCTGCGCTGCTCGTTACCCCCGCGCAACCACGGCGCGGGGACCCCAGCAGGTACTGCGCTCGCTCCGCTGCTCGTCGCTTCGCCCGGATCTCGGCCACCTGGATCGCCGAATCTCTCGCCGAGGGTTTTCGGCCGAGCCTCTAGCGCATCAGCACCGACGTCATGACCACGATCAGCAGCACCAGCCCAGCGAAGGGCGCTACGCCGCGTGCGTAGAGGCCGCGTACGCCGGCCGCACCTCGCCATCGCATCATCATTCCGGTGCCGATCACAACCCCGGCGACCAGGAGAGTGATCCCCATGAAGCGCAGGAATCCGAAAAGGTCGTCGCCCGAGGGCGGCAAGAAAAGGGTCGCGAACAGACCACAGTAGGGAAACCACATGAGGATCCGGGCCGCGTCGAGCCTGCGCCTTTCGCGTCGGTCGCCGGCTGGAACCAGAGGCCACAGGCGCAGCAGCGCCGGAAGCGACAACAGATAAAGGAAAGCGCACGCCAGCTTGACCGGAAGTAGTCCAGGCACCTGCACATTGCCTAGGACCTGCGGCCGCAGGCTCTCTGTCTGCACCGCCAGTCCGAGCACGGCAAGCAGCCAGCAGAACTGGACGATGAGCAGCAACCCCGGCGCGGCCACGAATTCGACGGTGAGCGCCAGCTCTGCCCACGTCGCGAACGCGAGCCCCACCGCCGCAAGCACGACGCTCCTCTCGTCACCCGGAAGCTGGTTGAACGGCGCTGCCATCTGCACCGCGGTGAGCACCGAGCAGAGGGCGACGGTCGCAAGCACAGGCGTGAGGCGACGCCGAGGCAGGTCTGGCCAGTCCCACTCGCGCCGGCTGGCACGCATCCAGGCGACCTCGACGACGGTGCCGAACGCGATCATCGCTAGCAGGCCTGGGTAGACGAGCACTGCGACCGCATGCGCCGCGATGGAGAGCAGGATCTGGATCACAACCCGGCCACCGTCAACAGTGGAAGCGGATAGAGCCCGGCGGCGACGTTGACCGCCAGCACGATCGCCACGCCGAGCGCCTGCCTGCCGCGCGGAAGCCCCATGCTGCGGCCGAGCCGGAGTGATCCCGGCAGCCACATCAACATTGCGATCGCGATCACGAGGGCAAGCGGCCAGAACAGCTGCGTCGCGCCACGCAGCAACAGCACCCGAGCTGCGAATCCGACGAACGGCGCAGAGCCTGCCAGGGCCGCGGCGACGAGGAGGTTGAGCGGACCCTCGGTTGGCGGCCGCTTCTCGGCCGGCTCACGCGCGACGAGGTACAGGGGCAGCCTGCAGGTGACGATGCTGAACATGACGAGCATGGCGGCTCGACGCCCGTCGAGCAGTGTCAGGCCGAATCCGCAAAGCACCAGGCCCCAGTCGGCGAGAAACGAGTAGCGCCACGCGGCGTCCTTGCTCGCGGTGAGCCATGCCGCGATCGAGCCCCACGCCATGTTGAGCAGACCGACGCCGATGAGCATTGCCCCGAAGGCATCGCTTGCGTCGACGGGGATGAAGCTCTGGCCGCGCGCGACCACGACCGTCGCGAGCAGCGGACCGACGAACACCGTCCAGACGAGCGGTGACGCCGGGGTCGCCTCGTCGGCCTCGAATGGATGGATGAACGGGAGAAGTCCGACCGCCGCCGCGAGGCCCGCGACGAGTCCGACCGAGGCGAATCGCGCCAGCATGTCAGGACCCACGACACGGAGGAAGAGCAGCGCGAGGGCGAAGATGCCGACCGCCACCATGGGCGCGCGCATGCGGACCGCAAACGTTCGCAAGCCACCGACCGCGGCATCGACGGTTCCCAGGGCCAGCAGCACGAGCAGGGCGAGGTCGAACGTGGGGACCACGGCGATCGCCGCGCCGGCCACGACGCCGGCGCCCCCCTGGATGACGAGGCTGCGGCGGGATATCGCGGTCGGAGCAAATACAAACGCGAACACGAGTCCCGCCGCAACCAGGACGAGGAGCTCCTCGGCTTCAGGCAGCACGCGCCGCGCCCAGCCGAAGCCAACCGCTCCCCGCCGCGATCACCGCAGCCATTCCGCACAGCCAGGCCGCGGGTGCGCTCGCGTCCAGGCCGGCGGCGCCCGCGACCGCGAGGGCCACCACCGAAGCGGCTGCGAGCTGTGCCTCGGCGGATTCGGTCGAGAGGACGCGAGCCCCCGCCATCCCGACCACTGTCAGCACGGAGAACCGCAGCGCCGCGCCGGGGCCGCTCGTGATCCCGAGGGCGATCCAGAGGGCCAGGAGCGCGGCGCCGAGGGACAGGATGATGCGCGGGGTCGAGCCAGGTGGCATCAGTCCCCAGCCGGCCGGCCCGGCCACGGCGCGCCCGCCGGCTGACACGGCGCCGCCGGCCGCGAGCAGCAGCGCGGGCGCGGGACCGGATCCCTGCCCCACCACGACGCTCAGGCCAGCGGTCGCGAGTGCAACACCGAGAGCAAGCCCGCGCCGGCCATCGGCGAGGACGATCAGCGACGCCCCCAGCCAGGCGACGAAGGCCGCGATCCCCTCGAGCATTACCGCGTCACTGCGAACGCAAGCGCGACCAGCGCCGCGAGCCACATCACCGGTTTGCCGCCGGTCGCCGCCGCCTCGAGCTCGCGCAGGTTGAGGATGCTCCGGTACTGCTCGGGGACAGTGAGCAGGCGAAGACTCGCCCGCGCCTGGTCCAACGCCCATGCAGCCGGCATCTTGAAGAGAGCCGGTCTCGCCTGCGTCCGGATCGCTGAAGTTCCCACGACCGTGTAGAGAAAGACAGCCAGGACAAGGAGCGGGGCAAACAGCGTCAGCGCCGGCAGGACGCTCGAGACGGTGACCACCGATGTCAGGCCACCGCCGAGGGAACCTGCAGACGCGGGCATCACCTCGGCTGCAAGGGGATTGGCAAAGCCGAACTGGACGGCGGCGAGCGCGGGCCCGGCGGCGAGGGTGAGCAAAGCGATGCCGAGCGAGACGCGTGGAAATGTCTCACTCGCGGCGTGTCCGCGACCGCCGGGCAGCCCGATGGCGCGAGCGCCGGCGACCATCAGGATCGCCCACGCCGCCATCCCGGCGATCCCGAGGAGTCCGACGAAGTCACCCGCCTCGAAACTGGACTCGATGGCGACCACGCGGGCTCCGAACGCGATCCCTGGAGGAAGGCCTACCGCCGCCGCGATGGTGACCAGCGAGGCTACGCCAGCCCGGTCCGGCAGCAGCGCGAGACACGCGACCAGGGACGCGGCCGTGGCGAGGATCACGACCCCGGCCACCAGGCCGAGGGCGGTGCCCATCGCTATGGCGGCGAGCGCGAATCCACCGAAGAACGGGATGATCTCGCCAAGGAACTCGCGACGCGTCGTGGCTGCCTGTGCACGCGCACCTGCCGTGAAGGCGCCCACCATGCCGACCACGGCGAGGCCGATGTTGAACAGCGGGTGGGGATAGCGGCCGTCGCCCAGCTCGTAGGCGCGCACCAGTAGGTAGAAGCCAAGCGGGAACAGGGTCGCCACCGTGACGCCCGCGGCGCGCAGCGAAGGTCGCGCCCACAGGTGGGCGGGCCACGTCCGCCACGGAAACAGGCATGAGACCAGGATCGCCGCCACCGCGAGCACCGAAAACAGTGGGGCGGTGATGGATGCGACGGGAACGGCCGAGTACACCGCTGTGCCGCCCCCGACCTGGAGGATCACGCCGACCCAGCTGAGCGCGAGCCAGCCTGCCAGGAGCAGCGCCCAGCTCGGTCGCGCCGCTCGCGGATCCTCTGTGTCGAGAAGGACGACGGCCAATGTGGCGGCCGTACCGCCGCCGATCGCTGTCAGCACCACGCCTCCGCCCTCGACCGCAGCGATCGAGGCCGTCATCGCGAGAAGGGAGACCGTGGCCTCCTGCCACGTGCGCGGCTGCAGCGTCAGCAGCAGCGCGGTCGGCCCCGCGATCATCAGGCCGAAGGCGAACGTTACCGCGTCGATGCGCATGTCGAGGGACGAGCCGTAGCCAAGCGGGCCGAGGATCAGCTCGACCGAGGAGCGCACCTGAACCCAGACCGCCAGCAGCGCCGCGACCGTGCTCCACGCTCCGACCGCGGTGGCGAAACGGCCGAGGTTGATGCCCGCGAGGCCGAAGGTCCCGATCACGGCGGCGGCGATGAGGGGCAGGACGACAGGCGCAAGGACGGCGGCTGACGGCATGCGCCGTCTAAGTTAGCTGTCTTGGTCTGCCAGCCGGTTTAGCGCCTCGCGCGCCGCGGTGGCGCGCTCCTCGAGGTTCTTGACGACCTCGGGCGGGGCCTTCTCCTGGAAGTCCGAACTCTCGAGCCTGGCTTCGATCCTGGCCAGGTCGTCTTCGAGCCGCTTCCTTTCTTTCTCCCGACGCGCATCGCCGGCTCCCGACGGAAACGCCACGCGGCCGGCCACCACCGCGAGCGGGGTGCCGCGGGCCTCTGGCGCATCCACGAGGTCGACGTGGGCCAGCCTCGCCACCAGGCGCGCTATCGAGTGATTGACGGAGCCGTCGAGGCGCAGCTTCCCGCCCCGCGGTGGCGCGCCCGCCGCCTGGCGGTGGCCGCGGACCTCCTCCACGATCGCCATCACCTCCTGAAACTCCTCCTCCGCGCCAGGGTCGACGAACTGCGGCTCCGGCCACGAGTTGCGCATCAGGTAGTCCTCACGCCGCGGCAAGCGCGACCACAGCTCCTCGGTGACAAAAGGCATGAAGGGATGCAGAAAACGCAGCAGCGTATCGAGGCACTGGAAGGCGACGTCCTGGGCCACCGCATCGCCCTCGCGCAGGCGGTCCTTCACCGCTTCCAGGTACCAGTCGCAGAATTCGTTCCACGCAAACGAGTAGGCGGCGTTGATCGAGTCCTGGAACGTGAAACGCTCGATGCCCGCGGTGACCGCGTCGGCCGCGTACGACAGTCGGGACAGGATCCAGCGGTCCTCGAGGTGCTCGTGGCGCTCGACGATGCCAGGCGAGTCGGCGGAGTCGACGCCGGGCGAGCCGAGAACCAACCTCGTCGCGTTCCACAGCTTGTTGCAGAAGCGGCGATAGCCCTCGACGCGGCTCTCGTCGAAGCGCACGTCCTGGCTCGACATCGCGACCGATGTCGCCCAGGCACGCAATGCGTCGGCGCCGTACTTGGACATCAGGTCGCGGGGATCGACGCCGGTCCCCAGCGACTTGGACATCCGCCTTCCATCCGGGGCCTGAACGACGCAATGGATGACGACGTCGGAGAAGGGCACGTCACCCATGAACTCGAGGCCGGTCATGATCATGCGACTGACCCAGAGGTTGATGATCTCCCGCGCCGTGCAGTTGATGTCCGTGGGGTAGAACGCCTTGAGATCCTCCGTTTGATCCGGCCAGCCCAGGGTCGCGAAGGGCCACAACGCGGACGAGAACCACGTGTCGAGCACGTCTGGGTCCTGCGTGAGCTCTGCATTGCCGCACTCATCGCAATTGCTCGGAGGTTCGACCGACACCGTCGTGTGGCCGTTCGCGCAGTAGAAGACCGGCACTCGGTGGCCGAGCCATAGCTGCCGGCCGATGTTCCAGTCGCGAAGGCCCCGCAGCCAATCGAGATAGGTGCGCTCGTAGCGCTCAGGATGCCAGCGCACCTTTCCCGCCTCCGAAGCGGCGAGCGCGTGGTCGCGGAGCTCCTCCATGCGCAGCCACCACTGCTCGCTGATCAGCGGTTCGATGACCGCATGGCAGCGATCGCAGTGTCCGACCTCGTGCGTATATGGCTCCTCCCTGACGAGCAGGCCCTGCTCTTTCAGGTCGGCGACGATGCGAGCGCGCGCCTCCAGCGCGCCAAGCCCGTCGTACGGGAGCCCGGGCACGTTCATGCTGCCGTCGAGATTCATGCCGTTGACGATCTCCAGGCCGTGGCGCTGCCCGATCTCGTAGTCGGTCGGGTCGTGGCCGGGGGTGACCTTGAGCGCGCCGGTGCCGAACGCGGTCTCCACCGCGTCGTCGGCCACGATGGGCAGCTTGCGGCCGACCAGCGGCAGGACGGCGGTCTTGCCGACCAGGTTCCGGTAGCGCCCGTCCGCGGGGTTCACCGCGACTCCAGTGTCAGCAAGCATCGTCTCCGGGCGCACGGTCGCGATCGTCAAGTCGCCACCGCCCTCAATCGGGTATTTGACGAAGTACAGGGTGTCCTGGTGCTCCCGCCACTCGACCTCGAGGTCCGAGATCGCCGAGCGGTCGTGCGGGCACCAGTTGACGATCCGCGGGGCTCGGTAGATCCAGCCGTGTTTGTAGAACTCGACGAAGGCGGTCGTCACGGCGCGCACGTAGCGGGCGTCCATCGTGAAACGCAACCGGGTCCAGTCCATGGAGGCGCCGAGGAGCCGAAGCTGGTTGATGATCTGCGCCCCGACCTCTTCGTACCACGCGTCTACACGCGCGTTGAAGTGGTCACGGCCAAGCTCCTCTTTGGTCGTGCCTTCACGTGCCAACTGCTTCTCGATCACGTTCTGGGTGGCGATCGCCGCGTGGTCGTAACCGGGCAGAAACAGAACCTCGTAACCGGTCATCCGCTTGTAGCGCGCGATGAGGTCGTAGACAGCCGCCTGCAGCGCGTGACCCATGTGCAGCTCGCCGGTGATGTTCGGCGGCGGGAAACACATCGCAAATTTCGGTTGGTCGCTTGCGGGATCCGCAATGAAAAGGCCGTCCGCCTCCCAGCGCGCGTACCAACCGGCCTCGATGGCCAGTGGGTCGAAGGCTTTCGGCATCTCGCTGTTGAGCGTTTGGGCGTGCTTCATCGTCTCGGTGGGTTCGGGTTCGCCGGCGGGATGGTCGCGGTTAGCGCGACGGAGCCGGCGAGGTTACGGATACGTTCTCGACGCGGCTCATGGCGATTCGCAATTCTACCGTTTGTTGCGCTGGCGCTCGCCGACTACGTCCTCGACAGCCGAGGCTCCCGTCGCCCTCGCGATCGTTCCAAAGAGGCCGGGCGCGACGTCCTGGAACTTGATGGTCGCGCGGAGCTGCAGCGGCATCACGTTCACCTCGCCGCGGTTCCGGCGGACGGCCGAGAACACCGCTTCGGCCACCTGCGCCGGCGTGACCTCGCCCGCGATGGGGTTTGGCTTGAGGCCGGTCTCGGCCCACATGCCCGATTCCTTGACGAACGTCGGATAGATGACCGATACGCCCACGCCGGTGCCCCACAGCTCCGCCCGGAGTGCCAGGGCGAAGCCGCGGACGGCGAACTTGGTGGCGCTGTAGACGCCGAAGCCGGGGCCGGCGATCCTGCCGGCGATCGAAGAGAGAAAGACCATGTGTCCAGAGCGGCGCTCGAGCATGCCCGGGAGCAGCAGGCGCGCGAGCACGATCCCCGCCCGCACGTTGACGGCGATCGCCCGATCCAGCTCGTCGACGGTAAACGTGATGAGGCGGCCGCTCGCCGGGATCCCGGCGTTGGAAACGAGGACGTCGATCGGGCCGGCCTGTTCAGCCAGCCGCTCCGCTTCACCGCTGCGCGAGAGGTCGGCCACGACGACCCTGGAGTCGCCTAGATCAGCAGCGAGCTTGTTGAGGGCCTCCTCGTTCCGAGCCGAGAGCACAAATTTCGCGCCGCCCCGACGCAGACGGCGTGCGATGTGAGGCCCGAGCCCGGTCGAAGCCCCGGTGAGAAGGACCGTCTTCCCTTGGACGTCCATCGGGCGATTATCGCCTCGCCAGAAGAGCTCGATTCCGCACGTAATCGCGATCCCGTGCGTTTGGGGGCGTCGGATTCCGCACGTTACCGCGGTCCCGTGCGAAATTGAGCGACGGCCGCTAGGCCGACTCTCCGACCGCGCGCGCCGGCCCCTCGGTCTCCTCGGCGACCTCGAACTCCGGCTCGAGCGCGTCGCGGATCGAGCGCTCCGAGATGATGCAGCGCTTGATCTCGGGGCGGGACGGGATCTCGAACATCGAGTTCAGCAGCGCCTCCTCGATGATCGACTTCAGCGCTCGGGCGCCCGTGCCGCGGAGAAGCGCCAGCTCGGCGATGGCGTCGAGTGACCCCTTCTGGAACACCAGCTCGACGTTGTCGAGCGAGAAGAACTTCTGGTACTGCTTGACGAGCGCGTTCTTCGGCTCGGTGAGGATGCGCACGATGTCCTGCTGGTCCAGGTGATGCAGGGTCACGATGATCGGCAGGCGCCCGATGAACTCCGGGATGAACCCGTACTTCAAGAGGTCCTGAGGCTGCAGGTGCTTGAGGGCCTCTGAGACCGCCTTCCGCTCGGTGCGCGTGTGAGGCGCCCCGAAACCGATGGCGCGCCGGCCGATGCGTTGCTCGACGACCTTCTCGAGGCCGTCGAACGCGCCGCCGCAGATGAACAGGATGTTGGTCGTATTGATCTGAATGAAGTCCTGGTGCGGGTGCTTGCGTCCCCCCTGCGGAGGGACGTTGGCCACCGTGCCTTCAAGGATCTTCAGCAGCGCCTGCTGCACACCCTCGCCGCTCACGTCGCGCGTGATCGACGGGTTGTCGGACTTACGAGCGATCTTGTCGATCTCGTCGATGTAGATGATCCCGCGCTCGGCGCGGCTGATGTCGAAGTCAGCCGCCTGGATGAGGCGAAGAAGAATGTTCTCGACGTCCTCGCCGACGTAGCCGGCCTCGGTGAGGCTGGTCGCGTCGGCGATCGCAAACGGAACGTCGAGGATCTTCGCCAGCGTCTGCGCGAGATAAGTCTTGCCGCATCCGGTCGGGCCGACCAGCAGGACGTTCGACTTCGTCAGCTCGACGTCGCCGACCGACTTCGACGCGCTGATGCGCTTGTAGTGGTTGTAGACCTGGACGGAGAGGACTTTCTTGGCGCGCTCCTGACCGATGACGTACTGGTCGAGCGCGGCGCAGATGGTCTTGGGGTTGGGGATGAACCCGGTCTTCTGCTTCTTGGTGCCGGCTGACCGGTTGTCGTCCTCGAGGACCTCCTGGCAGAGGTCGATGCACTGGTCGCAGATGAAGACACCGGGGCCGGCGACCAGCTTGCGGACCTGGTCCTGGCCCTTGCCGCAGAAGCTGCAGCGGGTGTACCGGCGGCGGTCTTCTCGTTCGTTCATAGGTTCCTACACATAGTTCTACGGCGAGGCCGGCGCCGGGGGATTATGGCCCCAGAGAATCTCGTTGGCAAGGCTTATGCACTCACTGCAGATAAAAACTCCAGAGCCGGCTACGAGGCGAATGCCGCGTTCGCCCTGTTCCTTCCCGCAGAAGGAGCACTTCGGTCGGTGCCTTTTGACCACGTCGCGCTTGCTTCTGCGTCGGAAGATCATCCTGCGGCGACCTTCTCCTTGACCTTTTCCTCGTCTTGTTTGTCTGTTTTCACTTTGTCGCCGGGCTTGGCCGGCGTCAGGATGATGTCGTCGATCAGCCCGTACTCCTTCGCGGCCTCGGCCGTGAGGAAGTAGTCCCGCTCCGTGTCCAGGGTGACCTTCTCGATCTTCTGACCAGTGTGGCGCGCGAGGATCTGGTTGAGCTGCTCCCGCGTGCGCAGGATCTCCTTGGCGTGGATCTGAATGTCGGTTGCCTGGCCCTGCATCCCACCCCACGGCTGGTGGATGAGGATGTTCGCGTGCGGCAACGCGTAGCGCTGGCCGTGCGCCCCACCGGCAAGCAGCACCGCGGCCATCGAGTAGGCCATGCCGATGCAGATCGTGGAGACCGGCGGGCGGATGTACTGCATGGTGTCGTAGATCGCGAGCCCCGCGGTGACCTGCCCCCCTGGGCTGTTGATGTATAGCGCGATCTCCTTCTCGGGATCCTCGGACTGCAGGAAGAGCAGCTGCGCGACGACGAGGTTCGCGACCTGGTCGTCGATCGGCGTGCCGATGAAGACGATGCGTTCCTTCAGGAGTCGCGAGTAGATGTCGAAGGCGCGCTCGCCACGCCCGGTGTTCTCCACGACCATGGGGACGAGGTAGTTGGACGGATACTCGAACCTATTCATGCTGGGCATCACCGTCATTCTAGACACGGGTCGCCCCAGTTCAGTCAAGCACCAGCAATATCCACGAGGCGATCGAGCACACGGCGCCTGCGCAGCCGTGAGGCGAAGTAGCGTCGGGCCGTCGGGCTCTTTTTGAGCTCGGCGAGCTGCCCCTTCAGCTCCTCGTCCGCGGC
>WNFV01002515.1_pt1 | contig 24341 bp, 24 predicted proteins | sample 5400101 | NCBI WGS metagenome assembly WNFV01 (sample SAMN13153361, study PRJNA577476) | soil metagenome | isolation source: 115 cm soil or saprolite under grassland replicate 1 | place: USA:California | collected 2016-06-15 | reverse complement strand
GCCGAATGCGCCCGGGTGCAGGGGCTGCTGGCAAGCCTGCTGCTGGACGCCCACGCGGCCACCTTCCGGCACCTGCAGGGCTGGATCACCACCCTGCCGCTCGGCCTTGACCTGCTTGGGCTGCGACGCGGCTTCGACAGCGACGCGCTGGCCGCCTGCTTCCCCTTCGCCGCCGCCGACCTCAACAGCTCCGGCGGGGTGCTGTACGGGCGCAACCCGCAAAGCCAGGGGCTGGTGCTGTGGGACCGCTTCGCCCAGCCCAACTACAACAGCGTGCTGCTGGCCCAAAGCGGCGCCGGCAAGAGCTACCTGGCCAAGCTGGAGGCGCTGCGCTGGCTCTACCAGGGTGTGGAGGTCGCCGTCGTCGACCCCGAGGACGAGTACCGGCGGCTCGCCGGGGCGGTCGGCGGCGCCCACCTGGCGCTCGGCGCGGCGGGCGTGCGGCTGAACCCGCTGGACCTCGGGCCGGAGGAGGACGCGCTCACCCGCCGCGCCCTGTTCGCCCACACGCTGGTCAGTGTGCTGCTCGCCGAGGAGCCAAGCCCGGCGGCGCGGGCGGCGCTGGACCGCGCCATCGTCGCGGCCTACGCCGCCCGGGGCATCACCGCCGACCCCAGAACCCACACGCGCCCCGCCCCGCTGCTGGCCGACCTGGGCGCGGCGCTGCAGGGCGACGGCGACCCGGCCGCCCACCAGCTCGCCGCCAGGCTGGCCCCGTACGTCTCCGGCACCCACCGGGGCCTGTTCGACGGGCCCACCACCACCAGCCCCGCCGGCCACCTGGTGGTCTTCAGCCTGCGCGCGCTGCCCGAGGAGCTGAAGGCCGCCGGGACGCTGCTGGTCCTGGACCACCTCTGGCGGCGGGTCGCCGACCCGGCGCGGCGACGGCGGCGGCTGGTGGTCATCGACGAGGCGTGGCTGCTGGCCCGCGACCCCACCGGCGCCAAGTTCCTGTACCGGCTGGCCAAGTCGGCCCGCAAGCACTGGTGCGGGCTGGCGGTCATCACCCAGGACGCCGCCGATCTGCTGGCCAGCGACCTCGGCCAGGCGGTGGTCGCCAACGCCGCCACCCAGCTGCTGCTCGGCCAAGCCCCCCAGGCGATCGACCAGCTCACCGCCGCGTTTCACCTGTCGGACGGCGAGCGGCAGTTCCTGCTGGCCGCCGGGACCGAACGGGTGGCGTTTCGCGCCGAGGCCAGCCCGGCCGAGCACGCCCTGGTCACAACTTCCCCAGAGTTCCTTGCAGCTCTGGAGGCCGAGGAGGCGAACTCAGAGGTGGTGCCCCGTGAGTGACCTGTTGGGCCCTTGGGTTCGACGAACCGAGCGCTGGCGGGTGGTGCTGTGCGGCTTCTAGGCCATGCGGATGATCTGTCCGGTGATGTAGCGAGCCTGGTGGGAGGCGAGAAGCGTGATGACCTCGGCGACTTCGTCGGGCTGGCCCAGGTGTCGAAGCGGGCCGCTGGCGATGACGGCCCGTTCGACGGCGGGGGTGATCCAGCCGGTATCGGTCGCCGGCGGATACACCATGTTGGCGGTGATCCCGTACCGGCCCAGCTCCTGTGCCGCCGACATGGTGTAGTTCTCCTGCGCGGCCTTGGCCGCACCGTAGGAGACCTCTTCGGGGAAGCCGCCCGGCCCGCCGGACGTGAGCCCGATGATGCGACCCCAGGTGGCGCCACGTTGGAGATGGCGGCGGGCGAACTCGGCGATCAGCAACGCCGCCGCCCGCGCGTCCACGGCGAACTGCCGGTCGTGGCTGTTGGCGTCCACAGGGCGCAGCGTGCGTCCGAATCGGTCCTGGCTTTGCGGCAGGAAGGTATTGGCCAGCCAGCCGCTTGCGTTGTTGACCAGGATCTCGACGGGGCCGGCCGCGGCTTCAGCCCGATCGAACAGCAGTTGGGGGACCGTGGGGTCGACGAGGTCGGCCTCCATGCACTCCGCCATGCCGCCGTCGTGGCGGATCCGCTGGACGACGTCATCGGCGGTGCGAGTCCGCAGCTGGCCGTACTCGGGAGGATAGCTGGCGGCGCTGGCGCGCTCGTCAGGGCTCAGGCGCAGGTAGGTGAGGAAGACCGCCGCGCCCTGGGCGGCGAGCGCGACGGCGGCCGCCGCCCCGATGCCCTGGTTGGCTCCCGTGACAAGGGCCACCCGACCGTTCAGACCTGGATCGACCATGGGGGCATCTTCACAGCAGACGCCCGCACGCCGCGACCCGATTTCGCCTGGCCCGCGGACTCAGCCGCGAGAGCCTCCTGCTCGACTGGTCTGGGCCCACGAGCGTGCTGGATCGGTGTCGAGCGAGAGCAAAGCAATCCCGACCGGCTGTCAACCATCCCTCCCGACCAGCAACACCCTACCTGGCCTCACCTGCGGCAATCCCAACCGGCGGTAGGTGAGAACCAACCCAAGGAAGTTCCTGTAAGCGACCCGGCTGAGCTGGCCGCCCAACCGCCGCCGGAGCCGGCATGGTGACCACCCCAGCCAGCGGGACGCGGACACCCCTGGAGCGGTTCCTTCTCGATCCGTGGGGAGTCCTCGGCGACCTCGCCGGGCAGCTGGCCGGGTTGGCGGCCGGCTGGGGACTGCAGCTGTTGCTGGTCGCGGGGCCGCTGTGGCTGGCCGGCGTGGTGGCGGCGCGGGGGTGGCGGCGATGGCGGCAGCAGCGCCTGGCCTCCGGCGCGCGGCTGGTGGGCATCCTTGTGCCGCCGCAGGTCGAGCCGGGCGCCGCCGACGCGCTGTGGAGCAACCTAGCCGGGCTGCTGCGCCAACACCGTCGTCCCGACCCTCGCCCGCATGTCAGCTTCGAGCTGCACTGGACCACCGCCGGGGTGACGGTGGGGCTGTGGGTGCCCGGCACCATCGCCCCCCACCTGATCGAGCGCGCGGTGGAGGCGGCCTGGCCGGGCGCCCGCGCCAGCCTGCACGACGCCACCCCACCCCTCCCCGACGAGGTCGGGGTGGCGGTGTTGGGTGGGGGGTTGCGGCTGGCCGGCGGGCCGTGGCAGCCGCTACGCACCGAGCACTGGGTCGACCCGCTCCGCGCGCTGCTGGGCGCCGCCGGCGAGCTGGCCGGCGGCGAGACCGCGGTCGTCCAGATCCTCGCGCGCCCGGCTGCGGGCCGGCGGCTGCGGAGGGCCACCCGCGCCAGCCACGCAATGGCCGGCGTGTCCAGCCCTCACGCCAGGGTCGTCGGGGGGCTGCTGGACCTGCTCACCCCCGGCAGCGGCCGCACGCCGAAGCGGCCGGTGGGTGCGGGGGAGGCGCTGCGGATGACCGAGGCACGCGCCGCGCTCGCCAAGCTAGGCGGGCCCTGCTGGGAGGTGGCGGTGCGCTACGGCGTCGCTGGCCCCAGCCGCCCCGACCGCCGGGGTCGGCTACGGGCCCGCGCGCACGCGCTGGCGGCGGCGTTCGCGGTCCATACCGGCCGCAACCGCCTGGGCCGCCACCGGCTCCGCGACCCCGCCCGCGTCTTGGGTGCCCGGCCGCTGCACCGGGGCGACCTGCTGACCACCGGCGAACTCGCCAGCCTGGCGCACCTGCCGGCGGATGCGGCGGTGCCGGGGCTGACGCGAGCGGGCGCCCGACCGGTGCCGCCCCCACCCGGCCTGCCCACCAGCGGCAAGGTCCTTGGCGACAGCGAGCTCGGCACCCCCCGGCCGGTGCGGCTCACTCCCGCCGATGCCTGCCAGCATGTCCACCTGCTCGGGGCGACCGGGTCGGGGAAGTCCACGCTCATCACCAACCTCGCCCTCCAAGACATCCAGGCTGGTCGTGGGGTGGTGGTGGTCGACCCCAAAGGCGACCTCGTCACCGACCTGCTCGAGCGGCTCCCCGATGAAGCCCCGGAGCGGCTGGTGCTGCTGGACCCCGACGAGCGCGCCGCCCCACCCACCCTCAACCCGCTGGACGGCGACGACCCCGACCTGGCCGTGGACCACCTGGTCGGGATCCTGCACCGGATCTGGATCGCCCACTGGGGCCCCCGGATCGACGATGTGCTGCGGGCAAGCTGCCTGACGCTGCTGCGCCGCCCCGGCGCCACCCTCACCGACATCCCCCGCCTGCTCGGCGACCCGATCTTCCGCCAGCCCTACCTCCAAGGCCTGGACGACCCCGTTGGGCTGGGTGGCTTCTGGGCCTGGTACCAGCAGCAAAGCCCCGCCGCCCAGGCGCAACTGGTCGGGCCGATCATGACCCGCCTGCGCGCCTTCCTCCTCCGGGCCTTCGTCCGCGACGTCGTCGGCGCCCCAAGCTCCAGCTTCGACATGGCCCGCGTGCTGGACGGCGGGATCTGCCTGGTCCGGGTGCCGAAGGGGCTGCTGGGCGATGACACCGCCCGGCTCCTCGGCTCGTTTGTGGTGGCCAGGGTGTGGCAGGCCGCCACCGCCCGCGCCCGCACCGGCCAGCCCCTGCGCGCCCCCGCGAGCCTGTACGTGGATGAGTGCCAGAACTTCCTCACCCTGCCCTACCGGTTCGAAGAGCTCCTCCCCGAGGCCCGCGGCTACGGGCTGGCGTTGCACCTGGCCCACCAGCATCTGGGGCAGCTCCCCCGCGAGCTCCACGACGCATTGAGCGCGAACGCGCGGACCAAGGTCTACTTCAGCTGCTCCCCGGAGGACGCCCGGGTGCTGGAGCGTCACGTCTACCCCCACCTTGGCGCCTACGACCTGGCGCACCTTGGCGCCTACCAGGCCGCCGTGCGGCTGCTGGCGGGTGGCAGCGAGCTGCCGGTGTGCACCATCCGCACCCGCCCCATCCCCCGGCCGATCCCGGGGCGGGCCGCGCAGGCCCGCGCGGCCGCCAGGGCTCGGTTCGGCCGCACCCGCCGGCAGCGCCGCGCCGAGGCCTTGCGGCGGGAGTATGCGGGTCGGGAGGATCCGCGGCTGCCCGGCCCCATCCCCCTCCCAGCAGCCCACCCTGACGAGGGGTGGCGGTCGTGAGTGGCGGCCGCAAGCACCCGGTCGCGCCGCCGCCGGCCGGGCAGCAGGCCGGCCTGGCCGGTCGGCTCACCGACGGCGACTGGCAGGTGTGCCGGCTGCTCTTGGAGCACCAGGTCCTCACCACCGGCCTGCTCGCGCTGCTGCTGGGGGTGCCGCCGCGGACACTGCAGCAGCGCCTGGCCACCCTCACCTCGCTGCGCTTGGTGGACCGGTTCCGTCCCCACCAGCCCGTGGGTGCCGGCAGCGCCCCCTACCACTACCTGCTGGGGGAGGCCGGCGCCGCGGTCCTCGCCGCCGACGGGGAGCACGACGTCGACCGGTCGGGCTGGGATCGGGCGCAGCTGCTCAGGCTGGCGCACGCCAACGGCCGCCTCACCCAGCTGCTGGCGGTCAACACGCTGCTCGCCCAGCTCACCGATGCCGCCCGCCACCAGCCTGGCACGCGGCTGGTGTGCTGGTGGCCCGCCGATCGCTGCCAGGCTCGGTGGGGGCCGCTGATCGCCCCCGACGCCTACGCCCGCTGGCAGGATCGCGACGGCGAGGTCGACTTCTTCCTCCACCACACCCTCGCCCAGACCGCCGCTGACCTGCCCAGCTCGCTGCTCGAGGGGTACGACGAGCTGGCCGCTGCCACCGGCATCACCACCCCCGTGCTGCTGCACGCCGGCGATCCCGGCGGGGAGGCCCAGCTGCGAGGGCGGCTCGCCGGTCGGCGGCTGCTGGTCCCGGTGGCCACCAGCAACCCGGCCTGCGGGCCGCCCACCGCGGCGGTGTGGCTGCCCAGCAGCAGCCCTGCTGGCGGCCGGCGGTATCGGCTCGGCGCGCTCGGCCACCCCACGCCCTGGCACCCCACCACGCCCACCGCCGCCACCGCATTGCTTCGGTGGCCGCCTGACCCCGCGCGCCCGGTTGAAGGTCCCGCCGGGTGGAGGTAGGACCCACCCCCCGCAACCCCGACCGCCCACCGATCGACCCAACGCAGCCTCAGCAGAAGGAACCGGACGTGGGCAAGCGACCGATCCACTCCAACCAGGAGGTCACCCTCCAGCTGCCCTACAGCGAGGTCTGCATGCACCTGCGGGTCGCCGGCACCCGTATGGGTGCCCGCCTTCTAGCGAACGGGATGGTGCAGCTGCTCGGCGCTGACGGCCTCCAGTTCTCCTTCCCGATCACTGCCGCCGAAGCCGGCCTCGACCACGACCCCGACGGCTGGTACAGCGTGGTGGCCGACCCGCTCACCGATCCTGTGGATCCGCTCGCCGACCAGCTCCCCGCCGACCCACCCGCCGCCGGCCCCCAACACCGGGCGATCCTTGACACGATCAGCGAGCCGCTGGCCATCGATGATCGGCACACCTGGCGCGGTGCGGTGATCGACGGGCCGGCCGGCCCGCTGTACTGGCATCCAGACCTCGGCTACCTGTCGGTTCCCGACCCCGAACCGGACGAGTCGCCGTGAGCACGCCGGAGCGGGCGGTGGTGTGGCTGCGGCTTGCCCGTGGCGGCCGGCGTGGGGTGGAGGTCGGCATCGACCCCGCCCAGGTCGACCGGGCGCTGGCCAAGTGGCAGCGGCTGCTCGGCAGCGCCGGGCCGCTGGAGGTCAGCGTCTACCCGGCCCGCCCCGACGCCGGGCCACCCAACCCGGTGTTCGGCCTCCCCGACCTTCACGGCGATCCTGTCGGGACGCTGGCCGGGCACCTGGTCGACCAGCACGGCATCGGCGGCGATGCCACCAGCTGGCTTCGCGACCACGAGGGCCTAGTAGGGCTGGTCGGCGAGCACGACCTGGACCACACCGAACATCTGGGCGAGCAGCTTGGCCACAGCCATCCCACCCCATGGTGACCAGCCCCGTCGTCGTGCTGGCGGCCACGAACCGCAGGCCGACCGCTGCGATGGATGCTCGTTTCGGTCACCAACTCAGCCACCAACTCAGTAACCACCTCATGAGTTGGAGACCCCCAGGAGGGCGAAGCTGCCGGTGGGCGCGGCTGCTGGCGGGCCGCGCGGGTCGCCGACTGGCGTCCCTGTTCCGCCTCCGTGCACCGCTCCCCACTACTGCTACTGGTGCGGCTCCGGCTGGCGGCACCAGGCCGCCGGCCGGCCGCCTCCCCCGCGGCCGCAGCCATCACCCACCGCACCGGGATCAGACCTGGTGGTGGCCGGCGTGAGCGCGGCAACCGGTGGGCGCAGCGCCGCCGCGCGGCTGGCTGGACTGGCCGGGCGGGTCACCGACCGCGACCGGGCCCTGTGCCGGCTGCTGTACGAGCATCGGGTGCTGACCACTCCCCAGCTGGTCGACCTCGCCTTTCCCAGCCGCAACGCCGCCGAGCACCGCCTGGCGGTCCTGCACCAGCTCGGCGTGGTGGACCGCTTCCGCCCCCGTCATATCCCCGGCAGCGCCCCCTACCACTACGTCCTTGGCCCACTGGGCGCTGCCCTGCTGGCCGCCGAGGCCGACCAGGACCCCGCCCAGTTCGGCTACCGCCGCGACCGGGCGCTGGCGCTGGCGCACTCCCAGCGCCTTGGGCACCTGCTGGGCGTCAACGGCTTCTTCGCCGCCCTGGCTCGTGAGGCCCGCCACCAGCAGGGGGATGCGGCGTTGGAGGTGTGGTGGTCCGAGCAGCGCTGCGCCGCCCAGTGGGGCGGGCTGGTCCACCCCGACGGCTACGGCCGCTGGCGCGAACACCAGGCCCGGGTGGACTTCTTCCTGGAGTACGACCGCGGCAGCGAACCGCTCGGGCGCCTGGCCGCCAAGCTCCCGGGCTACCTCGAGCTCGCCCACGCCACCGGCATCGTCACCCCGCTGCTGCTGTGGCTGCCCAACCCGGCGCGGGAGACGACCGCCCGACACGAAGTGGGGAGCGGCAGCCTGCCGGTGGCCACCGCCACCCCCCACCCCGACCACACCCCGGCGGGGACGCTGTGGCTGCCGCTGCATGCCAGCGGCCCGCGGCGTCGGCTCGCCCAGCTCGCCACCGCATGGTGACCGGCATCGTGCCCGCCCGCGCCCGCGCGCCACCGCCACCGCGAATCGCCGCCAGCCAAGGCCACCACCCGCGGCGTTGACGGCGCTCAGGCGGTGCCGTGCCGGTTGGGGCTGGGTGGCGTGGCGGTCCAGCGGCTACCGCCAGTCGACCGGTCGGCGACCGGGACGCTGGCTCGGCGGCTGCACAGCCACCAGCAAGAAGGGAGTGCTGTTGACGTACGACTTCGAATGGGCCGAGCTGCCCGACGACATCGCCGACCGCAAGCAACAGGCCTGGCAGGAATGGGAGGCCACCGACGCCCAACTCCAGGATCCCGCCCACCCGCTGGCGCCCGACGAGCAGGCCGAGCTGGAGCAGCGTCGCCGGGCCGCGTGGAAGCAGTACTGGCACGCCGACGGAGCCCGCTACCACCTCTCCAACCGGCAGATGGGCGACGCCATCACCGTCATGGAACACGCTGGCATGGCCCGCCGGGTCACCACCCCTCCGTTCCCCAAGCTGCACGACTACAGCGCCAGCAGCACCGAGTACGACGACTGGCTGGACGCCACCGACCACGGCGACCCCACCCAGCCGAGCGCTGAGCTCGCCGACTACCTGGACGCGTTGGACCGCCACCAGCGCGCCAACTACGACGCGCAGGTGATCCCGCTCCACAAGCTGTGGACCAACGACGGCTGGCTGCTCACCCCTGAGGAGCTCACCGCCGCCCTGCCCCACGCCCCCACCAGTGCGCTGGACCGCCGCCAGCGGCCCATCCCCTGGTGGGCCCAATGGCTGGACTACCTGGACACCGCCCGAGGCCACGGCGGGGTCCGCGTCCACTAGCCCAGCGCCATCCCAGCACCCCCGATGGAAGAAGGACGCGGATGCACGCCAACCGGGTCACCGTCACCCACCTGATCCAGAACTGGAGCCCGCGATCCCGACGCCGCGGTCCGCCTCGCCCTGCAACCCGCCTGGCCGTTCCAGGACGCCATCGACCCCACCAACACCGCCGTGGAGGTCGATCTGGACGGCACCCCGTGGTCTACCTCGCCCAACAGCCGTGTCAGCGGCCGTTTGCCTGCCCGCCAACCCACCAACGGCATTCCCGACCACGTGGAGTGACAGCAAGCCACGTTCAGGAGGCACCTGCTTGTGAGCACCCGATCGGTCATCGCCCGCCCCACCCCTGAGGGCGGCTTCCGCGGCAGCTACTGCCACAACGACGGCTACCCCGCCCACCAAGGCCGCATCCTGTTCGACGCGATCACCGGCCACTTCGACGGCGACACCGACGCCGCCGGCCGCTACCTGATCGACCAGCATCCTGCCGGCTGGTCGGTGCTGCACGGCGACTTTGCCGCACCGCCCGGCTACCGACCCGGCTACGACCCCGAGGACCTGCGCAACCAGTGCTACTGCCACGGCGACCGCCACGACCCACCCCGCCCACCACTCACCGAGCAAACCGCCCGCGACGCCTTCATCGACTACGCCTACGTGCTGGAACCCGACCGGCTACAGGTGCTCACCAACCTCGCCCGCGGCTGGCGGCAGATCGCCGAACCGGCCTGGACCGACAGCCCCGACTGGGACGCCATCGACGAGCACGCCCAACGCGTCCGCCGAGGATGGTCGTGACCCAACCCGCGGGCCAGGTCGTCGCCGCGGTGACGGGACGACCCGGGCCGCTGTGGCGCGCGTCCGGGGCCAGCGGGCGGGCCCTGCTAGCCAGCCAGGCCGTACGCGGCCCAGAACCGGCCCACGCGCCGTTGCCGGCCGGTCGTGACCGTGTGCAGGCCCAGCACGCCCAGCCCGACCCACCAGCAGTCCCACTGCTCGACCACGCCGAACAGGCCGGCCTCACCTCGGCGATGCCGCCAACCATCGCCGTGCAGAACGTGCAACCGGATTGGAGGTACCCATGCCCGAGGATCCCCAGCAGCCACGCTACCCCGACGTGCAGGTGCAGCTGTCCGGCGAGGACGGCAACGCCTTTGCGGTCCTCGGGCGCACTGCTGGTGCGCTGCGCCGCGCCGGCGTGGCCCAGGAGGAGATCGACGCCTACTTCGCGGAGGCCACCAGCGGCGACTACGACCACCTGCTGCAGACCACCATGGCATGGGTCGATTGGGAGTAGCCGCGACCCAGCCCACCAGCAGCGGCCACCACAGCGACCCGAGGCCCGGCCCGCGGCTGTCGAGCGCACTCCGATCCCTGGATGCGTTAGCCGCCCAGCCGGCCACGCCATCGCGAGCGACCGACGCCGCGCCAAGGAGAGCCGCAGCCTGTGAGCATCCGATCAGTCATCGTCCGCCTACCCCCTGAGGGCGGCTTCCACGGCACCTACGGCCACAACGACGGCTACCCCGCCCGCCGGTGTCCCATCCTGTGGACGGGGTCACCGGCTATTTCGGCAGTCTAGGAGGTCCTTGTGGGCATATCGGTATCGGCGACCTGTGAGGTGTGTGGGGAATCGGGTAGTGTCCGCGCCGACCGGCTATCGAGGGGGGAACGTCGTACATGCCCGATCAGCCCAGCCACGGCCCCGACGGGCAGGACGATGGTCGTGAGGGTGTGCAGGGCCGCCAGCCGTCGGGACGCAGGACGGTCAGGCCGGAGCTGCTTACTGCGGTTGGCGGGCTCCTCGTCGGAGTCGCCGCCGTAGCGGGCCTGTTTGTCCAAAACGCCCGACAAGACAACGCGACGCCAGCGGCCGGGGCCATGAGTCTGCCCACGACCATCGAGCAGGTCACTGGCACCACCACGACCTCAATTGACACAGCCCGGCCGACGACCGCCGGCCAGCTGAGCGTGCCGTCCACTCAGTACCTCGCCGACCTCGAGCCGATCTCCGGTGGGATGCCGGACACCACGCCACAGGACATCGGCAAGTCGACCTACCTGCGCAGCATCAGCGCGGAAACCGGCGGCTGCGCCAGAAACCAGGAGGCGGCCTTCGTTTACGACCTCGGCACGAGCTTCCAGTCCTTCGATGCGGTGGTGGGATTGACCAATCAATCCAAGGCCGCGGCCCACGTGGAGGTGTGGGTTACCGCCGATAACGATCGCCTCTTCACCGCGATCGTCCGGGTCGGGCAGCCCAAGGTCGTGCACGTGATGGTGACCGACAAGATCCAGCTGACGGTGCAACAACGATATCTTGGGCCCGAGCCGAATCTTTGCGGCGACGCCGGTGACGTGGTCTGGGGCGACGCCAGACTGACCTAGCCGGAGTCAATCGGCAGCCTGAGCCCGCGACGTCGCTTGGAGCGTCTGACTCCGTGGTATGGCTGGCGGCTCGACTCCATGGCGTGAGCCCCCTCAGTGCTGGTCCACCCAGAAGCGCCTGGAAGGGATCGACGCGCTCCAGCTGCATTTCGAGAGCACCAACCCAGCCGCGGTTCGCTGACCGACCAGACCCGCGACGTCCGCAATTCCCGGCCACCACCGTGGCCAGATACGACGGCCGTACCAAGCCATCCAGCTCGCTTGGCTCCTCGAGCGGGACCCGGAGGTAGGCCGCGACAGCTTGCCTTGGCTCGTTGGCCTGGCACGCTGGTGCCCACCAGCAGGGAGACGCGATGATCGTCAGAGCCTGGCACGCCACCGCCACCGCCGAGGGCGCCGACGCCTACCACCAGCACTTCACCCGCTCGGTCCTGCCCGACCTTCAGGGCATCGACGGCTACCGGGGCGCCTACCTGCTGCGGCGTGACCGCGACAGCCACGTCGAGCTGCAGGTGCTCACGCTGTGGGACTCCCTGGGGGCGATCAGCCGGTTCGCCGGCACGGACCTGGAGCACGCCGTCGTCGAACCTGCTGCCCAGGCGGTCCTGGCCAGCTACGACCCCACCGTCACCCACCACACCGTCGTGGTCGACACCGTCGGCACCAACGCCCGCATCGGCCAGTAAGGCAGCCGTCGCGGAGCCGATCCCGCAGACCGGGCCAGAACCAGCCGTGACCACGGTTGCCACTTATCCACAGCTTGCTGGTCCGCTGTTGGCGCCCCTGCGAATAGGTCGCATCCTAGGGTGGCCTGCGGCCTGTTCGATGGTCTGGCCCACGAGCCCCGGCGCCATGGCGTGCAGCCGGTGGGTGTCGTGGTCCCTGGACGCTCCGGCAGGTCGCAGGCGGCACGGATCCTTACCTGGGCTGATGGTCACGGTGCTCGCCTGGGTGGCCCCTTGGCGTTTCCCCGACGACGCCTTCGACCAGGTCTTCCCCGCGCCGCAGCCTCAGGCGGATGGCGAGCAGGACCTGCGCTTGGAGCTGGTCTTCGAGCTGCTCGCCCACGAGCTTGATCCGAAGCTGCTGGTGGAGGTGTTCCGACTCCTGGAGGGGCTGCGCCCAACGCCAACCACTTCGGCCTGCTGATGAGCGGCGCAACCGAGATTCTGACCGTGGACCAGGACGTCCTCTTCGAGCAAGCCGCCCGCATCCTCCGCCGACCCGACCCCGAGTACTGCGTGGTAGACCTGCACGGCCGCTGCGACCAGCCAGCCACCATCGTCACGCTGATCAGCCAGTACCTCGCCGGCCTTCCCAAGATCTGGCCGAACGTCTCCGCTGCGCTGTCGAAGACCGCCTCGTCGTAGTCGGCTATAGCGACCGCGACATCATGCCGCCCTTGCTCAGGCCAGCCCCCCTGAGATCCGCTGGATCCAGCTCGCCCCCGACGGGAACACCCAGCCGCTGTAGCCCGAGCTGGCAACGCTGCACGCCGACTTCGGGTCACGCCTGCGCATCTGCTCCGAGCGCGACCCGGCCGCCTGGCTCACCCTCCCAGCTCGCGCCGACGGCCGCCCACGACGCCGCAGCAGCGGCACGGCACAGCCGCACGCGCCCCTCGGCCCTTGGGGCCGCCACCATCACGCGGTTCGCCGAGATCGACGAGCGCGCACGCAACCTGGCGCTCGGCATGGCCGAACCTCGTCGCTGGAAGCGAGAGAAGGCCCATCTGTCGAGTTGGGAGCCAACGCGTTCACGATTCTGGGCGGTAACGACGGTGCGCCACCGCGCCGGATGCCAGGAGGAGATCGACGACGACCTCGCCGAGGCCACCGGCGGCGACTCTGACCAGCCCCTTCACACCACAATGCGGTGGTTCGTTGGGAGCAGCCGCCACCCAGCCCGCTAACAGCGAGGCACAACGACCTCCAAGGCACGACGCGGCATCCCTCCGGCGCCGCCTCGCGACGCGCCCCCGGCCGCCCGCCAGCCGGCAGCTAGTCGGGTTGTACGCCGTCACGACCCAGGGGTGCTGCACCTGCACGGGCTACTGGGAGAAACCGGCGTCGGTGATGCTGGGGATCCGCTCGTATGGGCAGGTGTTGGGTGACAAGGCCGCCAACAGATCCAGGGCGGGGCGTTAAGGATGTTGTAGTCGAGGTCCTGACCGCTGCGAGTTTGATGCGCAAGCATTCCAGCCGGGCAGCCGCTATTGCTCGACTCATCCTATCTATCCACCGAGTGGTTTGCTGCGCCAAAAATATGCCTCTTCCTATTCAGGGAACCGGGGTGCTTGCATTTGCGCTAGCTCCTCGATCTAATCCACAGAGCAAGCTTCCTCGGCGTCGCCCCCAAGGGGAGCCATCTCCCGAACAGACGTTCGCTGATCGCCGCTTCCTGATAGTCCGTTTCGGCAGACAAGGCCGAAGACGTATCCCAGTTTGGTCACTTCTGTAACTCATACTGCGGTTTGACGGTCATGGAACTGTTCAGGCCGGATCACATCCCTTCGTCCTAAGGGTGGAGGCGTTGTCCAAAGGTCGCTACGCTGACTGGCGAGAACTCGGCCAGCAGCTCCGAATCGACTCGATCAGGTCAACCTCCGCCGCGGGTTCGGGGCACCCGACCTCCTCAATGTCGGCCGCCGATCTCGTCGCCGTGCTTTTGGCCAGCCATCTGCGATATGACTTCAAGCAACCAAGCAATCCCGCCAACGATCATCTTATCTTTTCTAAAGGACACGCCGCGCCGCTTCTCTACGCTGCCTATAAAGCTGCTGGTGCCATCGACGACGAGGAGATGATGTCCCTGCGCCGCTTTGGGAGTCGGCTGCAAGGCCACCCGACTCCTACGCTGCCGTGGGTGGATGTGGCAACTGGATCGCTCGGCCAGGGGCTTCCGATTGGCGTTGGGATCGCGTTGGCGGCCAAGCAGCTGGACGGCAGTCCTTGCCGAGTGTGGGTGCTGTGCGGTGACGGTGAGCTTACTGAAGGCTCGATGTGGGAGGCCTTCGACTACGCGGCCTCCATGCGGCTCGACAATCTGGTGGTGGTGGTTGATGCCAACGGTCTCGCCCAGTTGGGCCCTGCGAGGCTCGGAGCCAACCCAGACCTCCTGGTCCAGCGACTGGTGGCTTTTGGCTGGCATGTCGTTGACATCGATGGCCACGACGTCGTTGAGATCGACCAGGCCTATGCCGCCGCGACCGATCCTGCCCTCACCGCCGTACGGCCGACGGCGATTGTTGCCCGGACCTTGAAGGGAAAGGGAGTTGCGGCGGTTGAGGGCAAGATCGGCTTTCACAGCAGACTCCTGGCCAACCCGGAGGCGGCGATCCAGGAACTAGGCGGGCAACGCAATCTACTGATCCAGGTCGCCAAGCCGGACGACGATTCCAACGGCCAGCTGCGGACCGGGTGGACAGTGGCCAGCCTGACCGAGTCCACGCCACCTGTCCTGGAGCTCCCTGGGTACAAGAAGGGCGATCAGGTGGCGGTGCGGGCCGCCTTCGGTGAGGCGCTGTCGGCACTCGGTCGCATCAAGGACAAGGTGGTCGTCGTCGATGCCGAGGTCGCCACTGCGACCTACGTCGACCGCTTTGCCGACGCCCACAGTCAGCGGTATTTCAACGTGTCGATCGCCGAACAGTTGATGGTTGCGATCGCGATCGGCCTGCAGGTTCGCGGCTGGACTGCCTTTGCGGCGACGTTTGCAGCGTTTCTGTCTCGCGCCTTTGACTTCGTCCGTATGGCGGCCGTCAGCGGTGTTACCTTGCGGCTGGTGGGGTCGCATCCGGGGGTGTCGATCGGACCCGACGGGGCCTCGCAGATGGGTCTTGAGGATCTGGCGATGTTCCGGGCGGTTCACGGCAGCGTTGTCCTGTACCCGTGCGATGCGAACCAGATGAGTCAGCTTCTTGCGCTCATGGCAGAGCAGGAAGGCGTTTCTTACCTTCGGTCCACCCGAGCCGTCCTGCCAGTGATCTACGAGACGAGTGACCAGTTCAGGATCGGTGGGAGCCAGGTCGTGCACGCCTCGGAACACGACGATGTGACGATCGTTGGCGCTGGCATTGCTCTCCACGAGGCGATGAGGGCGGCCGAACTCCTTGAGCAACACGATCTTCGAGCCCGAGTGATCGACTGCTACTCGGTGAAGCCGATCGATGCGGCCACGCTGCGCGCCGCTGCCCGTGCCACTGGCGGGCGGCTGGTCACGGTCGAGGACCACTGGCCCGAGGGCGGACTCGGCGACGCGGTCCTCGAGGTCTTTGGCGATGTCGAGGAGCGCCCCCGCATCACGAAGCTTGCTGTCTCCAGCATGCCCGGAGCGGGGACACAGGATCAGCTTCTGGCCGCAGCGGGCATCAACGCCGAGCACATCGCCATGGCCGCGCGGCGGCTTTGTCACACCGTCGCACGCCAAGACACGCCAGTCTGACGCGCCGGCTGATCCCGCTTGGCGTTGACAGACCCTCTTCCGGACCATAACCTGGCAAACAAGTCAAATGCGCCTCATCACAGGCGGGTGTGCGGCGTATCAGTGAAGGTACCGAGCGGCCAACCAGGTCCGGACCGAGCGCCGAACGCCAGTACTCGATCGGCATTCGGGTCACCGCAGACCAGCTCATCGGGCTGCTCGTCGACCTGAACGGCGACGTCGTCGACCTCAAGGTCAGAGCAACCGACTCGGAGACTCCCGGCAAGGTCCTGCGGCGTCATCCCCTGCACGGGACCAGCGTTGACAGGGTCGTCTCCGGCGTTGCCGCGCTGGCCGCCGAGCTGCTGGCGATCCGTCCCGAGTTCAAGGAACGGGCCATCGGCCTCGGTGTCTCCATCGGGGGTCATGTCGACGGTGAGACGGGCGAGGTCCGCTACTCGCCCCACTTTGGTTGGGGCGAGACGGTCCCCCTCGCCGAGCGACTCCGAGAGGCCACGGACCTGTCCCTGGTGGTCCTGGAGAACGACGTCAATGCGCTTGCTGGGGCGCAGCAGTGGTTCGGGCGTGGCGGGAACTACCAGCGCTTCGCGGTAGTGAAGATCGGCAGCGGGATCGGCTGTGGCCTGTTCATCAACAACGAGCTCGAGCGGGGAACCAGCGGTCTGGCCGGCGAACTCGGGCACATCCCCCTGGAGCGGGACGGCGAGCTGTGCAAGTGCGGGAAACGCGGCTGCCTGCAGACCGTCGCCGGCGGTGACGCGATCATGCAGGCACTACGGCGGGAGGGCCGCCTGGACCTCAGAGACGTCCGGGCGGCAGCAGCCCTCGTCGAGGGTGGCGACCGGGTTGCAAGGCAGGTGTTCCAGCAAGCCGGCGAGGCGCTCGGGCGAGGCCTGGCGACATTGCTCAACCTACTCAACCTTCAGGCGATCGGCCTTTGCGGAGAGGCTGCGCTGCTCAACTCCGGCGTGTACCTGGACGCTGTCCGTGGCTCCCTGCGTCTGCACGCGTTCTCGACCGCAGCTGACGACTGTGACCTCTGGATTGAGGAACGCACCGACGAACTGGAGGCGCGGGGGGCGGCCTCGATGGTGTTCGACCACCTCGTCGACGTGCGGGACCGGGCTACCGAGCAGTAGGTCAGTGCGGAGCGGTGGCGTCGTCGCGGCCGTTGGTTGAGCGCCACAGCGCGCCCAGGATCCCTTGTGCCTCCTCCAGCGACGGTCCGCCATGAAACTCCTCGAGCCAGCGAACCGCTTGAAAGGCAAGCTCTACATACGCATCGAAGAATAGGTCGACATCGTGCAGCTTGCCTTGCTCGATCGGTAGCTCAGGCAGGTCGAGCACCACCGCCCGCTCCTTGCGCTTCTCGACCAGCCCTTCCACGATCCCCCGCGCCTGGTTCTGTGCCACATCCATCCGGCGCGCGGTAATCCCTCGCGGGGGCTGCTCGGCCGCGTACTGAACCACCGCATCCGGGGCTCGCAGGAACACCACAAGGGGCAGCTCGGGCCCGATACTCGGGAGCGTCTCTACCAGCGGCTCGACATCGACATCGTCGTAGGCCCAGACTCGGCGGCCGGCCGCGGGAGTCATCTCCTCGAGCAGCAGGCGTGCCATCTCAGTCTGCGCTGCAATCTCATCCGGCGAGCCCAGCACTGTCCCGAAGCGCTCTTGGGCGCTGGCGCGCAGGTCGGTGTACTCCCAGTCAAGACTCGTGGCCAGCAAGGCACCGACGTCGGGTGCGCCAGAATATGGGATGCCGGCCACCACGATACTCGGCGGGACGACAAGGTTTGGTCGCAGGCCTCTCGGCTTGCTAGCCCGCAGGACGGGGACAGACAGCACCAAGTCGGGCCGCTTGATCCAGCTGTAGTCGCCCGTCCGCTCGGATCGACGCCAGTAGGCGCCGGTCCGGCGAAACACACCGGCAAGCAACCGTTCCACCTCGGCCCGGTCGTTCTCGGTGTCGATGGCTGCCGTGGACGGTGCGTGGCGGTCAGGCGACCCAACTCGCGAGAACGCGACGTCGGTTAGGTAGCGGACCTGGTGGCGCCGTCCCCGGATGCTGTGCCGAAGGATCACCTCCCAGTCGCTACTCGCCCCCAGGACCGCGTTAGCGATCAGGCTGCCTCCGCTAACGCTGACGCTCACGGTCGCTGCTTCAACCCAGCGGCCGGCTTCGGCGAGCGCCTCCCGAATCTTGAACGTCGCCTCCAGCTGGTTGGGGACGGCCTGTAGCTCTTCAGGGAGCCATCCCAGCAGCGAGACCAGTCGTAGATGGCTACGGCCGATCACTCTGGCAAGCTCCCGCATCGCTCGCGGTGCCGGCTCGACATCCTGGCTCAGCCAGGCCTGCAGTGCGCCGGGGGAGATCCCGGCCTGCCGGGCGGCTGCGTGCACCGACAAGCGCCGCTCACCGAGCGCCTGTCTGACCTCATTGGCCCAGCGGGCGCGGGAGTCGCGGGCGGCAGCGCGGCGGGCCTCGCTCGTTTGGCGTTCTGGTACTGGCTTGGTTGCCACGGTTTGATCCTATCGCTTGGCGTGAGGATGTCCAGCAGATCCTGCTGTCCGCTGCCCTCAGTACTTCAGAGCCAGTGGTAACCACTGAGATACAGCACACGGACATCTCATTGCAGGTGAAGCTGCTGGATTTCGTGGAGTAGTCATCTTTTCAGTCAAATCTACTGAGATAGATTGACATGGGCTTCCGCAGAGCGCAAGCTACCCAGGTACGGCGGGACCGCCCGACGTACGAACGGAGGCTAGCCGTGGCGACTGTGAAGCGAGCCGGGTCGCGAGCCTCGCGGCGGTTTGTCGGCCTTCTCGCGCTTGTTCTCCTAGCGGTCACCCTGCTCCCCACCCACGTTGGAGCAGGAGACCCCAGCGCGCTCCGGCCGCGCATCACTGGCTTGCTCAACACCGCCATTGCCTGGTCCGACCTCAACCTCGGGCTCTGGCCCCGCCAAGGCGCCCGGCGGGCTGTCCGGCTGGACCCGACCCTCCGCACCGGCCTAGGTCGCCAAGGAGCACGGTGGCTCGCGACCCAGGGCACACTCCGCGAGCGTTTACGCTGGGCGGGGGTGCTGGCACGTCATGACCGGGCGAACCGACCACTGCTCAAGAACGCGGCTGGTGCAGCGCTATGCTCCTCCGACCGCCGGCTGCGCACCGCCGCGATCACCGCCCTCCGCAGAGCTCGGCTCCCAACTCCCAAGAAGGTGAAGGGGAGATGGCCATGTTGAGCGACCGCCCGGCCCATTCACTCATGGCCTCGGTCAGCTTCGGCGGCGCCGTGGCATCGGCTGCCTGGCTGCTGCCGGTGGGTCGCCCGTTGGAGCACGACCCGCTCATGCTGCCGGTGATTACGGCTGCCGGCTCGGTCGCTGGTGCCATGCTGCTGTACGCGATCGGCTGGCGCTTGGTCGCGGCCTTCACATCGACCCTCATCTTGGCCTGCTTCGCGGCGGTACACCTTCGCGTCCAGCGAGGCAGCTGGTCGGGGCCGCCGCTGCTGCTCTTTCCAACCGTCCTGCTCACCATCAAGAGCTGGATCCCACGAGCCCGGCCACGCGAGCAGGTCGCCCCGGCTGGTAGCTCTGCAGGCACGCGAACCCACCTCCTGCAACCGTCGGGCTGGGACGAACCGGCGCCCCAGATCACCACGGTATGGCAACAATCCACACCCCATGCCTTGACCGCCGACAGTGACCGGCTGACAGGACCACAGCTGATTACCCGTCAGCTCAACAAGCGCTGGGCAGTGCTCGGCAGCCGGCGGCTTCCGGGCGCGGCTGCAAGCGGTCACAGCCAAGTCCACCTCGCGTTAGACACCTGGAACAAAAACCGACAAGCCGTCGCCAAGCTCCCCGGCGGCCCCGATCCCGACCAAAGCCAGGCACGTCTGGCTAGAGAAGCCCGGCTGCTGCTGGCTGCTGGACGCAACCCGCATGTCGTCGCCCTCCTCGACAGCGGTCATGACCGTTGGAGCGGCATCTTCTACTTGATCCTCGCCTACCATCGACAGGGATCTCTGGCCCGCCTGCTCACCTCGGTCTCCGACTTCGAGCTCAGCTGGGCTGCCCACGTCACCCGCGGCATCCTGATCGGGCTGATTGGGCTGCAGGAGCATGCCGGCGGTCCGATCGTCCACCGCGACCTCAACCCGCGCAACGTGCTTCTGCTCGACGACCGAACAACCCCAGTCCTCTGCGACCTCGGCATGGCCAGGCGCGTCCCCACAGACTATGAGGACGATCTCGTGACCACCGGCCAGGTCTATTCGCCGTGGCATGGCGCCCCCGAGCTAGTCCACGGCAGAACCGCCTGGGGGCTTGCCGTCGACAGTTACGGCGTCGGCGCCATCCTCTACGAGCTGGTCACCGGCCAACCTCCCCTCCGACGAGAGAGCCTGCAACTTGGAGGCGACTTCGCTGCCCTCATCCACGCGGGAGTTCTTCCCGCCAGTACAGGAGATCTGAACGCGAAGCTGCCAGCTCGGCTCATCGATTTGATCGATCGCTGCCTGGCCGCTGACCCAGCCGATCGCCCGCCCACAGCCGAAGACCTCTTGCGAGAGCTGGAACAGGCGATCCACGGCGTCACCGACCAAGCTGTTCCGTTCGGCGCGCTGTGCCGTTGGAACGGCCCAACCCGACTCCGCTCAGCGTGAGCTCAGCCGTCCGAGGTGACCAGCAGCAATGCCGCCGACGCAAGTACCAGGGGGCGAGAGCCTACCGATCCTTGGGTCGTCCCTCATCGTTCGGGTGGCGTTTCTGTTGCTGGCCTGGACAGCCGGCTTGCTCTTCGGCGCCGTCCTCCTGGCCTACGGCAGCCTCCTGCTGTACATGGTCGTACGCCGAGCCAGGCGGGGCGTTGACCTCGACCAGGCCCTTCTGCGGATCCGACTGGTCCGCAGACGCATGAGCCCAGCCGGTTACCTTGACCGGCTGGAGCGACAAATCGTCTGGGGAGTGCTGGCCGCCGGCGCCCTTGATGTGCGTCGGCGGTTCCTCTGGCTGCCGAACACCGTAGAGGTACTCGTCGCACCAGCAGACCTACACGCGCTCGGACGAGCCGCCAAGCAGTTGCACGACCACGTCCTCAAGCGCCTGCGAGTAGTCGCCCAGACCAGTCCATGTCGTTTTCGGACGCGCCCGGTGATCCTCCTCATCGAAGATGCGACGTGCCCTCCAGGCAGGCCCGCGCTTCGGCTTGGCTTCACGGAGGCAACCGAGCAGGCACCCCGCACCGACATCGCCAACCACAACGGAACCCGCATCGGCAGCGTGACCACACTGCGTCACGCCTATCTCCACCCGCTGCACCCGCCCGGCCCGCCGATGCTTCTCCGGAGCGGGCACCGCTTCTACATCGGCCGGCTATCGTCATGTGACCTCGTGCTCCAGCAGCCAGCTGTCAGCCGCCGCCACGCGGTCGTCTACGAGGGTGACGGCGCCTGGTGGGTGGCCGACGCAGGCTCAACGAACGGCACCTTCGTCAATCTCATGCCTGCCGTGGAACCGGTCCGACTCTCGGATAGCGACGAGATTCGCCTTGGTGAGGCCGTGCGCGTCCGTTTCGAGCTGCAGTCCAACCGTCATCGCCTCCGATGGGGCCTGTAGTGCCGCCGACGGCTCCAACCAGCCACTGGCAGACATCCCCCGGATATCGCCGTCCACACGCTTCACGTGCAGCGCCGACAGGCCAGGCAGGTACTCCAGACGAGGTGCTGAATCGGACTCACCGACGATTCTGAGCCCGCCCTCACCCCTCACAGGCCCAGTGACACCACAAGCGCGAGGCAGCTTCTGGCTGGCTGGTCAGGAGTCACGACAGAAACACGACCAGAGCGAGCCACCGAATCCCGGCAATCTGGTTTCTCGCAGACCACGTCGAGGAGTTCTACGCTCGACATGCGGGCCGGCCCATCCGGCTGACCGGATCGGGTCCACCCAACTGCGCTTGGAAGCCATCGACGCGCTCGAGGTGCAGTTCGGCAACACCCCACCAGCCGCGGCCGCTGGCTGACCGGGCCCGCGACGTCCTCCCGGCCACCACCTGCCCAGCTACGGCCCGCCGTACCAAGTCATCCTGAAGGGTGCGCAAAGTCGGACGTGGCCGTTGAGCTGCCAGTTCGCGTCCACGGCTCGGTATGGTGGCGCTCTGCTGCCCCGGCGGGGAGGCCATCTTGATGCTGTCGAAGCTCGCCTACCTCACGCTGTGGCGTTCCATCCAGCTGCTCTCCCTGCTCGCCCGCGGTGACGCCGCTAAGGACATGGAGATCCTCGTCCTGCGCCACCAGCTCGTGGTCCTCCGCCGCCAGACCCCACCTCCCAAGCTGGAGCCCGCCGACCGGGCGCTGCTCGCCGCGCTCAGCCGCGTCCTGCCACGGTCTCGCTGGTCGTGCTTCCTCGTGAGACCGCAGACGCTGCTGCGCTGGCACCGGCGGCTGGTCGCCGGCGCCTGGACCTACCCGCACCGCCCGACCGGCCGGCCAGCGCTGAACCCGGGGGTGCAGCAGCTGATCGTCCCGCCTGGCCAGGGAGAACTCCACCTGAGGCTACCAGCGCATCAAGGGAGAGCTGCAGCGCCTGGGGAGTTGGGTCTCGGCAACCGCAGTCCGAACCACGCTGCGCCGCCACGGGCTGGACCCAGCACCGCGGCGGATGGCCACCACCTGGCGGGTGTTCCTCCGCCAGCAGGCCGCCGGGATCGTGGCCTGCGATTTCTTCACCGTCGACAGCATCTGGCTGCGACGGTTGTACGTGCTGTTCTTCATCGAACTCGACACGCGACATGTGCATCTGGGCGGCGTGACCGCCAACCCAGACCGCGCCTGGGTCACCCAGCAGGCCCGCAACCTGTTGCTGGGGCTGGGGGAGCGGGGCGGACAGCTGCGCTTGTGCTGCACGACCGGGACGCGAAGTTCTGTCGCAGCTTCGGCGACGTGTTCCGTTCAGAGGCTGCCGAGGTGCTGTTGACGCCGGTGCAGGCGCCCACGGCGAACGCCTACGCGGAGCGCTGGGTGCGGACGGTCCGCGCCGAGTGCCTGGACTGGCTGCTGATCGTCAGCCGAGGCCACCTGGAGCAGGTCCTTCGCGTCGATGTCCGGCATTACAACGGCCACCGTCCCCACCGGGCGCTGCTGCTGCAACCGCCACATCCGCCGGCCCAGCTGACCATCCTGGGCGAGGATGACCAAGGCGCTGTGCACCGACGCGACCTGCTCGGCGGCCTCCTTCACGAGTACCGACAAGCTGCATGAACGCCTTTGCACACCCTTCAACCGGTTACATGCCGACTTCTCGCGCTGCTCCTGGTTAGTCCATCATGTCCAAGGTCACAACACAGACCAAGGCAACCATCGGACCAGCGGACGAAGGAGCGCCAGCATGACCGAAACCGCCACCCAGATCCCCGGGTACATCCCTGGGACCTACAAGCTCGACCCCGGCCACTCCGACGTCGCCTTCACCGTCCGCCACATGATGGTCAGCAAGGTCCGCGGCCACTTCACCAAGGTCGAGGCCGACATCGTGCTCGCCCCCAACCCGCTGGACTCCTCCGCCACCGCCACCATCGACCCCAACTCGATCGACACCAACAACCCCACCCGCGACGACGACCTGCGCTCGGCCAACTACTTCGAGGTCGACAAGTACCCGACGATCAACTACCGCACGACCGGCGTCCGCCACACCGAGGACGGCTTCGACCTCGACGGTGAGCTGACCATCCACGGGGTGACCCGGCCGGTGACGCTCGCCCTGGACGTGCACGGGTTCACCAAGGACCCCTACGGCGGCTTCCGGGCCGGGTTCTCGGCCACCGGCGAGATCGACCGCAAGGACTTCAACATCACCACCAACATCCCCATGGACGGCGGCGGCGTGGTGATCGGCGACACCATGCAGCTGTTCATCGAAGTGGAGGCGATCCTGCAGCCACCGGCCCAGGCATAACCCGGACTGTTACCGCCCTAATTCAGCGAGGATCGCAGGCCAGCGGTCCCGCCATGGCGCCGCCGTCTCGAACGCCGCCGAGGCCCGCAACACCAGGGCGTCGTCCAGCCGGCGTCCCACGATCTGCATGCCGATGGGCAGGCCGTCCTGGGTGAACCCGGCCGGGACCGTCGCCGCCGGCTGACCGGTGAAGTTGAACGGGAACGGCGGCCGACGCCGCCTTGTCGCCGTCGAGGGGCGCCGCCACCGGCTGCACCCGCTTGGTCCCGACCGCCGCTCTCCTCCCGACCGCCATCAGGCCACTCCTCGCCGCCTCCCTGCCACCGGTCAGAGCGTGCCCTGGCCCTCGTCCCGGCGCTGCTCGGGCTCGGCGGGCTCCGCCGGCACGCCGACGCCGAGCTGGGCCTTGATCTTGTCCTCGATGTCGCGGGCCAGCTCCGGGTTGTCGCGAAGGAAGTTGCGGGCGTTCTCCCGCCCCTGCCCGAGTTGGTCGCCGTCGTAGGTGAACCAGGCCCCCGACTTCTTGATCAGCCCGACGTCGACCCCGACGTCCAGCAGGCTCCCCTCCCTGGAAATTCCCTGACCGTAGAGAATATCGAATTCCGCGGATTTGTAGGGAGACGCCACCTTATTCTTCACAACTTTTGCCCTAGTCCTATTTCCAACGACATCGGGGCCGTCTTTTAGCGATTCAATCCGGCGGACGTCGAGCCGGACCGAGGCATAGAACTTGAGCGCGCGGCCGCCCGGGGTCGTCTCCGGTGAGTTGTGCACGACCACACCGTCGG
>WNFV01002568.1_pt1 | contig 24380 bp, 24 predicted proteins | sample 5400101 | NCBI WGS metagenome assembly WNFV01 (sample SAMN13153361, study PRJNA577476) | soil metagenome | isolation source: 115 cm soil or saprolite under grassland replicate 1 | place: USA:California | collected 2016-06-15 | reverse complement strand
TTTTGTGGAGGGGCTTCACTAAAGCTGAGCGCAGGTTCCAATTTGACCGTGCATCTATTTGTGAGTGGAAACGCCCTCCTCGCAGCCGGACGGGCAGACTGAAAGGACGGAAGATGAATCTCGGAACGAAAGCAGCCCTCCTGGTGAGTGGCCTCGCGCTTGTCGTTTCGCCCGCCGTCGCCCTTGCTTCAGGAGCGCCGAGCGGTGCAGGCGCCCCCGACAACCAGGGCACCCAGACAGCGGCGGCGAGCAAGCCGAGCGATTCAGGACAGCCGGGGCCGGGCGCGAGCCTGCCGGCGAAGGCGAAGGCCTACGGCCGCTACTGCCAGAACCAAAGCAAAAAGCATGTCGCCGGCCAGAAAGGCACACCCTTCAGCCAGTGCGTGACGGCGATGGCGAAGCTCGCGAGTGGTTCGACCACCTCGCCGAAGACCGCCTGCGCGGCGATGAGCAAGCAGCATGTCGCGGGCCAGAAGGGAACGCCGTTCAGCAACTGCGTGGCGGCGGGCGCGAAGCTGCTCAAGAACCAGCACAAGAACCCGTAGCCCGGCGCTACGGATCAAATCCGAACGCGAACCCCGCCCCAGCGGGGTTCTCTGTCTGATTATTCAGGGCTCGCTAGCCGCTGACCGGCACGACCGGGGACTCGACTAGGTCGATTACCTCGCGAGCGGGAGCGGTGGTGGCCTCGATCAGATTGCGGATCTCGCGGACCGCCACCGACAGCGTCGCCAGGTCGGACGCATCGCCGCCCTTGACATCGGCGAGCACCTGCATGCACCGCTCGACGGCCGCGGCGTTGTGCGCGGTCCAGGTGCCGACCCGCTCTGCGACGGCGCCGTTCTCGGACTCCTGCAGCACGTCTGCGGTGAGTGCACGGTGCTCGCTCTGGATGTCCTCCCATAGGGCACGCCGAGCGAGCGCCTCCCAACGCTCCTCGCGGGGGAGCGCGGCAATGCGCTCGCGAAGTGAGTGCAGCTTGAGTAGGTCGTCGATTGCGAAGTAGACAGCGGTGACCTCCTCGAAGCTCAAACCCGTCGCCGCGGCGACCTCGACGAGGTCGAGGGCGGGGAGAAGGGACTCGAGGTGCCCGACCCGGCCGGCGAGCGACCGCTGGACGCCGGCAGCGACGAATTCCTCGGTCGCGCGGCGGGCTGCCTCCCGGTCTGGGGCGCAGAGGACGTCGCCGGCGGCCGCTGCGAGTGCCTTCGTCCCGGGCCCGAAGTGTGAGATCGCCGCGGCAATGTCCAGCGGCCTGGGGCGGTTCCGTAGGAGCCAGCGCGTCGCGCGCTCGAGGAGGACCCGCCCCTTGAGGAGCATGGCGAGCTGCGTCTGCGACGCGACGCGGCTGTCAAGCCCTTCGATTTCCTCCCACAGGCTGCGCAGTTTGTAGACGTCGCTCGCCACGGCGAAGGCGCGCACGATGTCCGGGCCGGTTGCTCCCGTCTCCTCGCTCAAGCGGAAGACGAAGGTCGTTCCGGCCCGGTTCACCAAGTTGTTCGTCACCTGCGCAGCGACGATCTCGCGACGGAGGGGATGGCGCGCCAACCGCGTGCGAAAGCGCTGTCGCGCTGCGGTCGGGAAATAGCGCTCGAGCTCGCCGGTCAGGTGGGGATCATCCGGCAGGTTGGACGCGAGCATCTCCTCGTAGAGCGCGACCTTCGTGTACGAGAGCAGAATCGCGAACTCGGGCGCGGTCAGCCCCTGTCCGGCCGCCTTGCGCTCGGTCAGCGTGTCATCGTCGGGCAGGAACTCGAGCTCTCTGTCGAGCCTCCCTGTCTGCTCGAGACTCCGGATGTAGCGGGCATGGAGGTCGACCATCGAGCCAGCCTGCGCCACGGAGGTGCTGATCGCCTGCGTTTGCTCGTAGTTGTCGCGTAGGACGAGGTCGCCGACCTCGTCCGTCATCTCGGCGAGGAGCGCATTGCGCTGTTTCTCGGTGAGGTCGCCCTCCGCGACGATTGCGTCGAGCAGGATCTTGATGTTCACTTCGTGGTCGGAGCAGTCGACCCCGGCCGAGTTGTCGATCGCATCCATGGTGACGCGGCCGCCTCGAAGCGCGTGCGCGATCCGCGCTCGCTGCGTGAGCCCGAGATTTCCGCCCTCGCCGACGACGCGACACCGAAGCTCCTCCGCGTCGACGCGGATTGCGTCGCTTGTCCGGTCGCCGACCTCGTTGTGGCTCTCCTGCCTCGCCTTGACGAACGTGCCGATTCCGCCGTTCCAGAGGAGGTCGACGGGGGCTCTAAGCAGCGCCTGGATGAGCTCGTTCGGCGTCAGCGTCTTCGCCTCGATCGCGAGTGCTGCGCGCGCCTCGGGGGAGAGCGGGATCGACTTCGCCGTGCGCGGGAAGACGCCGCCGCCGGACGAGATGAGCTTCTCGTCGTAGTCCGCCCAGGATGAGCCTGAAAGAGAGAAGAGCCGCGCCCGCTCCTCGAAGCTCTGCTCGGGATCAGGATCGGGATCGACGAACACGTGCCGGTGGTCGAAGGCGCCGACGAGCTTGATGTGTCGGGAGAGGAGCATCCCGTTGCCGAACACGTCTCCCGACATGTCGCCGATGCCGACCACTGTGAAGTCGGTGTTCTCGATCTCGGCGCCGAGCTCACGGAAATGACGTTTGACCGATTCCCACGCGCCACGCGCGGTGATGCCCATGCCCTTGTGGTCGTAGCCAGTCGAGCCTCCTGACGCGAACGCGTCCCCCAGCCAGAAGCCGTACTCGGCAGAGAGCGCGTTGGCGATGTCTGAGAACGTCGCCGTGCCCTTGTCGGCCGCGACGACGAGGTAGGGATCGTCGCCGTCGTAGCGCACGGCGTCGGGTGGCGGCACGACCTCGCCGTCTAAGAGAGTGTCAGTGAGATCGAGCAGCCCGCGGACGAGAATTCGGTAGCACTCGACCACCTCGTCGCGCAGCGCGTCCCTGTCGGCAGGCGGTCGCTTGAGGACGAAGCCGCCCTTCGCGCCGGTCGGGACGATGACGGCGTTCTTGACCGTCTGCGCCTTCATGAGGCCGAGGATCTCGGTGCGGAAATCTTCGCGCCGGTCCGACCAGCGAATCCCGCCGCGGGCGACCCTGCCGGCGCGGAGGTGGACGCCCTCCATTCGGGGGGAGGAGACGAAGATCTCGAACATCGGGCGGGGGGCTGGCAGGTCGGGGATGCCTGCGGGGTCGAGCTTGAACGAGAGGTACGTCTTCGGCCCGCCGTCCTGGCTGCTCTGAAAGTAGTTCGTCCGCAGCATCGCCTGGATCACGCCGAGGAAGCTGCGCAGGATGCGGTCCTCGTCGAGGCTGGCAACCGCGTCGAGCCTGGCTTCGATCTTCCGGACGAGCTCGTGAACCGTCGCGTCAGTGCCCTCGTTTCGCGGCGGCTTAAAGCGGAGGCGGAAGAGCTCCACGAACAGACGCGCGAGCCCCGGGTTCGCGCCCAGCGTCTCCTCCATATATGCCTGGCTGAACGTGCTGCCCGCCTGGCGCAGGTACTTCGCGATCGCCCGCAGGAGTGCGACCTCCTGCCACGTCAGCTCGGCTCCGAGGACGAGCCGGTTGAAGCCGTCGTTCTCGATTGCCCCGCGCCACGCCTGGGCGAAGGCGTCCTGGAAGATCTGGCGCACGCGATCGGCCTGAAACTCGACGTCCTCGCCGTAGTCGAGGCCGAAGTCGTAGATCCAGACCGGCGCACCGTCGACCGGCCTCACCTCGAAGGGCCGTTCGTCGGTGACCTTGGCGCCCATGTTCTCCAGCAGCGGCAGCACGTCGGAGAGGAGGATCGGCAGGCCCGAGCGGAGCAGCTTGAACGCCAAATGCCCGGCGGGCGACTCGAGTGGGAGGTAGAGGCTCATGTCCAGGCCGCCGTCCGGGTCGAGACGCTCGATCCGCTGGATGTCGGCGACCGCCACGCGCGGGGTGAAGTCGTCGCGATAGGCCGGCGGGAAAGCGTCGCCGTACCGCCGGTACAGGCTCGCAGCGCGCTCCTCGCCGAGCTGCTCGATCAGCGCGTCATGGAGGTCGTCCGACCACGTGCGCGTGGCCTCGGCGAGCCGGGCCTCGATCGCGGCGACGTCGAAGTCGCGGGCGGCTCCCGGGTCTGTGTGGACGACGACGTGGAGTCGCGCCAACACGGACTCCGAGACGTGCGCGCTGAAGTCGACGCTGACCCCGTCGAACGCATCCTGGAGGATGTGTTCGATCCGCCGACGGACGTCCGTGTTGTATCGCTCGAGCGGGAGGTAGACGAGGCAGGACAGAAACCGGTCGAACGCGTCCCGTCGGACGAAGAGGCGAACCCGGCGTCGCTCGCCTAGCCGGAGGATCCCGAGCGCGATGTCGTAGAGCTCGTCCTCGCCGATCTGGAAGAGCTCGTCGCGCGGATAGCTCTCGAGGATCTCGACCAGCGCCTTGTAGTCGTGGCCCCCGCGGACGAATTCGCTGCGGTCGACGACGCGCTGCGCCTTGCGGCGCAATACCGGGATCTCCCACGGGCTCGCCCGGTAGGCGGTGTGGGTGTAGAGACCGAGGAAGCGGCGCTCGCCCGAGACCGCCCCTGCGTCGTCGAAACGCTTCACGCCCACGTAGTCGAGATAGGCGGGCCGGTGGACGGTCGCGCGCGAGTTCGCCTTCGTTAGGTTAAGGAGGTTCGGCTTCCTGGCCTGCCGCCGCGCCTCCGGCGGTAGCTGCGCGAAGCTGCGGGAGATCGGCTTCCGATCCGTTTCGCGCAGGATTCCGAGGCCCGATCCGGGCACCGATAAGAGCACGTCCTCACCGCCTCGCGTCTCCAGCTCGTACTCGCGGTAGCCGAGGAATGTGAAGTGGTCGTCGTCGATCCACTCGAGCAGAGCCTGGGTCTCGGCGAGGTCGTCAGGACTGACCGGAGGCGGGCGCTCGTCAAGCTCCGCGACGATCTCTCGGACGCGCTCGCGCATTGCCCGCCAATCCGCGACCGCCGCGTGCACATCTGCCAGGACGCGTTGAAGCTCCGCCGCCAGCTCGTCGAGTGAAGCGTGCTCGGCCTGCCGGTCGATCTCGACGTGGATCAGCGACTCGGCGAGCCCCTCGGCCGTCCGCCCCAGGACCTCCAACAGGCGTCCCTCGTCGTCGCGCCGGACCTTGACGATGGGGTGGACGAAGACGTGGATCGCGCTCCCCCGGCGGGTGAGCGCCATCGCCACCGAGTCGACGAGGAAGGGCATATCGTCCGTGACGATCTCGACGACGCTGTGCGCCGACTGCCAGCCATGCTCGTCGAGAGTAGGCGTGTACGCGTAGACCTTCACCTCGCCAGGGCGCCGTCGCTGCAGGAAATGCCAGTGGGCGAGAGCGGCGCCGTAGAGGTCGAGCTCGCTGAGATCCTCGAGAGCGGCGTCGGCGTAATACGCGCGGACGAACCGCTCAACCTCGCTCGCCTGCTGCCCGGGCAGTCGCTCTCGGACGTGCGCGATCGCCTTCTCGACGAGCGCTGCCTTCGCTTCCTCAGGCTTGACCGCCATCGGGCCCCTTCGCCATTCGCCTGGGGTGAAGTATGAACGGCCGAAGCGGGAGTCTGATGTTTGTACCGCCCACTGCGCGGGTTCACCGCCGCAACCAGTCAGCACTCTGAACCCCGTGACCGGGTTAGGCAGCCTTCTTCGGCGGCATCCTCGGCGAGACGCCCGAGCGCTGGTTCTTGCCGGTCGAGCCCTAGAGCTGACCGAGCGGGTCGCCGACTAACCTCCCTGTACGCACCACGACCACGATCACCGGCTCGAGACTGACCGAAAAGCGCTGAGCGTCACGCTCGTCCTCGTCATCGGCGTGATGGCTGGGGAGATCGTGGCGGGAATGCTTGGGCACTCGCTCGCTCTGCTCGCGGACGCCGGGCACATGCTCACCGATGCCGCGGCGCTTGGCTTCGCTCTCGTCGCTTCGGCGATGGCTGCCCGGCCGGCGGTCGGGCGCTGGACGTTCGGTTACTCCAGGCTCGAGATCCTCGCCGCGCAGGCGAACGGGATCACCCTCGGGCTGCTCGCGCTCTGGGTTGTCTGGTCGGCCGTTCATCGTCTTGTCGACCCGCACGACGTGCGCGGCGGACTCGTGCTCGTGGTCGCGCTCGCCGGTGCCGCCGCGAGCCTCGCCGCCAGTCTCGTGCTCGCGCGCGCAAGCCGGGACAGCCTCAACGTGCGCGCCGCTTTCGTCCACGTGGCGACCGACGTCGTGGCCTTCGGGGCGGCGGCCGTCGCCGGCGGGCTGATCCTCGCGACGGGCTGGGACCGGTTCGACCCCATCGCCAGCCTCGCGGTGGCCGCGCTCATGCTCTGGTCGAGCGCCGGGCTGTTGCGCGACTCGACGGTGATCTTCCTCGAACGTGCGCCGAGCGATGCCGACCCGGATGCGATCGGACGGGCATTGGTCGCGGAGCAGGACGTCGTCGAAGTGCACGACCTCCACGTCTGGACAGTGACGAGCGGCTTTCCGGCCCTTTCCGCCCACGTGCTCGTGGCACCCGATGCCGACTGCCACGCCGCCCGTCGGCGTCTCGAGGCCAGGCTCACCGCACAGTTCGGCTTGACGCACACGACGCTCCAGGTGGAGCACGCCGAGCTCTCCTCGAAGCCTGTCGAGCTCGGAACGGCGGAGGCCCGCCGGACCCCGCTCCAACGCCGTTAGAGTCGCCCGGTGCCACAGCTGGAGGGAAGGGCGGCGGTCGTCACCGGGGCGTCGAGCGGGATCGGCTCGGCGACCGCGCAGGCCCTTGCCCGCGAGGGTGCCCGCGTCGTCGGCGGGGCGCGCCGCATCGACCGGATCGCGCCGCCCGTCACGCCGCTGGAGCTCGACGTCACCGACGCGCAGAGCTGCGAGCGTTTCGTGACCGAAGCGGCGGAGGAGTTGAGCGGCATCGACATCCTCGTCAACGCCGCCGGGCTTGCACTGGGCCGCGATCCGTTCGACGCCAGCACCGAGGAGGACGAGCGGATAGTGCTCGAGACGAACGTCAACGGGTTGATCCGCATGACGCGGCTCTGCTTGCCGCATCTACGGGACGGAGGGCACATCGTCAACCTGGGCTCGGTCGCGGGGCGTCAGGCCTACCCGAACGGAGCGCTCTACGTCACTTCGAAGTTCGCGGTGCGAGGCTTCACGTATGCACTACGAGAGGACCTGCTCGGGCGGCCGATCCGGATCACCACGGTCGATCCGGGGCTTGTCGAGACGGACTTCTCACTCGTTCGCTTCCGCGGCGACGAGGATGCTGCGCGCAAGGTGTACGAGGGGGTCGAGGCGATGAGACCGGAGGACATCGCCGACTGCGTCGTGTTCGCGGTGACCCGCCCGGCGCACGTCAATGTCGACGAGATCGTGGTCAAGGCGCTGGCTCAGGCGTCCGGCGGGCGCATACTCAGACGGGAGGCTTGATGGCCGAACAGTTCCGGATCCTCGAAGGTGCGAATTTCTGCATCTGCGACACCCGCGGCGACCTGCACGCGGACGTCGAGGGATTGTTTGCGGAGGACACGCGCTATCTCTCTCGCCTCAACCTGTCGATCAACGGCAAGCGGCCTCTGCTGCTCTCGTCCGGCAGGATCGAGTACTTCTCGGCCGCGTTCTTCATGCGGAACCCACTCGCGGGAGGGCTCGAGCAAGACGAGCTGTCGATCCGGCGCGAACGTTTCGTCGGCGACGACGGGATGCAGGACACGTTCGTCGTTCAGAACTCCGCGATGCGGCCTCTCGAATTCGAGTTTGCGCTCGATGTCGAATGCGACTTCGCGGACATCTTCGCCGTGAAGGACCACGACTTCGCGCTCGGCGATCCGATGCGCGCGGATCCGCTACCCCCGGCGCAACCGGCGACGTTCGACCACGACCGGAATCAGTTCCTCATCTCGGACCAGGCCAGCGACCTTCCCCTCAAGACGCAGGTGATCTTCTCTCGGCAGGGAGAGGTGAACGATTCCAAGGTCACCTTTAACGTGGCTCTAGAGCCGCGCGAACGCTGGGAGCTGGATGTGGCCGTCTTCCCGCTTCCGGACGGCCAGGAGGTAACTGCGCGCTTCGCGGAGCGGAGATTCGGGGAGGAGGTTGGCAAGGTCCGCGACTCTCTCGCTGCGTGGCAGCTGCGGGTCCCGCAGGTCCGTTCCTCGTGGGAGATGCTGTCCCACGCGTTCGTCCAGTCCGTCTCGGACCTGGCGTCGCTGCGGATGCGCTCGAGTAACTCGGGTATCGGGAAGCTCCCCGGCGCAGGCGTCCCCTGGTTCATGAGTGTTTTCGGTCGCGACACGATCATCACCTGCCTGCAGACGCTGCTCTTTGGCCCGGAGCTCGCGCGAACGGCTCTCGAGGTGCTGGCCGACCTGCAGGCGAAGGAAGACGACGCCTCGATCGACGCGGAGCCCGGCAAGATCGTGCACGAGGTGCGCCAGGGGAAGGCGGCGCGCCGATGGTTCCCCCGCTACTACGGGACGATCGATGCGACCCCGCTGTACCTGGTCCTCATCTCGGAGGTCTGGCGCTGGACCGACGACAATGCGCTCATGCGCGATCTGAAAGAGCCGGCGATGGCCGCTCTCCGGTGGATCGACGAATACGGTGACCGGGACGGCGACGGCTTCGTCGAGTTCCACAAGCGCGGTCCGCGCGGGCTCGACACCCAGTCCTGGAAGGACTCCCACGACTCTCAGCGCTTTCACGACGGAACAATCGCGATCCCGCCGATTGCGCCGTGCGAGGTACAGGGGTACGTCTACGACGCGAAGCGCCGGATGGCCGAGCTGGCTCGCGAGGTCTGGCGGGATCGTGAGCTCGGGACACGGCTCGACGCGGAGGCGGACGAGTTGCAGCGCCGGTTCGACGAGGCCTTCTGGATCGACGAGCGCGGCGGCTACTACGCCCTTGCGCTGGACGCAGACAAGAAGCGTGTCGACTCGCTCTGCTCCAACATTGGCCACCTCCTGTTCAGCGGAATCGTTCCACCCGAGCGAACCGATGCGATCGTCGACGCGCTAATGGGTGACGAGCTGTGGTCCGGCTGGGGGGTGCGCACGATGGCGACCGGCGACGCCGGTTACAACCCACTCGCGTACCACAACGGGACCGTCTGGCCGCATGACAACTCGATCATCGGAGCAGGCCTGGCGCGCTACGAGCGCTGGCCGGAGGCCTACCGGATCGTGCAGCGCATGATGACGGCGGCCGAGTACTTCGGCTACCAGTTGCCGGAGGTGTTCGCCGGAATGCGCCGCTCCGAGACGCCGTTCCCAATCGTCTACCCGACCGCTGCGCGTCCGCAAGCCTGGGCAGCTGGCACGCCCGTGCTACTGCTCCAGGTACTCCTCGGCCTCCAGCCGAATCGAAGCCGCCATGCGCTCGAGACCGTGGCGCCGCCGGGAATTCCATCCTGGGCGGGGACGATCCGGCTCTCAGGCGTGCGCGCATTCGGCCGCATCTGGGACGTACGGCTCGAAGACGGAGAGGTCAAAGTCGAGGAAGTTTGAAGGGCGTAAGCGCATGAGGATCGCGATCCTCGCCCCACCCTGGTTCGCTGTTCCGCCGACGGGCTACGGCGGCATCGAATGGGTCGTCTCGCTGCTCGCGGACGGGCTGGTCGACGCGGGTCATGACGTAACGCTGTTCGCGTCCGGAGATTCCAGGACGAGGGCGAAGCTTGCAGCGGTCTACGCTGAGGCGCCGAGCCGCGAGATCGGCAAGACCTCCTGGGAGCTCAGGCACGCGCTCTCCTGCTACGACCGCGCGGCCGAGTTCGATGTGATCAACGATCACACGGGGATGCTCGGCTGCACGCTGGGCGCCATCGTCGCGACACCCGTCGTCCACACGGTTCACGGGCCGCTCAACGGACAACCGGGGGAGATCTACGAGTTGATCGGCCGTGTCGCTCCTCGTGTCGGCCTGATCTCGATCTCCATGAACCAACGGAAGCCGAAGCCGGACTTGAACTGGATCGCGAACTGCCACAACGCGCTCGACTTCTCCGTCTATCCCCTGAAGCCACACCGTCGCGATTACCTGCTCTTCCTCGGCCGGTTGAGCCCGGACAAAGGCGCCCACCGCGCCGTCGCCGTCGCGATCCAGGCCGGGCTGCCCTTGAAGATCGCCGGCAAGCTGCAGGAGCCCAAGGAGCGGGCGTACTTCCACGAATTGGTCGAGCCCCATCTCATGGACGGAATCGAGTTTCTCGGCGAGGTCACGCACGGCGAGAAGGTCGAGCTGCTGCAGAACGCTCGCGCGACCCTGTTCCCGATCGAGTGGGAGGAGCCGTTCGGTCTCGTGATGATCGAATCGATGGCGTGTGGGACGCCCGTGATCGCCACGCGCTGGGGCGCCGTCCCGGAGGTGATCGAGCACGGCCGCAGTGGGATCATCGTCGACCACTACACCGAGATGGCCGACGCACTCGAGGCCGCCGACGAGCTTGATCCGCTCGAGCTCCGCAGGTACGTGGAAGAGGAGTTCTCGCCGCGGCGAATGGTGCGCGACTATGTCGAGGCCTACGAGGCCGCGATTGCGGCTTCGTAGGGATGGCTAGTGCCAGGCGGTGGACCCTGACCAGCCGTGCCAGCGCTCGGGTTCGAGCCACGCGCTGACACGTTTCGCGTTGCGACTGCGAAACGGCTGACCCGTGTAGCGGACGGCGAGGCGGTCGATGTCGGTGAGGTCTGCGTCGTCGTCGATCGAGAGGACGCGGCCGATCAGGCTGACGTGTCGGTACCAGCTCTTTTCGTCGAGCACGGTCAATGCGGCCCGTGGATCTCGCCGCATGAAGCGAAGCCGAAGCCGGCTCTCGTCCATGTTCACCAGCACGCGGCCCTCTTCCCAGTCGTACCACGTCGGGACCGTGTGCGGCGAGCCGTCTGGACGAAGCGTCGCGACCACGGCGGGGTTGGGGCGCGAGAGGAACTCGTCGATCTCGGGTGGCACAGGGACTTGTGGCATTGGCGGAGCCTATCCTCGCTTCTCCCAAAAACGTTTCAGCCCTGCGTACGACTGCCAGAACGGCATTGCACGCTCGTACGCATCGACGTCCGCGCCACCTTCGGCGAGCAGCTCGTCGCGGACCGTTCGGCTGAACTCGTCCTCGGTCAGCCCCTGTCCGACTCGGTCGACCCAGCTGTTGAGTCGCTCGCGGAGCTCGGCCAGATGCCGCGCGATGTCGTCGGCGACGCCGAAGTGGATGAGCGCCAGCCGTGCCGGTGACCGGCGCTGGATCTCGTCGAGCGTCCGGTTCCATGCCTCCAGATCGAACTCGGGTGGAGGCGTGGGCGGGAGGACGAGCCGATCCGGCTGAAGGCGGACGCCTGCTGCATCGCCCGCATAGAGGGTCCCGTCGCCATGGACGTAGCAGACGTGGTGGCTTGCGTGGCCGGGCGCCTTGAAGCATTCGAGGCCGAGAACTTGCTCTCCGACGACCTCGACGTTCCTTTTCGGAATGGGAGCGAGTTCGCCCCAGAGCGTGTCGAACGTGTCCCCGTAGAGCCGTCGCGCGCTGGTTTCGAGGCGGGCTGGATCGATGAGGTGCGGTGCGCCGATCTCGGAAACGTGAACGGTCAAGCCCGGGTGCTCACGCACGAGCACGCCCGCGGCGCCAGCGTGGTCGAGATGGATGTGTGAGAGCAACAGGTGGCGCAGGTCGGTGAGCTCGACGCCCCGCTGGTGCAAGCCGTCCTTCAGGCGCTCCAGGCAACTGCTTGGGCCGCAGTCGAAGAGCGCGGGCCCGTCAGTGGTCTCGACCAGGTACGAGCCGATCACGCGCTCTGCGCCCTGGTGGTGCAGGTCGATCGGCTCGAGGCTCACGTCGCCCCGATCCTGCCATTGACCGGGGGAGCGGCTCGGGTGAAGCCGCTCCCCCCGCGCGTTCGTCAGCGCTTCCGGCGGAGGAGCAGCGCTGCACCGGCGGCGAGGACGATCCCCGCCCCGGCGCCGACAGCGATGCTCACCTTCTTCGTCTGCGAGGCGGCCCGGCTGCGCGTCATTGCAGGCGCCGGCTTCGGAAGCCCGGCGCGGACGAGCATCCTCCGGAGCTGAGCCGTACCGCGGTACCAGCCCCCGTGGGTGGTCTGATCCCACAGCTTCTGGCCGGGCCGCATGTAGCTGGCCGGTCCCTCGGCCGCGTAGGGGTAGAGATCCTGTTGGAGCTTGTCTGTTGAGGAGCCCGGCACGGTGTACGTGACGCTGTACCGAGCGCCCAGCGAGCCGGCGGGCCGCGAGCGGAGCAACGGATCCGGTGACTGTCCGAATGCTTGCGGGAAGAAGCCGCTCTCGCTGACGAGGAGGCCGAGGTCGGTCGAGGTGTCACCCTCGCCGTTGCCACTGATGGTGAGCGGGGTCACGACGCTGATGCCCGGCCCGGTAATGGTCGCCTCGGAGGGTCCCTTGGCCGCGGCCACGGCCGGAACAGCGAGCGCCACGGCCGCTGCGACCAAGACGAATCGCCAAGTACTCATGAGGAAGTCCTTTCGACGCGGGCGGAAGTCGTCGCCCTTACACCGCACCCTTTGGCGAGGTTCCGTCGTTAAGCGCCGGCGCCGGCGGCGGAGCGCACGAGCGCCGTCTCGAGATCGGCAATCAGGTCCTCGGCGGATTCGATGCCGACGGACAGACGCACGAGGTTCCGTGGTGCCGCGAACGGAGCATCGGCGGTGGAGGCGTGCGTCATCCTGGCCGGATGTTCGATGAGGCTCTCGACGCCACCGAGCGACTCGGCGAGCAGGAAGATCTTCGTCCGTGCGACCAGGCCGACGGCTTCTTCCTCCGATTCGGCCAGGAACGAGATCATCCCGCCGAAGTCGCGCATCTGCCGCGCCGCGATCGCATGTCCGGGATGACCCGGCAACCCCGGGTAGAGCACTTTCTCGACGCGGGAGTGGCGCGAGAGCCAACCCGCGACCGCGTGCGCGTTCCTGCAGTGTTGGCGCATCCGTACCGCCAGTGTCTTGATGCCGCGCAACACGAGCCAGCAGTCGAAGGGGCCCGGCACTGCGCCCAGCGACTTCTGCAGGAAGAAGAGCCGCTCTGCGATGGTCGGGTCGTTCGTGGCCGCAAAGCCACCGATGACGTCCGAGTGCCCGCTCAGGTACTTGGTCGTCGAGTGCAGCACGATGTCGGCGCCGAGCTCGAGCGGCCGCTGCAGATACGGCGTCGCGAAAGTGTTGTCCACGACGAGGATCGCGCCCGCTGCGTGAGCCGCCTCTGCCGCCTTCTTGATGTCGATGACGTTGAGCATCGGGTTGGAGGGCGTCTCGATCCAGACCAGGCGGGTTCGCTCGTCGAGATGTGCCCCGAGGTCGTCGAAATCGGCGGCGGGCAGGTAGTGGAAGACATAGCCCTTCGGCTCGTACACCTGTGAGGTCATCCGGTAGACACCGCCGTAGACGTCGGCGATCAGAACGACCCGGTCGCCGGGGCTCAGGAGGTGCATCACGGTCGTCGTCGCACCGAGTCCGGAGGAGAACGCGATCCCGTACTCGGCCGATTCGAGCGAGGCCAGGCACTGTTGCAGCGCCGTTCGGGTCGGATTCGAGACGCGAGAGTACTCGTAGCCCTTGTGCTCTCCGACCGCGTCCTGGACGTACGTCGACGTCTGGTAGATCGGGACGGTTACGGCGCCGGTCGCCGGATCCGGCTCCTGGCCTTCGTGGATGGCGCGCGTCTCGAAGTCCACGCTCCGATTCTAGGTACGGAGGCAAGGGCTCCGGCCCATGCCGATAGGTGGCCCTTGAAGGCGCCTGTGGATAGCTCGTCACACTTCCGCGCCAACCAGGGTCAGACCCTTGGGTTCAGCGGCGGATCGTGTCGGCGCCGAGGAACGTGGCCAGGCTCCCGAGGGCCTCGTCGAGACGTGAGGTGTCGCCCCACGCGCCGAGCACCTCGAGGCTCCGAGTCTTGCGGTCGAAGCGCGGCTCCGCTCGCCCGACGAGGCGATCGCCGACCAGGATGGGCAGAACGTAATAGCCGTACTCGCGCTTCGCCTTCGGGACGTACATCTCCAGTCGATAGCGGAAGTCGAACAGCGCCTCCGTGCGGTCACGGTCGTGGATGAGCCGGTCGAACGGCGACAGCAGCGTCACCCGGTCCGGGACGGGGCCGTCCATAGCCTCCGGATGCACCTGCCACTCGCCCTTCTCGTAGCGAACGCCCAGCGCCCGAAAGCGGCGCTCTGCGAGCTGGCTTTCGGCTTCGGCCAGCGGGATCGCCTCCGTCTCGGGATACCAGCGCTCGGCGATGTCCCAGAGCCTCTGGCCGCCGCTCCGGCCGACGATCGCGACGTGGCCGCGCCCGTGCAGGATGTCCAGCATCTGCGTCACGTTTCGAGGTCCCGTCCAGCCGTTCGAGTCCCAACCGCCGATCGAGCGGTCTTCGAGTTCGCGTGAGAGCAACGGTCCGCGTCGCTCGAGCTCACGCAAGACGTAGCGGCGGAAGCTCGCGTTCGTCTTCAGGAACTCTGTCCCTCTCCGTTCCCACGAGTAGTTGCCCCTTGGGCGCCTCATGCGTGCCCGGACCAATGGCAAAGCCTCGATCGGCCAGATGAAAGCCCCCCATTCGAAGAGCTGCCGCTCTTCCCAGAGCAACCGGTCTAGCTCGGCAAGGTCGTATGGGCCGAGTCGGCTCCACAGTACGAGCTGCTGTGGCGGCGCGACCGTCGAAATCGGATCGAGCTGCAGGTAGCCGATGCGTCGTACGGTGTCGAGAATCCCGCTCGCGCTGCCGTCGAGCGCCTGTGCGCGAACGGCAATTCGCCGTGCCTGTGCAAGGCTCACTGTCGTGGACTTCACGGCGTTCGCACTCTCGCAGTTACCCAAGCCGCCACGGCGGGTCCTCGAGGTCGGCTGTGGCCACGAGGGAGGAGTCGCCCCAGGGCTTGCGGTGGCGGGCTACGACGTCCTGGCGATCGATCCACACGCGCCCGAAGGGCCGCTGTACCGGCAGGTCTCGCTGGAAGAGCTTGACGATCCGGGCCCCTTCGACGCGGTCGTCGCGGGTCGCGTGCTCCACCACGTCCATCCGTTGGGACCGGCGCTCGACAAGCTCGCCGCGCTCGCGCCGGTGCTGATTCTGGACGAGTTCGCCTGGAACCACATGGACGAGCCGACGATCGACTGGTACGAGGCCCAGCATCGCGTTCTGGCCGCCGCTGGACGCCAGCCCAAAGGTCCGCCCGACCTGGCCGCGTGGCGTGCAAGGCACTCCGACCTCCATCCCTACGAGCGGCTCCGCGCCGAGCTCGACGCTCGCTACGAGGAGCGTTATCTCGAGTGGCGCCCGTACTTCTACCGCTGGCTCGGCGGGCCGGCCACCGAGTCGCTCGAGGACGGGCTGATCCAGGCGGGAGCGATCCGTCCGATTGGTCTTCGCTACGCCGGAGTGAGGAGGGAAACCGTCCGCTCTTCCGGCGACTCACCATAGTTGGCGCCGAGCTTCTGCTCGAGGACACTGGCGAGCTCGCCGCTCGCAGCCAGCTCTTCGACGATGTCGGCGCCGCCGATCAGCTCACCCTTGACGAAGACCTGTGGGATCGTCGGCCAGCCGGAGATCGCCGACAACTCGTGCCGGATCGCCGGGTCCGGAAGGATGTCCACCGTTGTCACGGGCGCGCCGGCCTCTCTCAGCGCACGCAGCGCCCGGTCTGAGTTGCCGCACATGACGAACTGCGGCGTCCCCTTCATGAAGAGGGCAACCGGCTCCTTCTCGATCACGTCCTTGATGCGCTCGCGTAGCTGGGTCATTCGCTTCCTTTCGTCCTGATTCGCAGCTCGTGGATGGTGCCGTCGCGTAGTGGCTCGGCGAGCGCCTCGTTGACGAGGCGGTGCTGGTCGAGCAGGGACAACCCTCTGAAGCGAGGGCTCGCCACGATCACCTGGAAGTGGTCGCCGCCGCCGGTGCGGTCCTGCACGCGCAGCTCGGTCGCGTCGGGAAACGCGTGCTCGAGTAGCGCCTGCAGCGGTTCGGTCGCCATCGGTTGATCCTAGCCGCGCGTAGGCTTCCTCCGTGTCCGAGCTCGGTCTCTTTCCGCTCGACCTGGTGCTCCTTCCGACCGAGCGGATCCCACTCCACATCTTCGAGCCGCGCTACAAGGAGCTGATAGCGGAGTGTCTGTCGGAGGAGCGGGAGTTCGGTTTGCTCTTCGGAGATCGTGAGGGACTGCGTGATGTCGGCACGCGTGCAGCGGTCGTGGAAGTGGTCGAGCGCTTCCCGGACGGAAGGCTGAACATCGTCATCGAAGGCCATGAGCGTTTCCGGCTCGTCGGGCTGACCGAGGGACGCTCGTTCGCCACCGGTGAAGTGGAGCCACTCGCGGATGAGGCAGGCGTCTCGGAGCGGGAGCAGCGCGAGACGGCGCTCGACCTCTATCGTCGACTCGCCGAGTTGGTCGAGGCGGAAATCGACGAGCTGGACCCCGACTCCGGTGTTCTCTCGTTCGAGCTCGCCTCGCGCGTCGACTTCGGCGTCGAGCGGAAGCAGGAACTGCTGGAGTTGACTTCGGAGCCCGAGCGGCTCGCCCGTGTCGCCGATCTGCTCGGGAAGGCGATCGATGCAATCCGGCTCGAGCGCGAACTCGCCGAGCGCGCGGCGATGAACGGGCGCGGAGTCGCTAGGTGAAGGAATTTCCCCGCTGGTGCGCGAGGTACTCGAGGAGGTCGGAGCGGGTGAGGACGCCGATTGGCTTCCCCCCTCGTGCAACGACGACTGCGTTCGTCCTGCCGCTGAGGGTGGCAAAGACCTCGTCGAGGGTCTGGTCAGCCTCCACAGCAGCGAGCGGCGGTTGCATCGCGGCGGCGACGTCCTCGTGCAGAGCATCGGGGTTCTTGAAGACCCGGTCGAGGAGGTCGCGATCCTGTAGTGACCCGATCACGTCGGCGAGCGAGGTCAGCTCGCCGTCGCGCACGACCGGGAGCTGTGAGATCGAGTACCGCTGCATGACGTCGATTGCTTCGCCGACCTTCTGATGCGCGGCGATCGTGACGAGCGTCGGCACGTCGGTCTCCTCGAGGCGCTTCGAACGGAGCAGCTCCAGGACGGTGGGCACAGCGGCGCGCCGTTCGACGAAGCCGTGCTCGAGCATCCAGTTGTCGTCGTAGAACTTCGACATGTACGACCGGCCCGAGTCCGGGATCATCGTCAGGATCGTGGCGCCGGCGCCGAAGCGCTCCGCAACCTTGAGCGCAGCCCACACCGTCGTCCCACCGGAGCCTCCGACGAGCAGGCCCTCCTCCCGCGCGAGTCGGCGCGCAACCAGGAAAGAGTCGCGGTCTGAGACCCGGACCCACTCGTCCACCACGGAAGGATCCATCGTCTTCGGCCACGTGTCCTTCCCGATGCCCTCGACGAGGTACGGGTGGACGTCACGGTCTTCGTTCGCCGTGTAAACCGACCCCTCGGGATCCGCGCCGACAATCAGCACGTCCGATTTCTTCTCTTTGAAGTAGCGGCCGACGCCGGAGATCGTCCCGCCGGTGCCCACTGAGATGACGACCGCATCGATCTCACCGCCGGTCTGATCCCAGATCTCAGGCCCGGTCACTTCGTAGTGGGCCTCCGGGTTTGCCATGTTCGAGTACTGGTCGGGCTTGAAGCCGCCGGGGATCTCCTCGGCGAGACGATCCGACACGGAGTAGTAGGACTCGGGTGAGTCCGGCGGGACGGCGGTCGGGCAGATCACGACCTCCGCCCCGTACGCCCGCAACATCGAGATCTTCTCCTGGCTCATCTTGTCCGGCATGACGAAGATGCAGCGATACCCCTTCTGTGCCGCGGCGATCGCAAGGCCGACGCCGGTGTTGCCGGACGTCGGCTCGACGATCGTGCCGCCCGGCTTCAGCTTCCCCTCGGCTTCGGCCTTCTCGATCATTGCCAGGCCGATGCGGTCCTTGACCGAGCCGCCGGGGTTCAGGTGCTCTAGCTTGGCGAGGAGACGGGGTTTGACGCCGCGGCCGATCGAGTCGAGCCGCACGATCGGGGTCTCGCCGACGAGCTCGAGGATGGAGGGGTACTCGCGCGCCATCAGTGACGAAGCTTAGTGCTGTGGGAATAGCCTTCCGGGCTCGACGTTCAGACCTTCGTCCGCAACATGAAGGGGGAGGCAAGATGAAGATTGCAGTCGTGGGAAGGGGAAACGTCGGCGGTGGGCTCGCAGATCTATGGGAAAAGGCGGGCCACGAGGTGGCGAGGATCGGCAAGGAGGGCGGCGACGTTTCGGATGCCGAGGCCGTACTGGTCGCGGTGCCCGGCGGCGCTGTCGCCGATGCGCTGGACAAGGTCCAGGGGCTCGACGGAAAGACGGTCATCGACGCGACGAACCTCTTCGGCGCCGACCCGCCGTCCGGATTCCAGTCCAATGCCGAGTTTGTGAAATCCAAGACAAACGGGCCCACGGCGAAGTCGTTCAACATCAACTTTGCCCGGCTTTACGACCAGCTCGGGAAAGCGAGGTCCAGGCCGAGCAACATCTGGTCCGGGGACGAGGAAGCTCGCTCAGTGGTCGAGCAGCTCACCCAGGATGCAGGTTACGAGCCGGTCCACGGCGGTCCGCTCGAGAACGCACGCATTCAGGAAGAGTTTCTTCAAGTTTTCGTCGCGATCAGCAACGACATCGGGCCGTGTCTATATCGGATGGCGCCTGCGGAGGAGCTCTAAGAGGCCAGTGCAGCGACGAGCGAGCCCAGCGCGGCGGCGAGCGTCGCAAATTGCGCAAGCATGAGCTGGAAGACTCGTTGGTCCAGCCTGCGGATGTCTGCCCTGAACTCCTGTCGCATGTCTGCGACGTCCGTCGACAGATGAGCGACTGTCGCCCGAAGCTCGGCAAGGACCTCGAGCGGAAGCTCACGCGGCTGCTCCACGAGGGAAGCGTACTTCCCGCGCCTGATGAGTTGCTAGTGACGGAAGTGGCGGCGGCCGGTCAGGACCATCGTCGCGCCGGCCGCTCGCACGGCCTCGATGACCTCGTCGTCTCGTTTGGCGCCGCCCGGCTGGATGATCGCCGTCACGCCCGCCTCGAGCGCTGCCTTCGGCCCGTCCGGGAATGGGAAGAACGCGTCTGAAGCAAGCACGGCGCCGTTTAGGTCATGGCCGTGCTCACGTGCCTTCTCGAGTGCGAGCCGGACCGAATCCACGCGGCTCGTCTGGCCACCGCCGATCCCGATCGTCGCCAGATCGTTCGCCAGCACGATCGCGTTCGAGCCCACGTGCTTGCACACGCGCCACGCAAAGACAAGATCGCCCCAGCACGCTTCGTTCGGTTCGCCCGACACGACCTCCATGCCCTCGCGGTCGTCGACGTCCCAGTCGCGGTCCTGTACGAGCAGCCCGCCGAGGACTCGCCTGAAGTCGCGCTCGCCGGCCGGGAAGCCGCGCCGCTCGCGGTCGCGCAGGATCCTGATCGCCTCCTTCTTCTGGAGCTCCGCGAGAGCCTGCTCGTCGTAGTCCGGCGCGAACACGACGTCGACGAACCGTTGCGCGAGCGACTCGCCCAGGCCCGCCGTGACCGGCCGGTTGACAACACAGACCATCCCGAACGCCGAGACCGGATCCGAGGCGAGCGCCCGCTCGTAGGCCTCTTCGATCGTCCCGGCCACGGCGACGCCGCACGGATTTGCGTGCTTGACGATCGCACAGGCGGGCAGCGCGAACTCTCGCAGTAGCAGCCGCGCGGCCGAGAGGTCGAGCAGGTTGATGAGCGACAGTTCCTTTCCGTGCAGCTGCTCGACACGCGACAGCAGGTGGACGCGTGCGCCCTGCTCGGCGTAGTAGGCACCCCGCTGGTGCGGATTCTCGCCGTAACGGAGATCCATCACCTTCTCGAACGCCGTCACGAGCGTGTCCGGAAAGGCTTCGACATCGCCGAACCAACGGGCAATCGCCGTCTCGTAGGCGGCCGTCGTGGCGAACGCCTCTGCTGCAAGGGCGCGCCGTGTTGCGAACGAGAGGGCGCTTGACTCGCGCAGCTCCGCGATCACGGAGTCGTAGCGCTCCGGTCGGCAGATCGGCGCGACGTGAGCGAAGTTCTTCGCCGCTCCTCGCAACATGGACGGCCCGCCGACGTCGATCATCTCGACAGCTTCCTCCTCGCGCACGCCGTAGCGGCCTGCGACTTCGTGGAACGGATAGAGATTCACGCAGACGATGTCGAACGGGCGGATCCCCTGCTCGTCGAGAGTGGCAATGTCCTCGGCATAGTCACGTCGCGCGAGAATGGCGGCGTGGATGCGCGGATGGAGCGTCTTCACGCGACCGCCGAGCATCTCCGCGACACCGGTCAGCTCCTCCACGCGCTCGACGTCGAGGCCGACCTCGGTTTCGAGGTAGTCGGCTGTTCCGCCGCTCGCCACGAGCTCGCAGCCAACCTCTGTGAGCCCGCGCGCGAACTCCTCGAGGCCCGTCTTGTCGTAGACGGAGATCAGCGCGCGCACAGTTCCCTCACCACCTCGGGGAGGATGCGGTGCTCGACCGCATGAATCCGGTCGGCGAGCGTTTCACGCGGCTCGACCGCGACCGGTTCCTGTCGGATGACCGTCCCGCTGTCGACTCCCTCGTCGACGTAATGCACGGTCACACCTGTCATCGCGACTCCAGCCGAGAGGGCATCCTTGATCGCGCTGGTGCCGGGGAAGTCGGGGAGCAGCGATGGATGGACATTCACGATGCGGTTCGGAAAACGGTCGAGGAACGCCGCGGTGAGCAGGTGCATGTATCCAGCGAGCACGACGAGGTCGACACCACGAAGAGCGAGCCAATCCGCAATGTCGCGATCCCGGGAGTCCCGGTCGCGATAGCCCGCGAGCTCGAAGACGCGCACCGGGATTCCGGCCTGTTCCGCGCGCTCGAGCGCGCGTACGCCGCGCTTGTTGCTGGCGACGCACGCAATCGGGAGGCAGCCGTCGATCAGCGCCTGGAGATTCGACCCTTCGCCGCTGACGAGGACGCCGATCATGTGCGCTCGATCGCGCCGATCACGAGCGCATGTGACGGCGCTTCCGGGACGACCGCGCAGAATCCGATCCCGAGGTTGAAGACGCGACGGAGCTCATCCTCGTCGACACCCTGCTCGGCAAGCCACTGGAAGACCGCCGGCCGCTCCCAGGAGTCCCACTCGATGTGCGCCTCGAGGCCGGGAGACAAGACGCGCGAGAGATTGCCGAGAATGCCGCCGCCGGTGACGTGCGCGAGCGCACGCACATCTGCGACGGCGCGCAGCTCACGGACAGGCTCCACGTAGAGCCGATGAGGCGTCAGCAGGAGGTCAGGATCGAACTCGCCGTCGCCGACGAGGGCCCGGACGAGCGAGAAGCCGTTGGTGTGCAGCCCGCTCGAAGGAAAGCCGACTACGAGGTCGCCGGCCTCGCACCGCGAGCCGTCGATCAGCCGCGCGCGCTCGACGATCCCAACGCACGTGCCGGCGAAGTCGAGCTCCTGTTCCTGATAGATCCCCGGTAGCTCTGCAGTCTCTCCGCCGACGAGCACGCAGCCGGCCTGACGGCAGACCTCCGCTGCGCCCTCGATGAGCTCGAGCACCTGCTCCTGGTCGATGCGGTTCGCCGCCACGTAGTCGAGCAGGAAGAGAGGCTCTGCGCCGGTGCAGAGGACGTCGTTGATGCAGTGAGCCGCAAGATCCATCCCCGCCCAGCGCAGGCGCCCCGCGCGGCGCGCGAGCATGAGCTTCGAGCCGACGCTGTCAGTGGACGCGGCGAGGAACCGGCCCTCGTCCAAGGGGTAGAGCCCGGCAAAACCGCCGAACCCCTCGGCTCCTGTCGACTCGACCGCGGCCCGCAGGCGCTCGACGATCCCCTCGGCTGTTGCGAGCGAGACGCCGGCCCCCTCGTACGTCTTTGGTTGGCTCGTCAGAGGCCGAAGTCTAGAGCCCCGACCGGCTGCAGAAGCGCGATCGAGGCTCCGACTTGTCCTGCCTGCTCAGTCGCCGAGCTCGATAGTTTGGCTGGCGCTGGCCGACCCGATCGTGAAGCCGGACCCGGCAACGTCCCGTAACAGGAACGTGTTGTTCTCGACACGTGTTCGCTTTCCATTCGCTTCGGCGTACGTGTGTCCGTCCCCGACGAGTCCCACAACCTGCCGCGAGCCGTCCTCCTGCCGATCCGCCATGTAGATGCTCCCGGTCAGCAAGAGCGTGCGGTCTGCGCACGTCCCGCCAGCGGTCTTCGCAACGCTGTCGACCTCGATCAGGCACAGCATCCCGCCGCTGCCCGGTACGGCGTAGAGCGTCAGTGACTCGTGAGTCGTGAGTCGCCTGGACCCCGCTCCAGATGGATTCGCGAAGTTCCGGGCGGCGAACGGATATTCGAGGACACTTGGCGGCAATGCGTCTCCTGCGCGCGCCGCACGACTGAGCTCCGACACCGATCCGTTTCCGATCTGCACCTTCCCGCTGCTGCCGAGACCCACCTGCGAGAGGATCGTCACAGCAAGCGCGGCGCCGCCGATCACTAGACCGATGACGATTGTGCGTGACCGCGTCTTGCGCGGTTGCAACTCACTCGCCATCTCTACCACCTATCCATGCACTCGTAGACGAAGTGAGCTGTCCCGTAGTAATCACGGTTCGCGCAGTACACGTCGGTGTAGTAGTAGCCGGGATGCGCGTTGAAGCAGTTGCCGACGCAGTTCTTGTCGAAGTGCCGATACCCGGCCGGCGTCACTTCCCAGAGCTCGCTCCTCCAGCCCGCGTTCGGGCCGAAGTACAGCTCGTTGTACGTGTGATTGTGTGTCATGCGGTCGTAAGCAGGGACATTGGCTGCCATGTTTCGCTGCCACCAGTAGATGTACGCACCCGCTCCGGCCGTCGGCACCAGAGTGAGCGCCAGCGCTGCGACGAACGCTGCTGCGACCGCGCGCCGCCGTTGAACTCTCAACTGCACCTTCACCATCCTTTCTCGCGTTCCAGAAGTGACTGAAGAATCCGGTGGCGGCGCTCCTGCGTCAATTCGCAGTTTTGGACAGTGCTGCGAGCAGGCGAGGCTTAGATGAACAGCTCTGCGTGGAGCTGCGGCCGTCCCTGCGGGCCCTGCGGGACGAAGCGGACGAGCGTCTCGCCGATCGAGACTGTGTCCTCCGTGTGTGGCGTCTCGAGGAGCTCCCCCAGGGCCTGCGCCTTCACCTTCGGATCGTCGGCGCGCAGGTGGAGCTCCGCCAGCTTGAGCTCCGATTCCTGCGCGATCAGGTCGTCGAGCCAGTCACGCGGCGGATGCAGTTCGAGTCTGTAGCCGGCATTCGTGGAGACGAACGTGCGCCGGCCGCCGTGTTCCTGCACGCGCAAATCGTGGGCCTGGGCGCGCGCGAGTGTGGCGATGAAGTCGTCCTCGTCGAGGGCGAAGCCCAGGTGATCGACCCGCGGCAACTCCCACTGCCCGGGCTGGACGACGACGTTCACGGCGCCGCGCTCCACTTCGGAGAGGCGCAGCTTGAATCCCATCCTGTCGAGTTCGTCCCAGCCGTAGCCCGATTCGAAGGATGTGGTTTCCTCGCCGATCCGTCCGTGCCGCGCGATCAACGTGAAGCCGAGCTTGCCGATGTAGCGCGCCTCGACCTCGCGCACCCTGCTCGTCACCAGGTGGTAATGGAAGAGGTGCACCAAGGCAGACTAGTGGAGCCATGATCGCCGACCTGTCGCCCGACACGAGCTGGACGTTCGATCCGCTCCAGGTGGCCCCGGCCCTGCTCGTCGCGTTCCTCTACGGCCGACGCGCTGCGACCCTGCGCCTGCGCGGAACACCGGTCCCGCGTTGGCGGGTCGCCCTATTCGCGACGGGGATCGCGACGCTCCTCGTCGCGCTGGTGTTGCTCTACCGGCTGCGGTTTCTCGCGCACCCGCTGGTGGCGCTTCCTCTTTGGGCCCTCAACCTCTACGCCTGGCATCTGCCGTACCTCTACGACGCCGCGGTCCGGCACGACTCCGTGCACGCACTCGAGCACCTCTGTTTCTTCACCGGCGGGACGATCATGTGGCTGCCCGTGCTCGAGACGCTCCCCGCGCCGGAGTGGTTCGGGACCGGGGCGAAGCTGGGTTACATCGCCGTCGTCCGGGCGGTCGAGACCGTGCTCGGGAATGTCTTCTTCTGGTCGGGGACGGTCTTCTACAGCGTCTACGAACATCAGAACCGGCTCTGGGGGTTCTCGGCGCTTGAGGACCAGGGGACCGCCGGGGCGGTGATGATGATCGAAGGCTCGATCGTGACGCTCATCGCACTCGCCTGGCTCTTCCTGCGCATGGCCGGTGAGGGCGAGCTCCGGCAGCAGCTGCTGGAACGCGGCCTCGATCCGAGGACGGTGCGCCGTGCCGTGCGCTACGGCAGGGCAGAGGATTTGACCGGATCGCGCTGAACCCGAGAAGCGCCAACCTTGCGCTCCACGGGCATTCATCACCTCGACCTCGTCGTCTCCTCGA
>WNFV01002504.1_pt1 | contig 24382 bp, 22 predicted proteins | sample 5400101 | NCBI WGS metagenome assembly WNFV01 (sample SAMN13153361, study PRJNA577476) | soil metagenome | isolation source: 115 cm soil or saprolite under grassland replicate 1 | place: USA:California | collected 2016-06-15 | reverse complement strand
AACGATGAGCCCGGAGACAATCCCTATCAAGCTCAAGACCACGTGCACCGCGGTAAACGTCGATGTCGACATACCCAAGATCACGACACACCTCCTGTCGTGAAACAAGAACGAGTCTTGGACCGTCGCGGCGCTCTAAGCCGGTCTGTCCGACCTAGGTCCGAATGAATGATAGGAGGTCAGCGTTGACCTGGTCCTTGTGGGTCGAGCACATGCCGTGCGGCGCGCTCTTGTAGATCTCTAGACGTATCTGCGCGCCGTCTCTGGTCGTGACCGTGGTCATGTCGTGTCCTCCCTCCTCGCACCTCGGGACGTAGAGACGCTCGCGCGCCACCCGCTTTGCCCTCCCAGCGCCTATTCCTGGCTTATCCCGGCAGCTTCCAATCGAGCCAGTTGCAGAGCGCGCGCCCCATGATCAGCTCTCGGTCCTTCGCCGATAGCCACGACAACTCCTCGGTGAACATCGAGACGCACTGCTTCCACGAGCACGGCATCCGCGTGATGTCAGTCCCCCAGAACATGCGCTCTGGGCCAAAGGCGTCGTAGAGCTTCCTGATGTGTCCGTGGATGTCGCGATACGGATACGGCTCGCTCGAATAACTCGGCGCGCCGGTCGCCTTCAGCGCCACGTTGCGGTGCTTCGCCGCCGTGACGAGGTCCGGCAGGTTCGCCCACGCGGCGTCGGGCCGCCCGAAATGATCGATGATCAGCTTGAGTCCCGGATGGCGCTCCGCGATCTGGCCGATGACCCGTAGGAGGTTTGGTCCGAGAAGCGCGACCGGCAGTCCCGCGCGCTCGGCGGCAGGCCACAGCCAGTCGATGGTTCCATCGGTCAGCCACGCCTTCTGATGCGGCTGCAGTAACGCGAAGCGGAGTCCGCGCATACCCGGCCGACTCTTCAAGCCGTCGATCAACGAGCGGCTTTCCGGCTTGTCGAGCGGGAAGTTGCCGAGGATCGCGAGACGGTTGGGATGCTGGCGCGCGGCCTCGACCGCCAGGGCGTTGGAGTTGGGATCCCACCCGGGCGGATGGATCACGGCCGCGTCGACGCCGCCTTCGTCCATCTCCTTCAGCACGTCGTCCGCCGTGAAGTCGGCGACCTGACGGTGGTTCGGATTCGTCGGCTTGTTGTTTTTCCAGATGTGGATCTGCGCGTCGACAATCAGCATGGTCTGCCCTCCTCTGTTTGCTCTTTAGCCGAGATTCTCGCCGTCTTCAAGCGTCGCGAAAAAACGCTCCGCCAGAGTGCTACGATCTTCGGGCTCCGGGGACTCTGACGGGCTCGCGCGCAACCGAAAGGAGCCGAAGCCGCCTCTGCCCTCGTCCCGGAGTAAGATGGCGCCCGGCTGGAAAACACTTCAAGGAGGGGAAAGATGACACGGACATTGGCGGCAGGTGCGGTGGTTGCAGTCGCCCTCGTCGGCACCGCGACGGGCGCCTGGGCCCAGGGGTTGATCACCATGCAGAAATTGTCCGCGCCGCTTGCCAATGAGTTGGTGGGCGAGACGGTCGCGACCTGCGCCCAGAAGGGCTACGCGGTGACGGCGGTCGTCGTCGATCTCGACGGTGTTCGCCAGGCCTTGCTGCGGGGCAACGGAGCGCCGATCCACACGCTCGACAACGCCTTCTTCAAGGCGTACTCGGCGGCTTCGCTGACGCTCGGGCGCAAGGAAGACAGCACGAAGGCCGTCGCCGAGCGGATGGCCAAGAATCCCCCCACGACGGTGCCGCAGACGCCGTTGCCCAATGTGACGTACGCGGTCGGCGGCGTGACCATCATGGCCGGTGGAAAGGCGATCGGCGCGCTCGGCGTGAGCGGAGCGCCGGGCGGCCAGTTCGATGACGAGTGCGCCCGCGCAGCCATCGCCAAGATCCAGGAACGGATGAAATAAGCCGGTGGGAGCTCGCTGTCGCGTCCCGACGGCGCTGAACTCAGGCCATAGGGGCGCGCCGGCCTGCTCCTCGCTTCAGGAGGCGAATGTGCGCTCGGTCCCGAGATTGCTCCGATTCACCAACGTAGCAACGCTTGTCGCGCTGCTTGTCGGCGGCAATGGCCCGTCACCGCTCCACGCCTCGGAGCTGCTCCGGCTCACCCACGGCGTCGCCAGCGGCGACATCACAGCGACCGACGCCGTCGTCTGGGCCCGCGCGAACCGCGCGGCGCGGATGGTCGTCGAGTACACGCCGGTGGGCGCGCCGACTCGGCCTCCTGCGCGTCGCGACGGCCCGTCCGTGACTGCCGTGGACGACTTCACCGGCAAGGTGGTCCTCACCGGGCTCACGCCGGACACCCGCTACCTCTACTGGGTGCGCTTCGTTTCCGAAAGCGAGCAGGTCGTGTCAGAGCCCGGGCAGTTCCGGACGGCGCCGGCCGACGGCGTCGCGCGCGCCGTGACACTCGTGTGGTGGGGCGACCTCGGGGGCCAGGAGTACTGCCGCGACCCCGAGCGCGGCTATGCGCTCTTCCGCGAGATGGCGCGCCTAGCGCCCGACCTCGCGGTCGCCAATGGTGACTCGATCTACGCCGACAGCACGTGCCCGCCGGTCACCGCGCTCCCCGACCACCCGCGCAACGTGGTGAGCGCCGATCCCGACGCCGCGCTCCACCAGCTCGTCAACGCGAGCGACCCACGCTTGACGGCGGCGGAGGTGCTGGCCACGTACCGTGGCAAGTGGAAGTACAACCTCGAGGACGACGCCTACCGGGCCTTCCGCGCCCAGACGCCGCACGTCTACCAGTGGGACGACCATGAGGTCATCAACGACTGGTCGCCCCAAGAGGACAAGATCGGTCTGCTCCGCGGGACCGTGGACGCTCGCCCGATGACGGCGCTCAGTGGTCCTGGCCGGAAGGCGTTCTTCGAGTTCACACCGATCCGGCCCGACGGCGAGGAGCGTATCTACCGCGCGCTTCGCCTCGGCCGCCTCGCCGAGCTATTCGTCCTCGATCTCCGCTCGTACCGGGACGAGAACTTCGTTCCCGACGGGGCCGGCAAGACGGTGGAGGTGCGCTTCCGCAATGGCGAGTGGCGGCAGATCCGCGGCAAGGCCAAGACGATGCTCGGCGCCGCGCAGCGCGAGTGGCTGCTCCGGGGTCTTCGCGATGCCCAGGCGAGGGGCGTCGTCTGGAAGATCATCTCCACGGACGATCCGCTGTCGATTCCCACGGGAGGCTACCCGCTCTTCGCCCCAGAGGGCGCGATGACGCCGCTCTACAGCGTGCGCGACGCCTGGGCCGCGGGGCGGCGGCTCAACACGGACACCGACGGCAACCAGGGGAACCCGTTCGGCGTCGAGTCCGAGCTGCGCGCAATCTTGAAAACGCTCAAGGACGAGAAGATCACGAACCTCGTCTGGGTCGCGACCGACGTGCACCATGCGCGCCTGCTCCGCTACGAGCCCGCCGCCGACCTGGCCGGCCTCGTGTTCCACGAGTTCGTCGCAGGACCGACGAGCGCGATCTCGGGCCCGCCAGCGCCGCTCTCCACGACCTTCGGGCCGATCGAGCTATTCGCGAAGGGCCGGCGGCCCGATCCGGCGCGGCCGAGCTTCCAGAACTTCGGCGTGCTCCGGATCGGCGCCGACGGGCTGCTCACGGTGGAGGTCCGTGGCCTCGATGGAGCGGTAGCAGCGGATGATCGCGGACGCGTGGGGGCGCTGACCCTCGCGCCCCAGCGCTGATGGCGGTTTAGCGGCAAAGCTCGCTGTGCTGCGGGCGTTCAGCGATGCATCAGCTCCTCGAATGTCTGGCGTTCCTGCGCCAGCTCCGAGCCGTCTCGATAGAAGTAGCGGGTGCCGTCGATGCGCGACAGTTCCCCGTCGCCATGGACCCCGTACCCGAGATAGCTCACGCCTGATCCGGTCGCATACAGTCGTTCGAGCTCGTGGTCGAGGGTCACAGCGGCACCCTCTCCCACGTAAGGGTTTGCCATCCAGCGTCTCGGATTCGCCTTCACGAACGCCGCGACCTGCTCAAACGTGTAGGCGTTGAAGAAGAGGCGTTCGTCCGGCCGGTACGCGAGGTAGGTAGGCCACTTTTCGCGCGGGCCGTAGTACTCGCCGGCCGTCAAAGAGCGAAGGTACATCGCGACGTCCTGGTTCGTCACGCCGATCTCCTTCATCCTGGCCTGATCGAACCAGAGATTGATGAACCCGCCGCCGAGACTGATCTTGGCCCCGAACTTCTTGTCGATCATCTCGAGCAGGGTACGCAGCGAAAGCCGGTGACCGCCCGTCGCCTCCGGCATCGGCATCATCCCATGATCGGCAGTGATCGTGACCACGTAGCTCCCCTCACCCACCCGAGCATTCAGCTTCTGGATCAGCTTGCCGACGCAGGCGTCTTGCGCCCGCAGAGCTTCTCGCGCCTCGAGGCTCTCGAGGCCCCAGCGGTGCGCGGCGTAATCCGTCGGCTTCATGCTCATGTAAACGAGCGCGGTCGCGTCGGGTCGATCGATGGGCTCACGATCTATCATCAGCAGCATGTTGTCGCACTCGAAGTCGACGTAGGCCGGCGTGAAGCGGACATTCGAGCTGTCGTCGATCTTGTGCCCCATCCACACGCCGGTACCGCCGGTTAGCTCCTTGACGTACGGCATCGGGCTCCGGCCGCGGAGGTACGCGGGGAAGGTAAAGAGGTCGATGTTCGTCATCAGCCGGTGTTCCTGATCTCCCCCGGGGAACTGCTCTTTCCACGCCGGGTTCTTGGGCTGGGCGAAGAGGACGACGATGTGGCTCTTGTTACCCGGGTGATGCGCCGCCCCGTGGCCGACCATGCCGATCGCCGCCCGGTCTTGAAAGCTCGTGCCGATGACGACCGGCTTGGGATTGGCGCTGACACCGTACTCGTCGGCCAGCGTGGGCGCCTTGATGAACTCCGGCGAGTAGTCTGGGAATGATTGGGTCACCTGTTTTTTCGCCGGGTCGTAGATTTCGTTCCCCACGATGCGCGTCGTGAAGGGATAGCCTCCGGTCCCGATCGCGACGTGGGAGACGGCCGTCGCGGTCTCGAGCTGCGTGACCTTCGCGTCCACGTACTCGACACCGCGCGCCGCGAGGCCTTTGATGACGGGCCAGGCGTCCGGCCACGCATCGTAGAGCGACCGTCCGCCGCCGTCCATCACAATCGTGAGGATGACCTTGGGACGCTTCGACGTTGGGACTAGCGCCTCCGTCATCACGCGGCCCATCGATCCTTTGGGCGGACTCGTGCCGATCAGGCGGGCGTACGTCGGTGCGATATTCTGCAGCGTCGTCTTCTCGAACCTAACGCCTTCCTTGACGAAGCCCGGACCGTACAGGACGAACTTGATGTCGGTGTCGTAGTCCCACGACGACGCGTGCGTCGTCCACAGGTGCTTGAGCACGACGACCTGGTTCGGGTCGTCCGCGCGAACACCTCGCAACGCCCGCACGGGGATGTGGCTGAACTCGTTGCTGAAGAACGCCCGGTCGGCGACGATCGTGTAGCGGGCGGGAATCATCACCACGTGACCGCTCTGCTCCCCGGCCCAGCTCTGCACGGCATAAGCGAAGTGCCACCCATCGTCGCGATCCTGGCTCCGGTACGCCGAGGCCGACCAGCTCGGGCTGATGTCTCCGGCCTTCCCCTGAACGCGGGGGCCAGGCGCGACTGGGGCACACGCGCCGAGCGCGAACGAGACCGCCAAAGAAATCACCGTGGCTCGCGATTTCCAATATGGACCCATGTCTGCCCCCGTCGCGGCCTTGGACAGGCGCGTCACTCGTCGCTCGACTCTTGCGTCCCTCTCGGCACGTTGAGCCAAAGACTAGGTCGCCGGCTGGCAGAACTGAAATACATAGGAGGCCGTCTCGGTATAATCCTGAGTTATGGAGCTGGAGGCGCGGCTGCGGGCGTTCGCAGCCTTCGCGCGGCGCCGCTCGTTCTCGGCGGCCGCGCGCGAGCTTCGCATCAGCCAACCCGCGGTTTCCAAGCACATCGCGGAGGTGGAGCGAGAGGCCGGGGTGAAGCTGGTCGAGCGCCGCCCGCGAGGGGGCGAGCTAACGCCCGCCGGGGAGTTCCTCGCCGATCACGTGCTCCGCGCTCAGGCGCTTCTGGCCCAGGCTGCCCGGGGCGTCGTCGAATTCCATCAGCGGGCGACCGGCTCGCTGACGATCGTGGCGTCGGGCGTCCCCGCCACGTACCTCTTGCCGGAGGTCGTCGTCACGTTCCAGCGTGCGCATCCCAACGTGCGCGTCAGCATCGTGCCCGGGGCATCGGCGCAAACGATGGACGCGCTGCGCTCGCATCGCGCCGAGCTCGGGGTGGTCGGCGGGTTCGCGGCGGCTCCGGAGATCGAAGCGGAGCCGCTGGTCGAGGAAGAGATCGTGGTGGTCGGTCCTCCCCGGCTTGCCGGCCGCAGGATGTCTCGGCGGGAAGCGGAGGCGGCCACGTGGATCTCGCCGTACGAGGGCTCGGCCACCCGAGCCGCCGTCGAGTCGGCCTGGGCCGATTCAGGCATCACCCCGAGCCACCGCCTCGAACTACCGAGCTGGGAAGCGGTGAAGCTGGCGGTGGCTCACGGCCATGGCGTGGCCGGGTGTAGTCAATTCACCGTTGAGGGTGAACTCCGGGCCGGCTCGCTCGCCATCGTTCGACTTCGCGGATGGAAGGTGCGTCGGACGATCTCGATCGTCCGGCATCGAGACGCGATGCTCACGCCCTCAGCACGCGAATTCGTAGCGATGCTGCATGCGCGGTGGGGCCGCCCGTCGGCGCGGCGGCGGCGGCGCTCTCGCGGTCGCTAGGCGCCTACACCCCAGGCGATGGCGTTGCGCAGCAACGTGGTGAACGCGTCGGTCTCCCACGAGCCTCGAAAGATCAGCGGCGTCATGTCCGTAGGGTCGACGGTCCTGGATGCTCGGATCGCGGGGTTGTGGCAGTGGCCGAGCGCGAAGTACGTAACGCCGCCCTTGTCCACCTCACGAGTGTAGCCGAGCACGCGGGTCTTGCCGTCGAGCCGCAACGACGTGTCCGAGGGATAGAGGGTGCCGATGGTGGGCGACGCGGCGTCCGGGCCGTACTCCGCGGTCAGCAAGATTCGCGTCGAACCCGGATCCTGGAGCTCGATGAAGTACGGCTCGTCCTCGACGACGAAGGACGCGGCGAGCCCTCGCGTCAGGCTCGTATCGCCGGCCGCCACATCGACGCGGATCTTGCAGATCGGGGGGTGAGTCAGGAAGTAGCTCCCGAGCAGCGCGTGGTGCTCTGTCTTCACCGTGCGGCGCTGCCGCGAGCCTTCTATCCGCTCGGCGCGGCCGCCGCTGGTGCCGTGCAGGCCGAGCCAATGGCCGCCCGCCTCCAGCCAGCGCTGGATGGCGCGGCACTGCGCGGCGTCGGGGTACGGGCCGGCCACGTAGGTGATCAGTAGCCGGCTTACCGGCAGCCACTTCTCGACGTCCGCGAAGTCGTTGGCGACCGAGGCGGGAACGCCCTGCTCCGCCAGGAACCCGAGCAGCCGCAGACGGGCATAGTCGTGGTCGTGCCCGGCGGCTGATCCAGGCGGAAAACCACCGGCGATGAGGTGCGCGCGGCCGGACGTCGTCTCTGTCATCAGCTCACCTCGCATCACACCGGATTAGAATCCGGGCCATGAATACCACAGCCACGCCCGACCGCATCGATGCTTCGCGCGCCGCCCTGATCGTCTACGACGCCTGCCGCCGGGCCTTGAGCCCCGCCGATGCCGCGCGGCGCGCGAGGATGCGGCCCGTCCTCGACGCCTGGGTCGCCCTGATCGGCGCGTGCCGCGCGCGCGCCATGCCCATCATCTACACGACGCCGGTCAGCCGGGCGGACGGCGCCGACGTCGTGCTGCTGCCTACCGATCTCAGCGTCGAGACGGGAGTGCCATCGCTCACCAACTGCGTCGAGGGCACGCCGGAGGCCGGCTTCCCGGAGGAGATTGCCCCGCAGCCCCAGGACTACGTGTACCTCAAGCGCCGCCCCAGCGCATTCTACGGCACCGGGGTGGCCGAGCTGCTGCGAGTGCTCCGCCGCACCGCGCTGGTGATCGGCGGCGGGGCGACCAATCGCGGCGTCGAGACCAGTGTGCGCGAGGCCTTCAGCATGGACCTCGACACCGTGGTCGTCCGCGAGTGTTGCTGGGGCGGCGACGCCGCGGCCCACGCTTATAGTCTCAATACGTCGCTGAAGATGTACGCGCGCGTCCGCACCCTGGGGCAGGCCCTGGCCATGCTCGCGTGAGGAGCTACCCGGGTGCCCCCACAAGCCAGGGCCGACGTCAGCGATTGCCGGAGCCCAAGCAGTGAGGCAGAATCTGGTCATCTATCCAGACAGTGAGGCAGGTGGATGACGATGCCGGCGAAGCTTTCGGCCGCCCAGACGGAGCGTTACGCGCGAGACGGGTTCTTGTCGCCTATCGCGGCGCTCACGCGTGAGCAGGCGGGATACTATCGCGGGAAGCTCGAGGCGTTCGAAGAGGCCGTCGGCGGACCGCTCACGTCCGATGGGACGGATTCACGCTACCGGTCCCGCACGCACGTCCTCTTGACCTGGGTGCATGCGCTCGCTCGACAGCCCGCGATCCTGGACGCCGTCGAGGATCTCATCGGTCCCGATATCCTCGTCTACACCTCGACGTGGTTCATCAAGGAGCCCGAAAGCATGGCGATCGCCGCCTGGCATCAGGACGCCACGTATTTCGGACTGCGTCCGTACGCGCACGTCACCGCGTGGCTCGCGCTCACCGATGCGACGGCAGAGAACGGCTGCATGGAGTTTTTGCCTGGCAGTCACGGTCGCGGGCAGTTGCCCCATCGCGCGGGCGTCGTCGCCGGCAGCGTGAATCGTGCGGGTCAGGCTGTCGTCGGGGACGTGGACGACAGGCCGGCGGTTCACGCGCCACTGCGCGCGGGCGAGTTCTCGCTGCACCATACGCTGTGCCTGCACCGCTCGCAGCCGAATCAGTCGTCCGGACGTCGGATCGGCCTGGCGATCAGCTACATCCCGACGCACGTGCAACACCTGGGCGTGAAGCACAAGACGCCGGCCATGCTGGTCCGCGGTGTCGATACGTTCGGCCACTTCGAGCTCGAACCCGCTCCGGCAGTCGACCTCGACGAGACGGCCCGGGCGGCCTATGCGCGCTCCTACGATGGTTACCGGGCCGCGTACGCCGAACAGGTCGCGCTCGAGGGTCGATGAAGGATCCCGGCCTGGCTTACCAGAGTGGAAAATGACAGGCGACGTAGTGGCCGCCTCCGAGGTCGCGCAATTCTGGCTCGGTCGCCGCGTCGGTGCACACGGCGGGCCGGCCATTCGCCTCGTATACCGGACAGCGCGGAGCGAACCGGCAGCCGTGGACGGGCCGCTCGAAATCGAACACCCCCCAGGCGCCCCTCCGGGTGGTCGGCAGCGCGCCCGAGGCCTCCGCGCTCTTCTTGTCCACCAGCGCCGACCACAAGATCTGGGTGTAGGGATGGCGCGCCGCGCCGGCGATGCGATCCGCGAGCCCCATCTCCACGATCTTGCCCAGGTACATCACCGCCACCTTGTGGCTGACGAGCTGCACGACCTCCAGATCGTGCGAGATGAACAGATAGGAAAGGCCGAGCTGCCTCTGGAGATCGCGAAGCAGATTCACCACCTGAGCCTGGATCGAGACATCCAACGCGCTCGTCGGCTCGTCGGCCACGATGAAGTGCGCCCCGACCGCCAGGGTGCGCGCGATGCCCACGCGGCGCTTTTCCCCACCGGAGAGCTCCCGGGGAAAGCTGGCGAGCTTACTCTTCTTCAAGTTGACCTGCTCGAGAAGCTCGCCGGTCTTTCGCCCCACCTCGTCATCGCTCAGTCGGTGATGCACCGTGATCGCCTCCCTGAGGAGGTCGCGTACGCGCATCTTGGGGTTGAGCGCCGCGTCCAGGTCCTGAAAGATCATCTGCATCTGGCGCCGCAACGGTCGTAGCTCGCGCGCGGACATCGCCGTAATGTCGTGGCCGTCGAAGACGATGCGGCCCGACGTCGCCGGTGTGAGCCGCAGAATAGTCCTCCCGATCGTCGTCTTTCCGCAGCCGGATTCTCCGACGAGACCGAGGGTCTCGTGCTCCCTGAGATAGAAACTCACCCCGTCCACCGCCGGAATGAACTGCTCCCGCCATCGGACCGCGGAGAGGATGCCCGCGCGGTGGCGGTAGTATTTTTTCAGGTTCATGACTTCCAGGATCGTTCTCGACATAGGATCCCTGGCTCAGGCTTACTCGGCGTACAGCCAGCAGCGCACGTGATGTCCCGGCGTGACCTCCTGCAACTCCGGCTCGTGCTGCGCGCATTTGTCCCGGATGTCGTCCGTCACGCGATTGCAGCGGGCATAGAATCGGCACCCGCGCGGGAGATCGACGGCATCCGGCACCTCCCCCTCGACGACGGTGAGATAGCCCTTGTCCCGCACGTTCTGCACACTCGGTATGGACGCGAGCAACGCGGCCGTATATGGATGTTTGGGGGCGAACCTCGACGCGAGGACATCGGGCGCCGGGCCGTGCTCCACGACCGTCCCGCCGTACATCACCGCGACGTTGTCGGCGAGGCGCGAGATCGCCCTGATGTCGTGACTGATCAGCAGCGTGGCGATACCGAACTCCGCTTTGAGCTCGGCCAGCAGCCCCACGATTTCGGACTGGATCGTGGCGTCCAGCCCGGTGGTGGGCTCGTCCGCGATGAGGAGGGACGGCTCGGACGCGAGCGCCATCGCGATCACCGCCCGCTGACACATGCCGCCCGACAGGCCGTACGGATGGTTATCGAACCGCAGACGCGGAGAATCGATCTTGACCCGCTCGAGCCAGTGGAGCGCCCGCTCCTTCGCTTCCCCCGGGCCTTTCGCCCGCGTATGCAGGCGAATGGCCTCGGTGATCTGATCACCGACGCGAGCGAAGGGATTGAGCGCCGACTTCGGGCTCTGGAAGATCATGGCGATTTCCTTCCCCCGCACCGGCGCCATGAGGCGCTCGACGGCTTTCCGCCAGCCGGTCTCGTCCTTGGACGCCTCCACGATCCTCCCGTCGCGCTCCTTCAGGCGGACGTAATGTTCGAGATCCTGGAGCAGGTTGTGCTCCACCCCGTCCGCTCGGAAAGCGATCGTGCCGCTGATCACGCCCGGGCCGGCGCTGACCAGGCCCGTGATCGAGAGCGCGGTCACGCTCTTGCCGCTGCCGCTCTCGCCCACGACGCCGAGGGTCTCGCCCCTGGCGATCGACAGCGTCACGCCATCCACCGCGCGCATGAACGCCTGCCTGCTCCGGGAGTAGAAGTAGGTGCGCAGGTTCTCGATCTCGAGCAGCGGCGCACCCGTCACTTCCCGCCCCTGTCTTCGAGGATGCTGTTCAGCCCATCGCCCAACAGGTGGAAGCCGAGGATGGTCAACAGGATGGCCAGCGCCGGCGCGGTCGACGGCCAGAACTTGCCCTGGAAAAAGTAGTTGGCGCCTGCCTGGACCATGTTGCCCCACGACGGCATCGGCTCCTGCACGCCGAAGCCGAGATAGCTGAGGCTGGTCTCGATCAGAATCGCTTCGCCCATGCCGATGGTGGCCCGGATGACAAGGAGCGGCCCGCAGTGATACCAGAGAATATGCTTGAGGACAATCACGTGCGACGGCAGACCCAGGACATGGGCCGCCTCGATGAAATGCTTCTGGCGCAGAAACGCGATCTTGCCCGCCACCAGCGACGCGACCACGGGAACGCCGGTCACGCCCACGATGATCATGATGTAGTAGATGTCCGCCTTGAACGCCGCGATCACCAGAAGGATCAGGACCAGGCGCGGGAACGAATCCACCAGATTGTTGAAATACGTGACGAGGACCTCGACCTCGCCCCCGCGATAGCCGGCCAGCGCGCCAAGGGTCGTGCCCGCCACCAGCGAGATGACGACCGCTACGAGGCCGGGAAGGAAGTACGCCTGAATCGCCACGATCAGCCGGGACAGAATATCCCGGCCGAGGAAATCGGTCCCCAGCAGGTGGCCGGCGCTTCCGGGCGGGGCATTCAAGAGATCGAATCGGATTTGCTCGGGGTCGTACGGCAACCAGTGGAAGACGCCCAGGACATACGACACCAGCACCAGGGCGACGATGAGCAGGCCGTAGCCGACGTAGGCCAGATCCAGAGTGTGGGCGCTCCTCCACACGGGTAGGTCCGAGGCGTCGCGGCCTTCGCCCGCGATCTGGGAGTATCGTGTCATTCGGCCCAGCCCGCGCCGCGCCGCTGCTTCGACGCACGGGGATTGACCGCGACGTACACCACGCGCTGGAGGAGGCTCCCCAGACGGACCAACGTCGCCGCGATCATGACGATCCCCATGATCGCGGGGAAGTCCCGATCCTGCGCGGCTTGCCAGGCCATCCGCCCCATGCCCGGCCAGTTGAAGACCTGTTCAACGATGACCGCGCCACCCAGGATGAACGGGATCTTGGACGCGATGATCTCGGTCATCGGGATCAAGAGTCCTTCCTTGAAGGCGTGCCGCCAGACGGAGGCCCCCTTGGCGCGGGCGGTCCGGATGTAATCCTCGGCCATGACGCGGCTCAGCTCTTCGCGCAGGTAGCGAACGACCTCGCTCACCGTGCCGTTGCCGATGCCGAGCACGCAGATGGGCAGCAGCGAATACAGCCAGGCCCGGTCCGCCGAGACCGAGGCCGCAGAGACCAGCGGGAACACGCCGAGCTTGTGGCTGAAGAGATAGATGGCGACGTAGCCGAGCCAGAACACGGGCAACGCCGACACCAGATAGGCCAGCAGGGTGAACGGGCGATTGAGCGGGGTCGCGCCGCGCACCGAGGAATGCAGGGCGATGGGCACGGCAATGAGCAGCGTGACCAGCATCGAGCCGAGGGTAAGGTAGAGTGTGCTCAGTCCCACCCGCACGATCTCACCGAACACCGGCAGGCCCGTGCGAATGGACGTCCCGAAGTTTCCCTGCAGCAGGTTCCCGAGCCAGGACGCGTACTGGACGTACCACGTCTTGGGGACGCCCAGCGCGTCGCGGACGCCGGCCCGGGCCTCGTGGCTCGGCATTTGCCCCTCGAGCAGCACGCTGAACGGATCGCCGGGCGCGAGGTAGAGGATCACGAACACCACGAAGCTCACTCCCAAGAGCAACAGGGCGGTGAGCGCCAGCTCCCTGGACAGGACCAGGGTGACGGGTCTAAGCGCGGAGAGCTTCACGGCTTCGGCCGCGAAGACCGGCGGGGCGATCCCGGAGGTCCCGGACCGCGCCCGCCACTCCGCGTGCGGCGTGCTTACTTCTGATCGGCGGCCGGGATGAACCACTCATCCGCGAACGAGAAGAACTTGTAGGGATGAATGGCCACGCGGCGCAGCTTCTTGTGATAGCCGCTGTAATTCGTCAGGGTCCACAGGAAGGTGTAGGGCGCCTCCTCGGCGAGGATCGCATGCAGCTTGCGGTTGATCGTCCGGCGCTTTTCGTGATCGAGCGTCAGCTTGCTCTCCACGATCAGGCCGTCTACCTCCGGATTGGAGTACCCGCCGAAGTTGTTCTTCCACGCGCCGATTTCGGCCGAGTGAAACAGGGATGAAATATCGGCCGAGTCATCGAACACCCACGAGGCGAAGATGATGTCGAAGTCGTGCTCCTGGAAGACGCTCTCCTTCCACGCCTGCCACTCCTTGAACTCCACCTTGATCGCCACCCCGATGTTCTTGAGGTAGTTCTGAAACGCGAGCACGACCCGCTTCACCGCTTCGCTCTCCTTTTCGATCGGCACCTTGAGCGACAGGGTGAGCTTCTTGCCGTCCTTTTGCAGCGTGCCATCCGGCCCCGGGGTGAAACCAGCCTGCCTCAGCAGCTCGACCGCCTTCTGCGGATCGAACGGCAGCGGCCGGACGTCCAGGTTGTACGCCCAGCTCCCGGGAGCGAACGGGCCGGAGACGAGTGTCCCCTGGCCGTTGAAAAATGAATCCAGCACCTCCTGCCGATTCACTGCATACGTGAACGCCTGGCGCACGCGTTTGTCCGCCAGGAGCGGACTGCGCAAGTTGTAGCCGAAAAACGCGTACGACAGGGCGTTGTACGGCTGCAGGACGAAACGCTTGTCGCCCTGGAGCTCCGGGATATCCCGCGGGTTGACCAGCACGACCATGTCGATCGCGTTGAACATCAGCGCCTGAGTCATGATGTTCTGGTCGGCGAACGGCTTGGAGATGAATCGGTTGACGTGCGGGCGGCCCTTGAAGTAATTCTCGTTGGCCACCAGAACGATTTCCCGGTCGGTGGTAATCGTCTTGACGACGAACGGTCCGGTGCCGATCGGTTGCCGGACGAACGGATCCTCGCGCGTGAGGTACAGGGGGTGGGACGGGCCGTGCCGGGGGATCACCTTGAAGCTGAACTTGGCCAGCGCATTCAGGATCGGCCGCTTGAGCGTGAACTGCACGCTGTAGTCACTGAGCTTCTCCACGCTCTCGATGAACTCGTAGCGCACCTTGAGGGGAGTGGTCGTCTTGGGATGCATCATGATCTTGTAGGTGAACACGACGTCGTCGGCCGTGAACGGCTTCGCGTCCTCTCCCTCTTTCGGGTGCCACATCACGTCCTTGCGCAGGAAGAACGTGTAGGTACGACTGTCCTTGGACGCCTCCCAGCGCTCCGCCAGCTCGGGAACGATTTCCTGCTTTTCGTCGATCCCGACCAGGCCGTTGAACACCAGCTCCGTGATGCGCAGAGAGACCATCTCGTTGCTGGTGATCGGATCCAGAGTCGAGGGGCGGCCGTATTCGCCGTAGCCGAGGGTGCCCCCGTCCGGCCGGCCGTCGTTCTTGGGTCCCGCCGGGGACACCGGCGGCGTCCCGACGACAACAGCAAGGATCGACAGCACGACGACAATTCGCTTGTTCATGGTCTTCTCTGCCTCGCGATGACTCGTGATTAAAAGATCTTCACGTCCCCAGCGCTCTTGTGCTCCATGGCGTACATCCCCTGCAGGGCCTCCTGGATCCGGCGGACCACCGGGAAGTGCTTGCTCATCTCGAAATAGATCTCGAGGCTTTCGGAGAATTGTCGGCCACGGTAGTAAGCCGCGGCCAGGTTGACGAGCATCACCGGATCATTCGATTCGATTCGGTTCTTGTTACTCTTGTCCCGTCCCGCCTCCAGGTACGCGACCGCGCGTCCGGTGTCGCCCCGCAGAAGATAGAGACGGCCCAGGGCGATGTTCAGCGAGCGTGTCGTCCTTCCCTCACCGGCCTCGGCCGCGCGCGTGGCCCAAGGCTCGATGCTGGCGCAGTCGGCCTTCGCGCGCGCACATCCGAGGAGAATCTCCGCCAGCAGCCCGGGCTCGGCGGGCTGCCCCTGGGCTAATGCTTCCCAGACCGCCATGGCCTCACCACGTCGGCCCTGCAGATACTGGGCCGTCGCCAACCGTACCCGTGTCCGATTCCGCTGCGGCAGCGGCGCGTTCGCGACGGACAGAAAGGCGCCGGTCGCCCGGAGCGACAGCTCCACCTCACCGGCCTCGGCGTAGGCCGCGCCGAGATAGTAGTCAGCGGTCGGCTTGATCTGAGCATCGGCCGCCGCCTTCTCCAGATAACGCACGCTCGCCTGCCGATACATCGCCGCCAGATCGCCGAGCGCGGTGACGTCATAGAAGCTGATCGTCTTGGTCTCACCGAGCGCCTCGGTGTAGGAGGCCGCCTTCAGGTCGGCCAGCTTGACCAGCTCCAGGCTCTTGTCGGTCAGCCCCGCGCGGGCGTAGACCGTCAGAAGATTCTCCAGCATGCGCGACGACGGACTGGAGCCAGCCTTCTTCAGCGCCGCGTCCCCCATTCCCACTGGATCTCTGTCCTTGAGCCCGGCTTGGCTGTAGACGGCCGCGAGCGCCATCTGGACTTCCGGATCGGCGGTATCGACGGTCGCCCACTGAGCGCGCGCCGCTTGCGCGTTCTTGCCCCGGAAGTGACTCAGACCGAGACTGGCCCCGGCGATGGCCTTGTAGCGAGGCTCCAGCCCTCGCTGCGCGCTGAACCGCTCGAGATACCTCGTCGCTTCTCCGACGTTCCCGTTCTCGAGCAGCGTCTTGCCGAGGTACAGATTCACGAAACGGCTTCCCCCCGCACCGCGAACGGCCACGAGCTTTTTCAGATAGTCGAGCTGGACCGTGATTCCCGCTTCGTGTAATCCGCGATGGAGCTCGGCATTGCCGAGGTAGATCATGCCCAGCGTCAGATAGGCGGCCGCGCGACTGGTCGGATTCAGCGCCGGCAGATCCGCCTGCAGCGTGCGGGCAGCGTCCTCATAGTGATGCTGCTCATACAGCCGCATCGCGCGCACCACCGCGTCATCCGACGCCGACGCCGCCCCGGCCATCAGACCGATCAATGCCGACACAAGGGTCACGCCCAGCCGCGTCACGTCCTAATCCCTCATCTTCGTGAGAAAGATCTGGTCCCACTGGTCGACCTGGGCCCGGAACGCGATCACCCCATCGGCAGAACTGGCGATGTCGTGATTCATCTTCGTGTCGGTCTTGAGCACCAGGTTGGTCTTCCGCGCCAGATTCGCAACGTAGATGGGGTTGTATTCCTGAAGATCGTTCCTGACGTACACGATGCTGTTGCTATCCGGCATCCACGCGGGACCCCGTTCAACGTCCGGGACCACGTCCGTCGCCACGACCTTGGCGGCAAGCCCGTCGCCCTGAGTCGGGTCAGAGCCGTCGGCGGCGATCACCAGGATGGCCCAGACTTTGGGGTCGCCCGCAGGGTTGTAGTTGGAGTAGAAGGCGATTTTCTTCCCATCCGGCGACCAGACCGGCCGAAGATCGTCGTGCGTCCACGTGGTCAAGGCCTTGAGCGTCTCCACCGGCTTCCACACATCCTCGATCAGATAGATGTCGTGGTTTTCGTTGCTGCCGTGGATCATCACGATCTTCCGACCGTCCGGGGACCACTGAGGATACAGGTGCGGTTTGGCCCCCCAGGTCAGTCGCGTCACGGCCCGGGTCGTCACGTCCAGGAGATAGATATCCCCTTCGCCGCTACGGCCCGATACGAACACCAACTGATCGGCCCGGGGCGACCAGTGAGCATGGCCGTCCTTCTCTTTGTGATCGGTCAGCCGTGTCGTCTTGCCATCGAGCGCGCGCAGATAGAGGTCGTAGTTGCCCGTCCCGCCGTTGCTCATGAAGACCAGTCGGTCACCGGAGCGCGACCACGTGATCCCGGCGTTGTAGCTGATATCCTCGACGACTCCCGGGAAAAAGAACTTCGGCTTCGTACTGCTCTCGGACAGCTGGTAGTAGATGGTGTGAACCACCGTGCCGTCCGGACGCGCGATCACGATCTCCTTCTTGTCCCCTCGGCTACGTTCAAGGGCGAGCAGCGCTCCCGAGGGCGACCAGACCGGATTCGAATCGTTGCGACCGGATTCAACCGGTATCAGCGGGCGGACATACAGAAGCTCGATCGCCGGCGCCTGCGGCTCCACCAATAGGTCCTCGGGCGGCTGGAGCCCGGCGATGGACCGGGCCGCGACGCCGATCGCGGCAATGGCCGTCACGGCGACCAGCACGCGTAAGGCCGCGTACATGCCACTGCTGCTCTTCAAGCCGAAGCCCATTCTCCCCTACGACTGTTGGTCTTTGATCTGAGTCCAGTACTTCCGCGCGGCCTCCCGACTCTGCATGAAGACCGGATTCCCTTCGAGCCCTTTCGGGAAGAAATCGATGTACTCGCGCCATGCGAGATTGGCGTTGTGCGCGATCGCGTCTTTTCTGGTGACCAGATAGAGCTTGTGATACGACAACGCCAGATAGAAATAGGTGTTGTGCAGGGCCTCGTCGTAGTGGGCGGTCGGGAAGAAGCGCGTGTTCTGCTTCGCGGTCTGAAGATTCTGTATCGCTTTGGCGAACAGTCGCGCGGCGGTGTCACGGTCCTTTTCGACCAGGGTGTTTCCCTTCTCGTAATAGGCATGCCCGAGATTGGTGAAGGCCACCGCGAACTGCTTGGAGATGAGCTGCTGGTTCTGGGGCAACGACAGGACGCTCTCGAACTCACGGATCGCGGCATCGTAGTCGTTCTTCTCGTCCAGGTAAATCCGCGCGAGCCGGTGGTGCGCTTCGGAGTAATCCGGGTGCTTCGTGTCGGTGCTGCCATAGGCCTGAATGGCGCCGTTGATATCGCCCTTCTGCGCCGCGCGCTCCCCGAGCTTGAGATAGTCCCGCTGCAGCGAAATCTTACGGTCGCCGGTGCGGTCCTCGAGCTTCTTATCGAACTCGACGACCTCTTCCCAGTCGCGGTAGTCCTCGCCCACCGTGAGCTTCACCGTGTGGAACCCGAGGCCCACCGCCTTGCCCTCCAGGATCGGCGTCTTGCCGAGTTGATCGCCGTCGACGAATACAGCGGCGCTGGAAGGTTCGGAGTCCACCTTGAACGAGGCATTGTTGACGCCCAACACGAACTCCCGGGTGTCCCCGTTCTTCTCCAGCTTGATCTTCTCGTGCACCTGCTGGTACCCGTGCCGGTAGAGCAGGAGCGTATAGCTCCTGCCCAGGCGGACCGGGACCTCGGCCTTGCCGTCGGCGCCGGTCGAACCCGCCCAATCATTGTTGAGGTAGACATTCACCCGGGGCAGCGGCGCCACGTCCGGCGCGAGCCCGCCCTTCGCGGAAAGAAGGAAATAGCTCCGGGCGCGTTCCTCGTCGCCCTCGCGAGACACCCGGCGCACGACCCGGTCGCCGACCTTGATCTTTTCGCCCTTCTTGAGGTCCTCGACTTCCGCCAGTGACCCAGCGTCCTCTGCTCGTTTGACCTTGAGCCGGCCGGTCTCGCGATACTCCGTCACCTTGCCGGCATCGCTGCGCGCGGCGGCTGTCAGCGTGAGCTCCGTACCCCGGACGACCCGATACGGCTTGCCCATATTGACGCGATAGCTGCCGCCCTCGACCGCGACGATCGCCCCTTCGAAGGGAAATCGCTCCATCACGTTCGCGGCGATCTCTCGGGCGGCGCTCGTGATGGCGCCGGAATCCCGGGCCCGGCTGACCTGGCTCAGAAGCAATCGTCCGTTCGAGGTGTAGAACTTCGCCTCCATGACGAAGCCCTTGTCGTCCTTGGCGACGCTGCCCACGACGATCATGTCCACCGTTTTTCTGAGCGGCGTGTCCTGCCAGCCCTTGGTGGCAATTCGGTCGATACCCAGCTTGAGGCGCTTGACCTCAGCCTCGAGTTCCGCGCTCGGCACCTCGCGGAAGACCGTGTACTTGAAGAGCTGGCCCGAGACCGCGCTTTCGGTCTGGGCGGCGATGTCCCTGAGATCCGCGCCCAGGGTGTTGCCAGCAAACCGGTGAACGCCGACGCGGATCTGTCCCGGCGTGGCCGGAGAGAAATACCGCTGGATATTGACCTGCCCCTCCAGGGTGACGACGGTCTTCCACTCGTCGGGGATGTGGCCGGGCGCTGAAAGCGCCAGTCGCACCTTCTTGCCGGGCGCGCCGTCATCGGTGAAGGTGTAGACTCCGCGGTCGTCGGTCTTGCCGATCGGTCGTTCGTCGAGGGTCACGACTACGCCGGCCACCCCACGCGTGTACCCATACTGCTCGGTCAGGGCGGTGACGTTGATGAGCGTGCGGCGGGACAGCGCGACTTCGAGCCGCCGCCCGGGCTCCAGCTCGCCCGTCTTGTGCCAGGTCGAATATCCGGTCTTGCGGACGGTGACAGTGACGCCCGTCTTCGGCAGGTTCTTGTATGCATACACGAACTCGCCCCGGGCGTCCGTCTTGCCGACTTCCTTGTCGTTGACCTTGACCGTGGCGTCTCCAACCGGAGCCCCCTTGTCGGTGGCGGCCAGGGTCAAGAAGCGCGTGGCCTGCAGATCAGCGTCGAAGGAGTACTTCCCGACGGTCCCGTCTTTGGGCAATCTCACCAGAAAGCTGGTCTTCCACGGCTCGATGCGGTAGCCAGGCAGATCCTTGACGACGATCACCTCCACCTCCGCGCCGGGCCTTCGATGAAGGGTCTTGGCGAAGACCCCCTGGCTGTCGGTGACGCCCTGTGCCCGTCCATCCACCACGACCTTCGCCTCGGGCGTCGGCTGCCCGTCGAGGCGCGCTTTCACTTCGAGATCCAGTCGTGGGCCACTACAGGCGGCGAGCAACAAGGCGACCAACGCTATGGCGCCCGACCGGATCGTAGGCTTAATCATGGGATGTCCTCTCATTGAGAAGCGCGCGATGGACCTACAGGGTAGGGGCTTGAATGTTCACTTCCCCGGGATTGATGATCTTATCCTCGTCTGATTTGGATCCCTGGATGGTCTTGCGCGTACCTTCGTGGATCTGCCGAAGCTTGAATTCGATTTTTTTCCGGGTGTGCTCTTTTATCTCCACGGTCTGGGTGTCGGTCTCATACCCGATGCGGCTCGCTTCCACCCGATACGTGCCCGGCCGGAGACGACCCTTCGTCGACTCGAACTTTCCGTCAGCATCGGTGGTCACGGCATGGGAAGCTTGCTCGACGGGTACCGTGGTGTTGATCATGTTCACCACGGTGCCGTGAAGACCCTCCTTCGCCATCGGCTGTTTGTTGGCGCCCACGAGCTCTACCGTGCCGTGTATTTTGGCGGCGCACGCCGGAAGCAACATCGCCAGTGCAATCGCGCCGACCGTTGAGCAGATTTTTGTATTCATACCCTCTCGTCTCCGCGGGAAAGAGTGTCAATCCTGCTGTTTCAAGTATGACTTTTGGGCCAGCGATCACGCGCACGATAAAAATTTCCTCTGCGTCGCGAAGCCTTGTGTGTCCTGAGCGAGAGAACACAAGCAGGTGTGGGCAGCAAGGACATCGGGAGAGCCTCGCGCGGCAATTCCATGCTCTCCGCGCCTCGGTGCAACAAATTTGCCATGCCTCACGGCGAGGCGTTTTGGCCGGGAAGTGGCGCAGAACTGCTCTGCCTCGCGAACTTTTCGGCGACAAATGGGCGATTCTTGGACGGGAACGAGGCAAAACGACACGAAGCGGCGCCCCGGGGCTCCGCTGTCGGAGAATCCTGCTACGGCGTCGAGATCTGGAGGATCGAGCCGCCAGCCCAGGCGGGCGTGGACCGCAGGGGCAAGGGGCTTACCAGGGTGCGGCCGCGGCCAGAGCGCGCAGACTTTCGCCGGCGACACCCATGATGCGCGTCTCCGCGGCGACCGCGCCCAGCCGGCGGTAGAATTCGAGCGCGCCCGCGTTGGCCGTGTGCACCCCCCACTCCAGCGATAGACCGCTCACGCGCACCGTCTCCGCCGCGACGGCGGCCATGAGGGCGTAACCCACGCCGCGCCCGCGCGCCTGGGGCGACACGAAGATGTCGTGGAGCCACACGGACCGGGCCGCGATGTCCGTGTTGTAACCCGGGCTGAAGAAGACGTAGCCGACCACGGCGCCGTCGAGCTCCGCGACGAGCGGAGTGAAGGCGGCCTGCGGGCCGAAGCCGTCGGCCCGGACGCGCTCCGGCGTGAACGGTCGGCCGTGAATCCCGACGTGGTCGTTGAGGTCGTTGGCCATCTCGGCAAGGATCGCGGCTTCGGCGGGATGCGCGGGGCGCACCCGGACGGCGCTCACCGGGACGCGGCGGTGCCGGGTAGCCGCCCGTGGGCCGTCTCGGACTGGGACGGCAGCAGCGAGAAGTGGCTGTGCACGGCGAGCCACCTCCCCTCTCGCCGCTCCAGCACGAAGGTGCCCCGGCCGGGACGAGTGAACGGGTGGCCGTCGGGGCCGGTGACCTCGGTCAGCCAGCCTCCGGCGATCCACGCGCTCTCGCCGGCGGTGCGGACGCGAGCATCCGTCTCGAAGCGGAAGTCGCAGATGCGCGGCCAGACGTTCTCCCACTGCTCGCGGACGATGTTGTCGAGGCCCGTCACCGCGCGCGCCCAGGTGCCGAAGGCCACCGCGTCGTCGGCAAACAGCGTGCGGCCGGCGGCGAAATCGCGGGCGCGCACCGCCGCCTCGAACGTGTGGAGCCACTGCTCGGGTGTCGCGGCTGAAGGAGCCATGGCGGCATTATGCGTGTGCGCCGGGGCCTGTCAATCCGCGGTGGCCGCACCGGGGATGTGGCATGCTGCTGGTCATGTCCCCGTCAAGACGACCCCTGCGAGTGCTTCACACCGCCGACGTCCATCTCGACAGCGACAGCGGCGGAAATCCCGGACAGCGAGCGGCGCATCACGAGCGGGGCCGGCGCGTCTTCCAGCGCATCGTCGATCGGGCGTTGACCGACAAGGTCGACCTGTTGCTGATCGCCGGCGACCTCTTCGATCACAACCGCGTGCCCGACGAGACCGTCGCCTTCGTGCGGACCGAGCTCGAGCGGCTGCGCCAGCCGGTCGTCATCCTGCCCGGGAACCACGACTCGCTGCGCACGAACGCGATCTACGACCGGCACGACTTCACGGCCGGAGCGGGCCACGTCCACGTGATTCGACGGCTGAACGGAGAGACCATCGACTTCCCGGAGCTCGATGTGGTCGTGTGGGGCCGCGCCATGGAAGAGCACGAGCCCGGGTTCCGGCCTCTCGCCGATATCCCGGGGCGTGACGACCGACGCTGGTGCCTCGCCATGGCGCACGGCTTTTTCTACGAGGCGCGGCAGCGGCCGGAGCGGTCGTCGCCGATATTCGCCGACGAAGTTCGCGACACCGGCTGGGACTACATCGCCCTCGGCCACCAGCATGTCCCGACCAACGTCAGCCAGGGCAGCGTGGCCGCCTACTATGCGGGAGCCCCCCTGATCGAGTGGGGAGGCGGACACCCGGAGGGCACAGTCCTGCGAATCGACTTCTCGGCAGAAGACGGGATCCGCATGCAACCTCGACCGCTCGACTGACAGAGAGGAGACGCCGGCGATGGCCGTCGAAGTGGCAAAGGTCGAGCTCAAAAGCGTCCAGGATGCCACCGGGCTCGAGGAGCGCATCCTGGCGGGCCAGTTCACCGCCGACCAGGTGGTGGCGGTGATCGGGAAGACCGAGGGCAACGGCGGGGTCAACGACTTCACCCGCCTCCTCGCCGACCACGCCTTCCGGCGCGTGCTGTTGAAGCACGGTAAGCGCAACGAGGCCGAGGTCGCGACGGTCCCGATGGTGTGGTCCGGGGGCTGCGACGGCGTCATCACCCCGCACGGGACCGTGTTCGCGAGGAACGACCGGAAAGGGTCCGCGGACAAGTCGCGCCTGGTGATTGGTACCGCCATGAGCGCAGAGCTTCAGCCCGAGGACATCGGCCGCCCGCGCATGGTCGAGATCGTCGCCGAAGGCGTGAAGGCGGCGATGAAGAACGCCGGCATCGAGGACCCGAAGGACGTGCATTACGTCCAGACCAAGACGCCCTTGCTCACCATCGAATGGGTGGAGCACGCGAAGCGGCGGGGCAAGACCGTGGCCTGTGAAGTGCACGACTCGATGGGCGTGTCGAACGGCACCACGGGCCTGGGCATCGCGGTCGCGCTGGGTGAGATCCCGATGCCGCGCGCCGAGCAGATCTGCAAGGATCTCGATCTGTATTCGTCGGTCGCGTCCTGCTCCTCCGGCGTGGAGCTGACGCGAGCCCAGATCGTGCTCATGGGCAACAAGGCGTCCGCGGGCGGGCGCTACCGCATCGGCCACAGCGTGATGAAGGATGCGCTCGACATCGACGGCATCTACGCCGCGATCCGGAACGCCGGGCTCGAGCTGCCGGACCGGCCGCGCGCAGAGGACCTCAAGGGCCGCCTCGTGAACTGCTTCATCAAGTCCGAGGCCGACCATCGCGGCAAGCTACGCGGCCGGCGCCAGATCATGCTCGACGACTCCGACGTCCACCATCATCGCCACTCCAAGGCGGCGGTCGGCGGCGTGGCGGCGGCGGCGATCGGAGATCCAGCCGTCTTCGTTTCGGTCGATGCGATGCACCAGGGACCACACGGCGGCGGTCCAGTCATCGCCATCGTCGATCTGGGCGACTGAAGGCGTTCTCAACCGGCCGGCCGCTGCCTGGTCAGGAAGCGGTTGAGGTGATTTGCGAACAGGTGACGGTCGCTCTGGGTGAACGGCGCCGGACCGCCGATGAGCTCCCCGCTCGCGCGTAGCCCCTGCAACAGGTTCCGAATGGCCAGCCGCTCCCGGACATTGTCCACCGAGTAGAGCTCGCCGCGAGGGTCGAGCGCGTGCCCTCCGCGTTCGATGACCTCGGCGGCCAGCGGGATGTCGGCCGTGATCACCAGATCGCCCGGCTCCATCTCTTTCACGATGCGGTGATCGGCCCCGTCGAAACCCTTCGGCACCCGGATGGCCCGGATGAAGGGCGACGACGGTGTCCGGAGCAGCGTGTTGGCCACCAGCGTCATCACGACCTGCGCACGCTCGGCGGCCCG
>WNFV01002498.1_pt1 | contig 24401 bp, 33 predicted proteins | sample 5400101 | NCBI WGS metagenome assembly WNFV01 (sample SAMN13153361, study PRJNA577476) | soil metagenome | isolation source: 115 cm soil or saprolite under grassland replicate 1 | place: USA:California | collected 2016-06-15 | reverse complement strand
GTCGTGCTCCCCGGTCTCGAAGTAGGTCGACGTGGTGTCGAAGAACAGCAGGTCGACCTCGAGGTTGAGCAGGTCCGCGACCCGGTGGTAGACCTCCTTGGCCAGGACCGCCTCGACGGCCAGCAGCATGTCCATCGCCCGGTAACACGCCTCATCGATCACATCGGACAGACCGGGGATGTGCACGTCGTGGGTGATCCACTCGGTCGCGGCGAGCTTCGATGACGGCTTGAGCGCCCGGTTCGCCGTCAACCCGAACAAGATCCGCTCCACCCGGGACGCGTCCACGCGCTTACCCGCCAACGCCGCGCGGATCGCGGTGTCGACCCCCAACCGCCGCCACAGGCCATCGAGGGCGAACGCGCCGCCCATGGGCCGGGCATCGGTGAAGACCATGTCCGCAGGCCCGGTCAACGCCGCCGCCGCGGCCGGGTCCAGCAGTTTGGTCAACGCGGTGACCAGACGTTCGACCGCGCCGCGGTCGAGCTCGTCTTCGCGGCCGAAGGAGTGCAGCACCTTGGTGCGCGACACCCCGGCCCGCGCGTCCCACTCGTTGTGGGCCAGCTGCAGGTAGCGCACGACCTGACCGGACTTGTTCGTCCGCGATGACACACGCACATACACGTGACTAGAGGCTACGGGCTTCGATCCAGTACAGCAAGGCTAACCTTCAAGATTCGTGTCACTAGGCACTTGCGAGGTTTCCGCTAGCCCGCAACCCTCTGACCTGCGAACTCACATGATCCCCGTGCCTAGAACACCCCGCAACTGTGGAACGCAGGATTTGCGGCGTTGGTCAGCCGGGATGGCTCAATGCAACAGTGCCGCCGAACACGCCTATCGCACCCTCGTCGCCGGTTGGCAAGCCACCCCGCCGGCCCGCCGACAGCCACCGGCAGGGGTGGGCGTGGCCGCCACTGGGGCGCGACTCGCGAAACCCGCCAAAGGTCGAGCCTGCGTGAACTTCGCAGCGCATGGCCGTTTGTTCGCTTCGACCAGTTGACCGAGGCCGACGAACGCGGTGACGCGGCCCGAGTGGCATATGCTTTGAGAAACTCATCGTCTTGCCGAACTTTCACCCGTTCATCGACGCCACGATGAACGAACCGAGACTTCAATCCCTCAGCGTCACCATCGTTCATGCCGCGCTGCCGCCTGACTGCGGCCCAGCTGTCACCGGCACCGCTGACAGTTCAAGAACCGCTGAAAGGACACGCCCGATCAGCGGCGTCGGGTCAGCCGGCGGTCGGGTACCGGCATGCGGTGCGTGTGGCTCCGTCGATTTCCGGGCCGGTCAGTGCTGGCACGCCGGTCTGTTGAACGTTGTCCGGATGTGCTGCCTTGAGGTCGATGACGCTGGTCGCTCCGTTTCCACCCAGGCAGGCGACGGCGGCCACCAGGACCGGATCGCGTTGCGTCAACAGCCGGCCGGGTTGCCAGACCGCGTCGAACGTGGGCGCCGGTGTGCCGGACAGCGTGATCTGGTGCCACTGGCGGGCATCGGCGGCCGGGTTCGGGGCGTAGAAGGCCGCGAACCCCACGATCTCCAGGTTCGTACCCTCGGCCCGAAGCACCAGGCTGCCCGGCTTTCGGGAATCGCTGATGACGGTGAGCGCTATCGCGGCGGGAGCCGGCCGAGCGCCTCGGCACAACGTCGGGCCGAGCGACGCGGGTGGGTTTCCATGGATCACGGCGGACGCGACGAGGCCACCATCGGCCATCTGGAACCAGCGGATATCGGGGGTCCGGGCGGTGGCGTCGTACACCTTCTGACCCAGGCAGTAGCTGGTGAACCCGAGAGTGCATCCCGCGGACACCGTGCCGATGACCGGTTCGTCGAGGCTCGCTCCGCGCCGGACGTTCGTGGTACGCAGATAGCTCGTACCGGTGAAGGCCGCCCGATCCGGACGGCTCGGGCACCGCGGACCGGTTGACCGGGTCGCTAACCCCAGCGTCCCAACGACAACGGTTCCGGCCGCCGCGACCACGGCGAGAGCGACCGCCCAGCGCGGCGACCGCCACCACGGCCGTCTTGGCGTGGCGGCGATCGGTGCACCGGGTCCGGCGTGTGGTTCGGGGTGGGGCCGGCCGAACTCCTTGAAGGTTCTGGTCCGGGCGGCCGCGTCAGCGGATCCGGACGGCGCCGCGGCCGGGGCGCCGTGGCGCAGCACCCAGTCCAACTCCTGCCAGCGCTGCCGCCACACCACCGGGTCACCTTGGCACGCTCCGACGTACGCGAGGACGACCTCCAAGCTCGGCTTGTGGACGCCGCTGGCGGCTTGCGACAGAGTTGTCGCGCTGTAGCCGGCGGTCTTGGCCAGCGCACGGTAGGTCGGGCTACCCGCCTGGTTGCGCAGCGCACGTAGATCGTGCGCGAACGACTGCAGTGGGCCCAGGTGGGGATCCACTGGCCGCTCCTGGCGAGCCACGTCTGTCTCCTTCGAGCGGTCGTTGCTCGGTCACGGTACGTGCGTCGAACCGTCGGACAGCTCCACTGCGGGCCCGCTGCGGTGAACTGCCCAGGCAAAGAGCCGGGAGAGATTGTAAGACGTTGATTGATTGCCGGCAACGAGGCCGTCGGACCACCACAGCGACCATTGACAATCTCGATGTGTCCGCAGCCAGGACCGTGCCGCCGGCATCGCGTTCGGCACGGCTCGCCGGCCGGCGTCAATGCGGCGACAACACGAGGAGCGCAATGGCAGGCAACGTGCAGGGAGCGACCCGACACCCACAGCGCCAAGTCCGGCGCCATGTCCGGTGGCTCGCGGTGGCGACCGCGGTGGTGCTGTGCGCGGCGGGCGCGCTGTTCGTCGCCCCTCCTGCCGGTGCGGCGACCCTAGGCGGGGTGGACGTCTCCCATCACCAGGTGGATCGGTCACCGATCGATTGGGCCAGGGTCGCAGCCGGCGGCCAACGTTTCGTATTCGTCAAGGCGACCGAGGGACAGACGTACACCGATCCCACGTTCCGTGCGAGCTACGCCGGTATTCGCGCTTCCGGCATGTATCGCGGTGCCTATCACTTCGCATCGCCCGATGCGACTGCAGTCGATGCGGTGCGCGAGGCCCAGCACTTCGTGGGGGTCGCCGGGACGTTCGACACCGCTGGTGAGCTACCACCGGTCCTCGACCTGGAGTCCTCAGGCGGGCTGTCGAGCTCGGCGCTGATCGCATGGGCCAGGGCGTTTCTCACCGAGACGGAACGGCTGACCGGACGGGTTCCGATCATCTACACCGGTCCCAGCTTCTGGCGCGACCAGATGGGCAACTCGCGGGCGTTCACCCGGTACCCGCTGTGGATCGCCCACTACACCTCTAGTTCACCCAGCCTTCCGGGCGGCTGGTCGAAATACACGTTCTGGCAGAACACCCGTTCCCAGCGGGTACCCGGGATCAGCGGAACAGTCGATCACAATATTTTCGGTGGCAGCGCGGGCACCCTCGCCGCGCTGGCCAACGGCGCGGGCCGCGGTAACCCGTACCGGCCAGAGACCGTGTGCGGGCCCGGCTACCGCATCGTCGACCAGCACCTCCTCAGTGCTGGCGGCACCCCTCAAGGCACCGTTTATCTGCTGTATCACGGCGGCACCGGCAACAACTGCGTGGTCACTCTGAAGGCGGTGCAGCTGGGCACGACATCGCCGGCGTCGGTGCACCTCGAGGTGCGGGGCGCGCGGCCGGTCACCGACGCCGGACGGTTCGCCTACTACGCGGGCCCGGTGCGCGCCCAGGCCGCGAACCGGTGTGTCAGATGGGGCGGCTCGGTCGGGTCGGCCAGCTACGACAGTCCATTCGGGCACTGCGGATAGGGAGGAACTCTTCGTGCGTACGCTCAAGGTCGCGATCGGGCTCGGCGCGGCACTGCTGGGTGCGGGCGCGCTGGTCTTCGGCAACAGCGTGGCCAACGCCGCGGGACCGCGTCCGGCTTTCCAGATGCCGTTCCCTTGTGGACAGGGCTGGACCGGCAACAACCCCAACAGCAGCGCCCACCGTACCCCCTGGGAGATCGACTGGAACCGGGGCGGCTCGCCCGGCGCGGACCTTGGCGACGCGGTTGTCGCGGCGGCAGCCGGCACCGTGGTGACCTCCGCGCATCAGGGCTCGGCCAACGGGTTCGGCAACCTCGTCGTCATCGATCACGGCGGCGGCTGGAAGAGCTACTACGCCCACCTGCGCGTACGCACGGTGGCCAAAGGCAACCGGGTGGCGCACGGACAGAAGATCGGCGAAGTCGGCAACACCAGCCGGCCGGGCAACAACATCAGTCCACATCTGCATTTCGAGGTGCGGACGACGGACCGTTCCTACCCGAGCAACATCCAGCCGGCCTACTTCAACGGCGTGCGGTTCGGCTACCCGCAGCAGACCCTGATCTCACACAACTGCGGGGCAGCACCCGGCAATCCGTACACCCCGGTTGGCGTGTGCGGCGCCGGCTACCAACAGATCGACGCTCAGCCGCTGACCGCTCCCGGCGTCGTGGCCGGGACCGTCGACCTGCTGTACAACAGCAGTAACGGCAACAACTGCGTGGTAACGATCAAGCACGTCAGCGTCGGGACCAAGAACTCGACATCGGCCTATCTGCAGGTCCGCGGTTGGCAGCGAGTCACCGACAGCGGTTCTTACGCACACTACGCCGGCCCGATCCGCGCGACGGCCAGGAACACCTGCGTGTCGTGGGGTGGCTCGGTCGGCAGCGTCCGATACGACAGCCCGTTCGAGCACTGCGGATAGCATGCCCGCCGATCCGCCCGAGGGCCGATGCGATCTCGGGCGGACCGGCGATGTCATCGTTGGTGGGCTCCGGGGAGGGGCTCTCCGGATAGAGTCGTGCCGCGTGAGTTGGCGCAGTGTGACTTGTGGTTCCCGCCAGTGGACGTGCCGTCACACCGGAGATCTCAGTCCCCGCGATGATCGCAGCGCGTTGCGAGGCCCTGCGACCGTGGGGTGAACTGGTGGTCCGCAAGTGCGGAGCCCTGTTGCGCCGCCGCCAACGTAGGCGGTGGTTAGCCGTCGTTGGATGGCGGCCGGCGGCCGGTGAGGTTGAACTCCAATTCGCGCGCGAGGGCTTCCCACGAGGTGTGGCAATAGGCCTGGAACGTTTCGTCGCCGGGGCGCGTCGCGGCGCTGCCAAGCCGTTGGATGCCGGCATCGTGATGGCTGATGCGCCGCGCTACGGTGACCCGCCAGACGGCGTGGGTCCACGATGGAATCGGTCTGCCGTCCAGCTTGAACGGTTGATCGGTTCGGTCGACCAGCCTGTCCGTGTGCTGCGGTTTGGGGAGTTGGTTGCCGTCGAAGTCGAGCACCACCACGATGGGGCCGCTGACAGTGGGTGTTCGTCGATGCGCACTACCCGCAGCAGCGCCCAGCGGCCATTGGTGGCGCGGTAGCCGAGCAGCTCTCCCGGCCGCAGGTCGGTGACCTGACGCCGGGGTGGACGTACCGTCCTGCGCGCGGGTTGCGGACCGGTCAGCTGTGCGCGGACCTTCTGCAACATGGCTTGCCGTTTGACCCGCTCACGGGAGTCGGCCCACCAGCGCAGGTAGACGCCCTCGTCGATCACCCGCAGGGCCTGGGCGCCGACCAGATCGTCGAGGCGGCCCAGCCTGGACTGAGTGACGGCCAACGCGAGCCACACCACAGGCGCCTCATCGTCGTCGGCCTCGCCATAGACCTGGACGATACGACGAGTGGCTTCATCGTCTGACACGCCGTCCTCAAACATCTCGCGATAATCACCGCGTACGTCGCAGGCGAGATCATCGGAGAACAGGCCTGGCCCCCATGCGCCCACCACGACCCCCCTGAGACGCTGCCGATCAGCCAACATGTTCGTGCCAGTGCGAGACTACTCGCGGCACGGGCGGGCGGCCGGAGCTGGCCTACAACGGGATGAGGCCCGCGTTTGTTGGAGTGAAGCCGCAGGCCTCGAGATAGAACGCTCGAAGGTGATCTTCGAAGTCGACGTGGAAGCCACTCGCACTTGGCGGCACGGGCTTCTCCGACAGCCACAGCGATCAGCTCCGTCCCGACTCCGTGCCGTCGGACCGTCGCGGTGACAAGGGTGTCGAGCACGAAAGCGTGGACAGCGCCGTCCCACGCTACGTTGACGAAGGCTCTCGTCGACGAACCACCGATCGCCAGGCGCGTGGCGGCAGGGCCTGGCGGCGTCTGCCAGCAGCGGGGTGAACCGGTGCACCCAGCGGTACACCGTCACGTGGTCGACCTGCACACCCCGCTCGGCCAAGAGTTCCTCCACGTCGCGGTAAGACAGGCCGAACCGCAGGTACCAGCGCACCGCCACCGTGATCACCTCCGGCGGGAACCGGAACCCAGCAAACGCCGAACGGAACGACGGCACAACGCGACGACGTGCGGTGAGCCTCACCGGCCAGCCTGCCCGATCACCCCTGTCGGCGAACGCAAGACGGCCTGGCCACCTGCCACCCGCGAGGCGCGGGAGAAGGCCGCACGAACCGGTAGTGCTGTACGCACGCCGCCCACCGGCTGTCCGCGGCGCAGGGGCCGGTGCCGGCCGATGCCCGGCTACCGGTTGGTGGGGATGGTGCCCTGCTTCCGTAGCCGGCGGATCCAGCCGTTGGCGGTGTGCCGGGGGACCTGGTAGTGCTCGGCGACGGCCGCGGCGCTGCCAGCCTGCTGGTAGACGGCGGCGAAATCGTCGGGCATGCGCCGGTACGCGCGCCCGGTCCCGCCGGTCGTGCGACCGCTCGCCTTGGCCGCGGTTGCCTCCGTGGTTTTCCGCCCCGCGCGGACGCTCTTGTTGGCCGCCGCGGCGGCCTTGTTGCCGGCGGTGGGACGTCGGGTGCGGCCACCGGCCGCCGGTTGGGCCGCTGCCGCCGGTACGCTCGCCGAGCCCCGGCCTCCGCGCCTGGCCTTCGGCGCCGCGGCGGTGCGGGTGCGCCGCCGGGCAAGCGCCGTTGCGGCGGGGCCGGTGGGGGCCGGTGGTGCGGTCGGCGCCGTCGCGCTGGAAAGAGGCGTCGCCGTGGTGGTTGTGATCGCGCGGAGCAGCAGGCCGTAGTCGATGGCGGGAAGCTGCCCGGTGGACAGACCCTTGCCGTCGTGCAAGTGCAGGTCAGTCAGGATCACCTGATCGCCGGAGGTCTCCAGGCGCAGCCGGGTCGTGGCGGCGGCTTCGTCGTCGGCGGTAATGGTGATGGTGTACGTGGTCACCGATGTGCTGCCTTCCGTGTCGTCGACGTCCCACGGTGTCCCCGCGATGCCATGGTGGATTCGCGGTGCGGGACGGCGGCATTGTCTGCTGATCAACCTACCCCGACCTGCGTAGATGAACCAACGCGGGCGCCACTGGCCAGGCGCCAGCCAGCCCGGCGACGACGCCAGCGCCCAGCCGTCGCGGTCGCACACCGGCGGCGCTCACACCGTCGTGGTCGGCTGGCTGGGTCTCGATGCGAGGTCGCGGCGGACCGCGACCAACACGCCGCGGTCGCCGTCGTGCGCACGCCGTGCCGGATGTGTCCGTCGGCACATACGACGACCCGACGTCGACGCGACCAGCGGTACCGCCCACGAGCAGCGTGTCCCAGTCCGGGCCGTGATGTTGAGCGGAACCGGGTGCAGGGATGCAAGGGACCACGGCTGTGCGGGACGAGGCCGCCGACCGGGATGGCGACACCCTGCTGGCCTACGAGTATCGAGCGATGGAGAAGCTGCACCGCATCACCAAGAAGAAGGTCACCAACGCCCCCCTCGATCCGGGTGAGGAGTACTCCTGGCGCGAGTGCTACTGCCTGGACATGCGCACCCGCACCCTGCACGGCCCCGAGGACTACTTCGGCATCGACCCCGAGTACCGGCTTTGGATCTGGCCCCAAGACCTCAACCAGGCCGTTGGCCGGCTCAACCTCACACCGACGCCCAGACTGGTGGGAGCCGGCTAACACCCGCGATCCGCCGCGGTGCGGCGACCGACGCCGCCCACGACTCACCGACGGCCCGCCAGAAGCACACAGCCACAGCAGGGCAACCGGCTGACGGCACCACAGCGGCGGGCGCGGAACACCATGTGGAATCTGATGACCACCGCGACTTCCCCTGACGCCGACAACCGGCGCGACTCATACCGCCCACAGCCGCGAGTCGCGCGATCGGTTCCGTGCCGGCCGCGTCGAGGCAGCCGCATACCATGCCGTCCTGGCGACGATGGCCAACGCCGCCCAACACCGGCGGGCGGCCGCGCGCACCGTACAGCGTCCCCCACCGACCGCCCGGCCATGTTCCGCGGCTAACAAGGTCAGGTGCAACGGTGCGGCGTTCACAGCCGGCACGGGTCAGGTTCGAAGATGCCGACGCGCCGCCGGCAGGCTCACATTCGCCGCTGCACGAACGCCGACTCAATGCGACCAGATGCGTCAACCAGTCCCCTTCTGGCAAGGCCACCCTGTTCCTGAGCTGCGAAGACACCCCAACCACGCCACAGCGGACCATCTCGATCTCGGACAAATCGACAACAGTCCCCTGCCGACATTGTCGCCATCGAACGCCTGATAGACAGATGGTTAACGGTACTGGGGTTGATGATTCCGTCGACGCGCCCGACCCGGCGGCGTCACGTCGGGGTTTGTATCGGTCGAGATCGATACCGTAACCGCCACGCCCTTAGCCCTGGGCTAAGATGGCGACGTTCATATGTGTGACGGAGAATCGGAACGGCGAGTGCACGGTCGACGACGTCTTCAGCCTGAGCCCCGCGCTCTCTGTTCAGTGTGGTTCGAGGGCCGTCGCGCTCAGCCGAGCGTGCGCAGCCTGGGTAGGAGCGCGGCGAGTTGCTCGACGCGGCGCACGCCGCCCTGGATCGGCATGAACAGGATGTCGGCGAAGCCCGCGCCGAGGTAGCGCGCGACCGCGCGGATCGTCTCGTCATCGTCGGCCGGTACCGGGAACTGGACGGCGCGGCGGATGGTGCCGGGATCGCGGCCGATGTTTTCGCAGTGCCGGTCGAGTATCCGGGAGAGGCGGGTCAGCTCGCCCAGGTCGTCCGGGCGCAGGCTGGCGTTGACCCAGACGTCGGCGTGGTCGGCGGCCACGCGTAGGCCGTACCGCTCGCCGCTGCTGCCGATCCACAGCGGCGGGTGCGGTCGTTGCACCGGCTTCGGATCGGACAGCGCCGCTTCGAGGTGGTAGTACTTGCCGGCGAAGGTGACGGTCGGCTCGGTCCACAGCAGCTTGAGGATCTGGCAGGTCTCGGCCAGCCGCTCGATCCGTTCCCGGGTCGGGTAGGCCGGCAGGCCGAGCGTGGTGTCCGCGTAGTCGTCCCCGCCCGCGCCGATCCCCATGCTCAACCGGCCCGCGCTGACGTGATCGACAGTGACGGCCATCTTGGCCAGGATCCCGGGGTGGCGGTAGATGTTGCCGGTGACCAGGGTGCCGATGCGCAGGTGCCGGGTGGCCTGTGCCATCGCGGCGAGGATTGTCCACGCCTCGAAGATGTCTCCGGTACGGACGCGCCCCATCGGGGCGAAGTGATCGAAGACCCAGCAGCTATCGAATCCGCCCTCGTCGGCGATCGTCCACAACTGCCGGAGGGTGTCCATCGTCGCGTGCTGCTGGGACGCTTTGATGCCGAAGGTCGGTTCTGGTCTGGGCACGGTTCCTCGCAAAGGGAGCAGGGTGGCGCCCGCTAATCGGACGCTGGGCAGATTCAGTTGATCTTGGAAGGTTCTCAGTGGCCAGCCGCAGCACCAAAGTGCGGAGCTCGGTCCGAACACTCGGTCGGCCGCGTCGTCGATGCCGGTAGGTCCACCGGCGCGCGATGAAGCTGGCGATGCCAGCGCAGCAGTGTGGCCGGGGTGACGAAGAACGCCGAGCGCGGTCGGGGCAACAGCCGGGACAGCGTCGCCAGGACGACCCGGTCGGCCGGTTCCAGATCCGGACAATGCACTTGCCGGCGCAGCACGGCAACCTGGTGGCGCAGCACCAGCAATTCGACGTCTTTCGCGCCACCGTCGCGGGCGATTTGGGCCAGCATCTGCAGCACCTGACGCAGCAACACGTAGGCCAGCGACACGCTCATGACCCAGATCCTGCCTGTCACACACGCCGGGACTCACTGAGCTAGTGTCTCGTGATTCTGTTTGCGTTACGCGGTCCGTTGGTTGATGCTGGTGTGGTGTTGAGCGAGGGGCAGGCGGCGGAGCTGCGTTTGGTGATCAACAGTCGGGACGTGCCGGCGGTGGTGGCGACGCGAGCGCGGATCGTGTTGTGGATGGCCGAGGGTCGGCGCCGCAAGGACGTTGCCGAGCTGGCTGGGGTGTCACTGCCCACTGTGGACCGTTGGGTCGACCGCTACGCAGTCGATGGTCTGGCTGGGTTGGAGGAGCGCAAGCGTGGCGCGCCGCGTGAGCAGGTGCCGGCTTAGGTGCCGGCGCGGATCCTGGCGTTGACTCGCACGACGCCGCCGGCCGCGACGGGCTTATCGCACTGGTCGAGCCGGCAGATGGCCGCCTACCTCAAGCGCACCGAAGGGGTGTCGGTGTCCTGGCACTACGTGGCGAGGTTGTGGCGCGACAACGACCTCGCCCCGAACCGGCAGGCACGTTCAAGCTGTCCAGGGATCGCCAGTTCGCCGACAAGGTCGCTGACGTGGTCGGGTTGTATCTGGACCCGCCGGGCGGGGCGGTGGTGCTGTCGATCGATGAGAAGACGCAGGTCCAAGCGCTGGACCGGACACAACCGTTGCTGCCGCTGGACTTCGGGCTGACCGAGAAGCGGACGCACGACTACCGCCGCCACGGCACCACCAACCTGTTCGCCGCTCTCGACGTGGCCACCGGGCTGGTCACCGCCGACTGCCACCCCCGCCGCACCGGCGCGGAGTTCCTGGCCTTCCTGCGCAAGGCTGTCAAGCCGCACGCCGGCAAGCAGATCCACGTCGTATTGGACAACCTAATGGGAGCTACCGGGTCGGTGTGATGCCAGACTCGGGTCCGGTAGCCGCCGGTGGGTGAGCACTCTGACAACCGGGACGTTGAGTCCTATGGACAGATCGTGCCCCTGCCGGTGGTCGGGAGACCAGACCGCTGATGGATGCTCCTATGTCTGTCAAGCTGTTGCTAAAAGATCTTGGCTGTTGACGGGTTCGCGTGTCAGGATCTTGTAGAGTTCGCGTGCGACGTGGCGTTTGAGGCAGCGGATTATCTCCTTTGTGGACAGTCCCTCGGCGGTGCGGCGGGCTACGTAGCTGCGGGTGCGCGGGTCGTGGCCCATACGCGTTATGACGATCATGTAGAGAGCGCGGTTGGCTTGGCGGTCACCGCCGCGGCTGAGCCGGTGCCGCTTGGTCCTGCCGCTGGAGGCCGGGACCGGGGACACGCCGCACAGGGAGGCGAAGGCTGCCTCGCAGGAGAGCCGGTCGGGGTTGTCGCCGCAGGTTGACAACAGCTGAGCGGCGCTTTCGGTGCCGACACCGCGCACGGCGAGCAGATCAGGCCGGGCCTGCTTGACCAGGACGGCCAGCTGAGCGTCGGCATCGCTGATCTCGACGGTCAGATGACGGTATCGGGTGGCCAGGCGATGCAACGCGGCCTTGATGCCGTGCACGGGATCCGTCAGGTCGCCGTCGGTTGGCAGCCGGGTACAGGGGCACGAGCCGAGCCGTTGACCGGGCGGGCAGCTGTTCGCGCAGCTCGGCGGGGGCGGTGATGACCAGGGCCTTCATCTCGTTGACACATGCGGTGCGGGCCTTGACTGCCCCAGCGCGGACCAGGTGCAGGGCACGAATGGACTCCACGATGCCGTCACCGGCCTTGGGCACTGTGGTGGCCCGGCCGGCCAGCACGGCTTCGGCCGCCGCGTACGCGTCCAGAGGGTCGGACCTGCCTTTCGTACGTCGTTGCCGGCGGTCGGGTCGGTTGACTTCAACCACTTCGACCTTCTCGCAGCGCAAGTGTCGGGCCAGACCTTTGCCGTAGGCGCCGGTGCCCTCTACGCCAACTGCGTGCAGCCGACCGAAGGAGCGCATCCAGGCCAGTAGGTCGGCGTACCCGGCGGCCGTGGCGGGGAACTCGGCATCGGCCAGGCGGCGGCCGTTCATCAACACCACCGCCGCATGATGAGTCTCGCTGTGGGTGTCAACACCGCCGGTGACTCGCCGCTTCGTTGGCTTCCGGGCCATTTCTCTCCTTACCTGCTCAGGGCATTCGAGTGCGGCGCGCGTGAAGCGGTCGGCGGGCAGACCAGTGACGGGACCGCTGTCAAGCTCCTATCAGGCCACGCAAGTCCGCTCCAGCGGCACCGTCGGGATGCTCCCGCGGAGGCGACAGATCCATCACAAGGCACCAGACGGCCGGGATGTCGTTGGGTCAGCCTCCGGGGAGCAACCCCAACCCGCACCCTCTCAAAGAGACGGTCGCGGTGGTGTACCGCCCTCAGTCTCACTGGATGTCGTGCCCGCCCGTGTGGCGTGAGCACTTGGTCATTAGGTCGCTGGTGGTTCTTCCGCAGGCCACCGAACATGGTCCACTGTGGAGGCTGGAGGGGGACGGGGTTGCTGCTATTGGTTGGAGACGACTGGGCCGAAGACCACCACGACGTGGAGGTGCAGGCCGAGTCCGGTCGGGTGCTGGGCAAGGCGAAGCTGCCCGAGGGGATCGCGGGGATCGCCCGGCTGCACGCGCTGATCGGCGGGCAGGTGGGCGAGGACGACGAGTCGGTGCAGGTCGTGGTGGGTATCGAGACCGAGCGGGGGCCGTGGGTGCAGGCGCTGGTCGCGGCCGGCTACCAGGTGTATCCGATCAACCCGTTGCAGGTGGCCCGCTACCGGGAACGTCACGGGGTGTCCGGGGCCAAGAGCGACGCCGGTGACGCGCACACCCTGGCCGACATGGTGCGCACCGACCGGCACCAGCTACGCCCGATCGCCGGCGACAGCGCCCTGGCCGAGGCGGTCAAGGTGCTTACCTGGGCGCACAAGACGCTGATCTGGGAACGCACCCGCCACACGCTGCGGCTGCGCCGGACGCTGCTGGACTTCTTCCCCGCCGCCGTGGTCGCCTTCGACGACCTGACCGCGCCCGATGCGCTGGAACTGCTGGGCAAAGCGTCCGATCCGGCCGCAGCGGCCCGGCTGACCATCGCACAGATCACCGCGGCATTGCGCCGCGCCCGTCGCCGCGGTGACATCCCCGCCAGGGCATCGGCGATCCAGGCGGCGCTGCGTACCCAACACCTCGGCCAGCCGCCGGTGGTAACCGCCGCGTACGCGGCCACCGTCCGCGCCCAAGCCGCCGTCCTGACCGTGCTCAACACCGAAATCGCCACCCTTCAAGGGCAGGTCGAGGCGCATTTTGGCCAGCACCCGGACGCTGAGATCTACCGCAGCAGCCCGGCCTCGGCGTCGTGCTCGGCGCCCGGGTGCTTGCCGAGTTCGGCGACGACCCCACCCGCTACACCGACGCCCGCGCCCGGAAGAACTACGCCGGCACCAGCCCGATCACCCGCCAGTCCGGCAAGAAGAAGATCGTCCTCGCCCGGTACGTGCACAACGACCGGCTCATCGACGCCCTGGGCTGGCAAGCCTTCGCCGCACTGCGCGCCTCACCCGGCGCCCGCGCCTACTACGATCAACTCCGCGCCCGCGGCGCCGGCCACCAAGCCGCACTGCGTCAGCTCGGCAACCGCCTGGTCGGCATCCTGCACGGCTGTCTCAAGACCGGCACACCGTACGACGAAGACACCGCCTGGGCCCACCATCAGCAAGATCTACAAATTGCTGCTTGACAACAAAGTTCATGGGATGTCTGTCCACCCACAACACGCCCGAGGTGCGGGCCTGGCTGGTCCGCAACCGACACGTCACGTTCCACTTCACCCCGGTCGGCAGCTCCTGGCTGAACATGATCGAGATCTGGTTTGGGATCATCACCCGCCAGTCGATCCGACGCGGCACGTTCACCTCGGTCACCGCCCTGACCAGGCAAATCCGCGACTATGTCGAGCACTGGAACACCGACGCCAAACCGTTCACCTGGACCGCCACCGCCGATGAGATCCTCGCCAAGGTCGCCTGGGTCCAAGCCAACGTCAGGCACCTCGTCGACAACAACCCGAAGTAACGTGAACAGAATCACGCAGCACTAGCAGGTCGCCCGGCGGATTCGTCATGATCAGACTCCGATGTCTTCGAGGATCAGCTCAATCTCGTGTACGCCCGCGGAATTGTCGTCGTCGATCATGGCCTGACCGCTATAACCCCTCGGACTGTTCGAGGTGGCTTCGGGTGTCGGGATGGTGATATCGCGTTGACTAGCCCTGCGGTGGCGGTCGCGGCTGGTGTGGTGCTCCGCCTCAAGCAGCTCACGAACGGCAACGACCACGGACGCAGGCGCGGCATACGAGCGGCCCCGACGCCGACGCCGTGGTCAGCGTGGGCCGTCCTCAACACCGCGGTCACGCTGAACCAACGCGGTGCCTGGCCGTGCCCTGCCGAGCTGCCCGGCTGCCCGGGATGGCTCACCTGGACCTACGGCTGGTGCCCTGCTGACCTCTGCCGTGGCGGGAGGTGACGTTCGGCCCTGAGGGCGTGGCCGCACGGAGCGCACGGTGAGTACATGTTCGCCGTCCACGAGGTCACAGTCGAGGCCCGGTATGAGATGGCCACCGCACGCCTGATCCGCCTGATCAACTGGGGTGCTCTGCACGGCGTGTCCGAGACCGCCTACGAGGGAGGGCTGCAGGCGCTCGTCCGCGTCGGCCCGTTCGGCGGCACACCCGGGCTGTCCAAGCTGGTACGGGTGCGCGTGCTGGACCCGGTTCGCCGCGACGCCACGATGACGGTCCCGCTGCGGTGGGAGGCCACCGGCCCGGCCGGTGAGCTGTTCCCGGTGCTGGACGCCGACCTCATCCTCGTGCGGGAGGGCGATGACCGGTCGCGGTTGAGGCTGATCGGCAGCTACCGGCCGCCGTTGGGCCGGGCCGGAGCCGCGCTGGACAAGGCGATCATGAGCCGTGTCGCCGCGGCGACCATCCGGTCGCTGCTGGACAAGGTGGCCGCCGCCATCGCCGACCCGGTGCCGCACCCGCGCACCGGCACGGACACCGGGCGGCGGTGGCAGCCGGTCACCGAACCCGGCGGGTCCTGACCAGACTCACTCGGACCTGAACCAGGCGCCGGATCCTCCTGAGCCCACCAGCCGCACTGGATTACCACGACCAGACCTCAGAAGATGGCCGACAGCAGCGCGCCGTCGACCGGCGGCGCACGGTCTGATCGCCCACTACTTGACCGCCTACCAGGCCCCACTCGTCCGAGACCGCCTCGGCTAAGCCACCTACCTGGGGCGCTGGAGCGAGGCGGCACCGCTTTTCGACGAGCTTTTCGACCTCGACCTGCCGGACGTGTACGCGACCAGGGCGCTGTTCTCCCGGTTGTCCTGGCGACTGTGGCGCGGCGACTTCGATGCGGCGCGCGCCGATTTCGCCCAGCTGCGTTCGAGCGCGGTGTTGGCCAGGGACGCGGGGTACGCCGCGTTCGTAAGCGGGTGGCTCGCCGAGCTCGACACCTGGGAAGGGCGGCTCGGCGAGGCAACGGCGGTGGTGTCCGACAGCCTGGCCGCGGTGGTCGGCAGCAGAAACACCGTTCTTGTCGTCGCGCTCTGCCGGGTGGGGCTTGCGGCGGAGGCAGCGACGGCTGAGCACGCCCGGGCCCGCGGCGCCGTTGCCGAACACGAGGCGGCGGTCGAACGCGCCACCCAGCTGCGCGAGCAGGCGCGCGCCGCGATCAGCGCCAACGACTGGCCAACCTCGCCATACCTGGTGGCGGTACTCGCCACCATCGACGCCGAGTGGACCCGCACCGTCGGGCCCAGCGATCCGGACCGCTGGAACGAGGCCGCCGAAGCGTGGGAGACCCTCCGGCACCCGTTTCCCGCGGCGTACGCCCGCTGGCGCCAGGCCGAGGCGCTGCTCGCCTCGGGTGCACCCCGCCCTCAGGTAACCGCGATCGTCACCGACGCCTGGCAGGTGGCCCACCATCTCGGCGCGCGCGCGCTGGCCGCCGAGATCGAGGCCCTGGCCCGCCGGGCCCGCATCGAGGTCGGTGTCACGCCGGACGAGCCCGAGCCCCGCCCGAACGCGGGTGACGAGTTCCACCTCACCAACCGGGAGCGGGAGGTACTCGCCCTACTCGCCGACGGCCGGACCAACCGGCAGATCGCCGACGTGCTCTACATCAGCGACAAGACCGCGAGCGTGCACGTGTCCAACATCCTCACCAAGCTCGGCGTCGCCAACCGCGGCGAGGCCGCCGCCCTCGCCCACCGACTCGGCTTGACCTGATGGCCGGACGCCCCTACCTACGTCGACCTGAAAAGCGGATCGATGGTGTTCGGCTTGTCCGGCTGATTCGCACGCCTTGTCGGCCAGTGTTACGCGGCGGGAATGCTGAGCTGGCTGGCGCTATCGCGGCGGCGGGCGGCGGCAGTGGAGGCTGCGCGGATGAAGTCAGCGACCTGCCGGGATTTGCTCTGCTGCGGCCAGGCAACGACGATCGTGGCCGTCCCAGCGTCGGGTACGGGGCGGCACACCAGGCCGTTGTGTATACGACTGCGGACGGACTCCGGGACGACGGCGACCGCACGCCCCAGGGCGATCAGCTGCATCAGCTGCCCTATGTCCTGCACCACCGGTCCCGTGGCGCTGCCTTCGGGCCCGCCGGGCCACCGGGGCATTGTCTCGTTGCGCAGGTCGACCATGCGTACGCTGGCCCGCTGCGCCAGCGGGTGCCCTTCCGGCAGCACCACGACCTGGGTACTCGGCAAGACCCGCCGCGTGCTGCACCTCCGCGCAGGGCGACGTCATCCAGCTGCTGTCCAGCCTCCTCACGACCAGCAGGCGCACAGTCTGCCACAAGAGCTCAAGGGCCAGATGAGAAGAGTGCTGACCAGCCTGCCGCTACCGGAGCCAGCCTGCCGCAGCAAGCTGACAGAACCCTTTAGAAGAGCGCGTCAGCGTCACCCGCTCAACAGATTTCGTACCGGGGCGAAAGTACGTCGATGTATCGTGCAAACGCCGAGGGCCTTAAGCTTGCGTTCCGCAGTTGAGTGTTGAATCTGGACACGCGTTGGCGGGGTTGACCTGGGGATATGGCTGATCGCCCGCTGTTGGGGCGTGTGTCTAGGCGATTGTGTACGCGCTGGTCAGGGGCGTGTGGGGTGCTGGTCGAGGATGTCGCTGATGGTGACTGGTTCGTCGCAGTGGGGGCAGAGTCCGCCGAGGTCGACGCGCTGGCAGGGGCGGTGGCAGTCGTGGCACCACTGTTGGCCCAGTTGGCGGGTGTCGCAGGTGGGGCATTGGTAGACGGTGATGTCGCGGCGGGGGGTGCTGGGCGGCACGACGACGGCCGGTCGGGGGTCGGGGTGGCGGGCGCGCCAGGCGGCCTGGCGGCAGGCGGGTGTGCAGTAGCGCTGCCGGCGGGTCGGGGTGAACGTGGTCGCGCAGACCGGGCACGGCGATACCGTCTCGATGTCGTTACGGATGTCGTTACGTGACGGGGGCATCGGGTAGGCGGCTACCTCTCGGCGGACTGGTTCAGTCGGATGCGGCGGCCAGCTCGATGATCTTCTTGGGTGGGGTGAGGCCGAGCTTGGCGAGTAGGTCGCGTTGGGGTTTGGTCAGTTCGGTGCGTTGCCGGTAGGTGCCGGCCGCTTCGGAGAAGGTGCCGATGTGCAGTTCGTCGAGGTGCTCGCGGATGTGGTGCCAGGTGGCGCCGGTGGTGGTCTCGGTGACGCGCACGAGCAGCAGGGCGAGCCAGCACAAGATGACGTGGGCGCGGATGCGGTCTTCGAGGCGGTGGTAGACCGGCCGCAGGTCCAGGCTGGTCTTGAGGGTGCGCCAACCGCGTTCGACGTCGTAGAGCTGCTGGTAGCCCAGTGCGATGTCCTCGGCGCTCATGGTCGGGTCGGTGGTGCGGAGTAGGTACTTGCCGTCCAGATGCTGTTCGGCCTTGACCGCGGCCTGGTCGATGCGCAGCAGTCCGCCGGGGGTGACGCGCAGGTAGCGGTTCAGCCCAGGTTTGGTGGAGATCACCCCGCGCAGCTCGGCCCGCTTCGTCGCGTTCAGCTTGTCGGAGCCGTCGATCATCTCGGTCACCTGGGTGACAAGCCGCCCGCGGATCTTGGCGTCCCGGTCGGCGGCTTCGGGGTTGTGGCAGATGACGAACCGTTCGCCCTCGCCGAGTTTGACCTCCTTGACCCGCAGGTTCGCGGCCACGGTGGCGTAGCGGCCCTGCCGCGACAGGGCGGCCTTCGCGTCTGCGCTGTCGCCGCGCAGCTTCTCGCCCAGGATGTAGTGATGGTCCCCGGCCCGCAGCGCCCGGCGGTTGTCGGCCGAGCTGAACCCGCGGTCGCCCACCCACACAATCCGCGACAGCGTCCAGTCCCGCATGTCGGTCTTGACCTGGCGGATCAGCTTCGCGTCGCCGGTGTTGCCCGGCCAGCACCACACCCGCACCGGGATCCCGCCGCGAGTGACCGCCATGCCGACCACGATCTGGGGCAGGTCGGGGCGGTGGTCCTTGCTCTTGCCGTAGGTGCGCAACCCGATCGTCTTGCCCTCGCCCTCATCTTCCTCGCCGCCATCGGCAGGGACGTCACCGTCGCCGGGGGCCGTGTCCGTGGGCCTGATCGGCCCGCGCGGGTCGCGGGCCACCGGCTCATCGGCCTCATCAAGTTCGAAATACGTCGATGTCGTGTCGAAGAAGAGGAGATCCACTTCAAGGTTCAGCAGGTTGGCGACCTGGCCGAAGACCTGCCGTTCCAGCTCGGGGGCCACGTCGTGCAGCCAGTCCATCGCTCGGTAGCAGGCGTCATCGGTCGTGTCGGGCAGGCCCTCGATGTGCACCCGCCGGGAGATCCAGCCCGCGGCGGCCAGCTTCGACGACGCCGCGAGGGCCCGGTTAGCGACCAGTGCGAACAGCACCCGCTCGGTGGCGCTGTCGCGGCGAGTGCCGGCCAGCAGCCTCGTCATCACCGCGTCGATGCCCAGCCGCCGCCACATCTGGTCAAGCAGCCACACCCCGCCGAACGCGCGCGAGGAGACGAACTGCAGCCCGGTCGCGGTCCGCGCGGCCAACGCCGCACCCGGGTCCAGCAGCCGGCACAGCGACGCCACGAGCCGTTCGATCACCGCCCGGTCCAAGGCGTCCTCGCGGCCGAAGCTGTAGAGCACCCTCGGCCGCGACGTCTTCGTCGCCGCGTCCCACTCGTTATGCGCCAGCTGCAGATAGCGCACCGGGGTGCCGTCGGAGTTTCGGCGGGTCGCCACACGCACATGCACGTGTCCAGACGCTAGACCTCTTCACCTTGCCACACAAGGCCGACCAAGTTGATCGTGTGTCCAGGACTTTCGCCTTCCCGAACCCGTCCCCGACACGCTGACCTGGGCAAACACTCGCCCGTGTGTCCAGAACCGGCACTCAGCTGCGGAACGCAAGTTAAGGGCCGCAATCGCAGGCGCTCCATACACGGGCCAGACCGACCACCTGACCGCGGCGCTCGCCGACCCGGTCGCGATGAAGACGCTGCACATGATCACCGCCGACCCGCAACGAACACCGACGTTTACGATGTTTGCCCAGCCCGACTACTTCCTCTTCGCCGCCGCACCGAACTGCAACTTGCCGTGCATCACGGTGCCGACGACGCCACCGACGTTCGCGTGGAACCACGGGGGCATCCAGCCCGAGATCGCTCAGACGTGGCTGGGCATCGTCGGTCCGGGCGTCCGCAACGTCGGGCAGGACGACACGACCTGGACCGATCACACGGACTGGAGGCCGACAATCCTGAGCCTGCTCGGACTCGACGACAGCTACGTCCACGACGGACGCGTGGTCGTAGAGCCGCTCTTCTCCTGGGCGGTGCCTCAAGCGCTCCGAGCCCACCACGAGAAGGTGCTGCAGCTCGGCGCCGCCTACAAACAGCTCAATGCTCCCTTCGGCGAGTTCTCGACGGACGTGCTCGTCGCCTCGACCCGGGCACTGGAGAGCGGCAGTGCGGCCGATGACACCAGCTACGCCTCGATCGAGGGTCAGATCGAGTCACTCACGTCTGCACGCGACTCGCTCGCCGGGCAGATCCGCACCGCGCTCGACGATGCGGCCTTCGGAGGGAGGGCGCTCGATAATCAGCAGGCCAAGGCATTCATCACCCAGGCCCAGGCCCTCATCGACCAGGCGCACGCACTCGCCGTCGGTCCGTAGCCCTGCTTGAGGGGAGAACAGGGGCACGGTGTCGAGGTGGGTGGTGCCTGCGGTGCGGCATGAAGGTAGCGGTCTGGGCGCCAAGCAGCCCCCAGACTGAGGTGTCCTACTTCGAGTCGTACCGCTCACGGTGGCTCCAGAACCGGAGGACCGCCCTCTCATCGGCAAATGAGGTTGCGCCGTGGCGCGCCATTCGGCGTGGCGTTGGCGCTGACGGATCACGGGTGCGGCGGGAAGGCTATGGCCTCGGTGTGGTGCTGGCCGGTGGTCAGGCAGTGGTGGAGTTGGCCGAGGAAGCGGTTGAACAGGTGGCGCAGCGCGGCGGCGTGCCGGTCGCCGGCCATTCGGCGGCGGTCGTAGTGCGCCCGTGCCCCGGGTGAGTGGGTCAGCGACGCGAACGCCCAGGTCCAGCCGGCTGTGGCGAGTCGGTCGTTCTTGATTCGTCTGCGGGTGATGACGATGCTGCGCCCGGATGCGCGGGTGACTGGGGCGGAGCCGGCGTAGGCCTTGAGCGCGGGCGGGTCGGTGAACCGGGACCGGTCGTCGCCAGTCTCGGCTAGGACCCGGGCGCCGCCGGTGTCGGCCAGGCCGGGGAAGCTGGTGATGATGGCGTGGTCGGGGTGTTGACTGAAGGCGTCGGCGGTCGCCTCGGCGAGTTGGTCGGCGCCGGCCACAGCCGGGTTGAGCGCGGTGAGCAGCGCCAGGGCCTGCACGCCCATGGCACGTTCGACTAGCGGCGGCTGGCGCAGGTGAGGAGCGCGCAGCGCCGTGTGCAGCTTGGCCGCCAGGTCCTCGACGCCGCGTCGGCGGCCGGCCCGGCGCAGCGCCGCCGCGATGCGCGCCTTGGTCAGCCGGGCCGTGTCGGCGGGGGTCGGGGCGAGGGCTAGCACGGCCCGGGCTTCCCGGCGGGGCAGGTTGGTGGTCTTACCGGCGAAGGCGGCCAGAAACGCTGGGTAGTACTCGGCGTGGCCCCTTCCGCTCGTCCGCGAACATCGGCATACTAGCCCGTAACCGCTTGGACATCGTCCGACTACACTGGGTAAGATCAGGCTATACAAATGGGGCCTAATAGGATAATAGGGAAAGAAGAATAAGCAAGGAATCTCGCGCATAGAAATGAGTCCATCTTTCGAACGGACCAATGACATGACAGGATCGCGTGCAGAAAAACGACCCAACATCTCAAAAGTATTTCAGGAACGGCGTCTAGCCCTCGGACAGCGCTATGAGTTGGCGCGTACGGCCCTGTTGAACGTGCTCCAAGACGAGGAAGTGGAGCCAGGCGCAGATTTCATTGCGGTCGCGTCCGAGCGCAGCGGCTTGGCCGAAGACGATGTACATTATACCTTCCTCTCTATAAAGAGGAAGGGAGAAATAGTCCAACAAGAGGATGATCGTTTTATTGTGCCCAATGGCCGAGCAGAAGATTCCGACGCGTAGGTTTACCCATCCCGCGAAGGAAGCCACAGTGGCTACTTCTCCCGCGACCCCCAAACCGTATGGGCGCTTCTGGCAAGAGTTAGATCAGCTGCCCGTAGAGACCAAGGACGACGAGCGGCGAGAGTACAGCGCGGATTACGATCGTGTACTCTACTCCACAGCCTTTCGGCGCCTAAGTTACGTCACGCAAGTCGTAGGTCAGAACGAAACTGGCCTTTTCCACAATCGGCTTGTTCATTCACTTAAGGTAGCGCAGACTGGCAGACGGATTGTCAACCGCTTCCGCCAAAAGGCCGAAAAGGATCGTGCCCTGAGAGCACTAATTGCCGACTACGGTGGTTGCGATCCAAGGGTTATTCACACCGCCTGCATTGCCCACGACCTTGGCCATCCGCCCTTTGGGCATGTGGCTGAGCAGGCACTACAGGCCGTACTTGCTTCAAATCCCGACGCACATGAAGCGTCATTGAGCATGCTGTCGCATGAGGACCTGAGACGGTACACGCTTCCGGATGGCTTCGAAGGCAACGCCCAAACATTCCGCATTGTGACGCGGCTGGCATTTCGCGAACCCTACTTCAACATGATCGATCCACAACCAGGTGCTGACGAGAGCCAGGCACTCATGCCCTGCGCTGAACCTCACGAAGCGCACGCTTGCCGCAATACTGAAGTACCCCTGGAGGTGTAATGAGCGGCCGAGGGGGATCGACGCCATAAAGAAGAAGTGGGGAGCCTACGACTCCGAGAAAGACATTCTCGAATGGGCAATGCAGGGCATTGCTGGAAGGGAGGTAAGTTTTCACGGCAAGCCCAAATGGGAGTACCGAAGCATCGAGGCGCAAGTCATGGACTGGTCCGATGACATCGCCTACGCCGTCCATGACATTGAGGACTTCTTCCGTGCCGGGCTCATTCCACTCGATCTCATTGCCCGATCAAGGGCCCACTTCGAGGAGTTCTTCGCGTATGCCTGGGCCAAGGTTCGAGATGACCTGGCACACGCGGTCGATGAAGTCGAGGTGAGGAAGTGGTTGAACGAGGTACGAACTCTATATCTGCCGCGCCGTGCGTACACTGGCACCCGTTGGGACAGAGAAAAACTACACATGCTTGCTTCTGAACTCATCCGCGGCGCTACTGAAGAAGTGGAGGTCGTTGGGGAAGGGCTTGTTCTCCCAAGCGAAAAGCAACTCGCGATCATTGAGATGCTAAAGCAACTCACGTGGTACTACGTCATTGACAGCCTTGCGCTCAGCTCCATACGCCATGGGCAGTACCAGCAGATACGCGAACTGTATACCCTGCTGCTGGGATGGGTGGAGCATGAATATGGCATCGCTGGACAACGCAACCTGCCCGCCCGTCTAGTCGAGTACCTCGACGTTTCGACCAACGAACGAACAGCCAATCCGAAGTACAACGACTCACAGAGAATTAGTCGGGCCGTTATAGACTACCTGACTTCGCTTACGGAGAGCCAGGCCGTAGAACTCACGCACCGTCTAGCGGGCCGCACACAACGGTCCATCCTTGAAGCATGGCTAAACATCTGATGCAACCACGATGTCATAGCCGGGATCACCCAGGCTGGTCATCCCTGAAGGAGCGGGGCCGGTCAAGTCCTCGGACCTGGTGTGTTGTGACCGATTTTTCTGGGTTCCCGGGCAGGTGCAGGACAGGCGCCGGCGAGGGGTCCGGGGTCAAGGTGGAGCGCCCGCAGGGCGAAGCCCGAGGACGTACGACCTTGGCGCCGACTCCGAGCGGCGCAGACTCTGTTTGCCCGGGAGGGCCCGGGGTTGTGGGGTGGCCGTGTTCTCCAGTGTCCGATGTGGACGGGTGGCAACGCGATGATCCGGTTGCCGGTCATCCCTTCGCCACCGGCAATGGGTGGCATGGGAGTGCTACGGCCGCAGCCAGGACGGGGTCAATCAGAGTCGTCGACCGCGCCACGGGTGGGGGTCAGACCAGCACCGGCCTCGCGTCCTGGCTGCGCCGGGATCAGGTTCACGCCGGTCGGGCCAGGCAACGGATGTGTCCGTCGCGCAGCCCGTAGTAGACCAGGGTGAGCAGCTTGCGGGCGGTGGCGACCTTGGCGATGTTCGCGCCGCGTTGTTCGGCCAGGCGGGCCCGGGTGCGCCCGAGCGGGCCGCCGCGCAGGCGTTGCACGGCCTCCACCGCGGCCCAGCGCACCAGGTGGTTGCCCTGCTTGGTGATGCGTCCTCGGCGCACCTTGGTGTCGGACTCGCGGTGGCGTGGGGTCAGCCCGGCCCAGGAACACAGCTGCTCGGGGCGGGCGAAGCGGTGCACCTGGCCGATCTCGGCCACGAACACGCCGGCCAGGACCGGGCCGACACCGTCGATGGCCTGCACCGCCCGATAGCCGGGGGTGCGATGCCAGCTCCGCGGCGATGCGCTGCCCGGCGACGTCGATCTCGAAGGTGAACGCGTCGATGAGCCTGTGCCTGCCGAAAATGCCATCCGCCCTGCTCAGGGCGCAGTCACTGCCTTGGTGCCCGATCATGGCCTGTCCAATGCCTCACCCTCGCCGATCGCCGATGACTACGCGATGATGCCTGTGGGGCTCGAATACTCGGTTCGGCCGTCTGACGACCGGATCTGCCCGAGCCCGAGCCCTGGCGCGGGCACCATGCTCGTCACCATGACCGCGTCGCTGGTGTACCTACTCATGCGCCAAGTCCTGCAGATGTTGACCCAAC
>WNFV01005059.1_pt1 | contig 24404 bp, 9 predicted proteins | sample 5400101 | NCBI WGS metagenome assembly WNFV01 (sample SAMN13153361, study PRJNA577476) | soil metagenome | isolation source: 115 cm soil or saprolite under grassland replicate 1 | place: USA:California | collected 2016-06-15 | reverse complement strand
GGCCAGGCCGGCGAAGGCGCCGGCGTCCGCGGGCCCGCCAGGGATCATCAGCAGCAGCGGGCCGGTCCCCTTGACCTCGTAGTAGAGGGTCGCGCCAGGCACGTTCAGCGTGGTCAACTGCGCCTCCTTTGCTCAAACGTCGGTGGCCCTCCGCCGCTTTGTGCGCTGGCTTCCCTCGTCGCTCCTTCGTCGCTCCTCAGTCCAGCCAGCGCGCGGCTACGGGCCACCTCCTAGACCGCCCCAAGAAGATACGCCGCGTCCCCGACGGGAGCCGAGCCTCAGGAAGCGGGCTCGACGACAGCCGCAGCGTCTGCCAGGCGAGCGCGACGGTCAGGACGCCGTCGCCGACCAGCGAGATCGCCTGCCCGCCCCAGAGCAGCCGGAAGTCCCGCTCGGCCAGCGGCCGCAGCAGGCCGGCACGCCGGGTGCCCGCCTTCACCGGCTGCCCCCCTGGGGCTCGACGAGCACCACCTCCACCGTCGGGGCCTGGCTGTCCGTCCGGACCACGACCGTACCCCGGATGCGGCGGCTGGACGCGCGCGGGCCGGCCGGTCGGCGACCGGTACGCTGGCCGGGATGAGCGAGGCAGCCGAGGTGGTGGTCGTCGGGGGCGGCGTCATCGGGCTGTCGGTGGCGCGGGAGCTGCGCCGCGCCGGCGGCGGCCGGGTGGTCGTCCTGGAGCGGGCGCCCGCGGTCGGGCAGGGGTCGTCGGCGCGCGCCGCCGGCGGCGTGCGGGCGCAGTTCACCACCAGGATCAACATCGAGTTCTCGCGGCACTCGATCGGCGAGCTGGAGCGGCTCGACCGCGACACCGGCCTGCCGGGGTTCCAGCAGACCGGCTACCTGCTGATGACCGGCACCGAGGAAGGCGAGCGCTCCCTGGCCGAGGCGTGCGCGCTGCAGCGCTCCCTCGGAGTGGACACCCGCTGGCTGGCCCCCGACGAGGTGCTCGGCCTGGCGCCGTTCGTGCGGCCCGACGGGCTGCGGGCGGGGACCTTCCACGCCAGGGACGGCTTCCTCGACCCGCACGGGGTGGTCTCGGCAATGCGGCTGGACGCCCTCAGGCTCGGGGCGGAGATCGTCACCGGCGTCGAGGTGAGCGCCATCCAGCGGCTCGATGGCCACGGCTTCGAGGTCTTGGCGGCGGGCCGCTCGCTGCGCGCCCGCTTCGTGGTCAACGCGGGCGGGCCGGAGGCGGCCAGGGTGGCCTCGCTGCTCGCCGTCGAGCTGCCGGTCGCGCCGGTGCGGCGCAACCTCGCCTACGTGCGCGACCAGGCGCGGCCGGGGCCGGCCTCCTCCGGTGCTGGCTCGCTGCAGCGAGCCAGCCCGGCGGAGCTGATCCCGATGTCCGTCGACCTCGACACCGGCGTGCTGGTGCGGCGGGAGGTCGGCGGCGGCTTCCTGGTCGCCTGGTCCGACCCGGACGACCCGCCGTCCTGGGAGACCAGCCTCGACCCCCGCTTCCTGGAGGCGCTGGGGGAGCGGGTCGGCCACCGCTTCCCGTTCCTCGAGGAGTTGCCGGTCGACCCGCGGCAGTGCTGGGCAGGGCTGTACCCGGAGACGCCCGACCACCACGCGATCGTCGGCGAGCCGCCGGAGGCTCCCGGGTTCGTGCAGTGCGCCGGCTTCGGCGGCCACGGGGTGATGCACGCCCCGGCCGCCGGCAGGGCCGTCGCCGAGCTGCTCACCCTCGGCCGCTGCACCAGCTTCGACCTGCGCCCGCTGCGCCCCTCCCGCTTCGCGGAGGGCGACCTGGTGATCGAGACGGCGGTGCTGTGACCGGTGTCGAGGCCGAGCTGAACCGGCAGGGCACGACCGGCCGCGCCTGAGCGTCGGGCCCTGGCCGGCGCGCCGGCCGGCGGCGAGGGCCCGGAGGAACAGGGCCAAGGTCCCGGCCGCCCCGGGTCGGGTGTCTCAATCGCAGCATCCCGGCGCGATGGTTGCATCAGTCCTTGAACGTGACGATTTGGGCGCAGCAGCGCGACCACGGGCAGGGGCAGGTGTTGGTCAAATGGGTCTGGACGGCGACACCCTCACGACGGTTCTCGACACCATCAAGAGCTTCGCCGCCGACCGGCTCCCAGCCGAGCGACTGCTGGAGCTCGACGCGCGCGACGAGTTCCCCGCGGACGTGGTGCACGCCATGTGCGGCGACGAGCTCGGCATCCAGCTGCTGTTCATCCCCGAGGCCTACGGCGGCATGGGCGGCGACGCGTTCGACGTCTACCGGGTCTGCGAGCAGATGGCCGCCATCGACCTCGGCGTCGCCACCGGCGTGCTCGCGACCTTCCTCGGCAGCGAGCCGATCCTCGTCGGTGGCACACCCGAGCAGCAGAAGCACTGGCTCACCCGGATCGGGGAGGAGGGCCTGCTGTTCGCCTACGGCGCCACCGAGCCGGAGGCGGGCAGCGACCTCGGGGCGCTGCGCGCCAAGGCGGTCCCGGTCTCAGAGGGCGGCCAGGTCGTCGCGTACACGCTCAACGGCAAGAAGCAGTGGATCTCCAACGGCGGCGTCGCCGACGCCTGCTGCGTGCTGGCCAACGCGCCCGGCGGGCCGAGCTGGTTCGTGGTCGAGCGCGGCACCCCTGGTTTCGACCACGGCAGGCCGGAGGACAAGCACGGCATCCGCTCATCGAACACCGCGGCGCTGCTGCTCGACGACGTCCGCGTCGGTGCCGACCGGCTGCTCGGCGGCGTCGAGGGGCAGGGCCTCGTCCAGGCCCAGACGGTCTTCGGCTACACCCGCCTGATGGTGGCCGCGTTCGGCCTCGGGGCCGGCTGGGACGCGCTCCACCGGGCGATCGAGTACTCCAAGTTGCGCGTGCAGGCCGGCGCCCCGCTGGCCGAGAAGCAGGGCTACACCCACAAACTGGTGGTCCCGCACGCGGTGCGGCTGGAGGCGGCCCGCGCCTACACCGAGCTGACCGCCGAGCGCATCGACGCCGGCGAGGGGACCCTCAACACCGAGGGCGCGATCGCCAAGTACCTGGCGAGCGAGGCGGGCAACCAGGCGGCCGACGCGGCCATCCAGGCGCTCGGCGGCTACGGCTACACACGCGAGTTCATGGTCGAGAAGATCAGCCGGGACGTCCGCATCACCACCATCTACGAGGGCACCTCGGAGATCATGGAGATGACCATCGGCCGCGACCGCTGGCAGCTCCACCTCAAGACCCGCGGTGACCACTACCACGCCGAGGCCCGCGAGCAGGAGGCCCTGCACGCCGTCCACCCCGAGGTCGGGGCGGACGTGGCCGCGCTCGGCCTGCACGCGCTCGCGACCCTGATGGAGCACGCCCGCCTCGGCCGGCTCACCCGCAACCAGCACGTCCAGTTCCGCCTCGGCGAGCTGATCGCCCATGGGGAAGCCGCCGCGAGCTTCGCCGGGCGGGCGGCCCGGGCGGCCGACGGCACGCTCGGCCCCAAGGCGGACCGGCGCTTCGGCCCGGCGGCGCTCGCCGCCATGAGCCGCGTCTACGCCCGCGAGGCGGCGCTGCGGGCGGCCGCGGAGGGCCTGCGCTGGGTCGGCGGCGCCGCCTCGGCGGAGGGCCTCGCCGCCCTCGCCGGCGACCTGGACCTCGCGGCGATCCAGCGCGCCCAGGGAGGCCTGCTCGCCGACATGGACACCGTCCGCGACACCCTCTACGGCGTCGCGGCGGCCTGACCCGGCAATCGCTAAGGAGCAGCACGATGGAGGAGACCGCCGGCAGGGCCGTCGCGATCGTCGGGCTGGGGGCGATCCTGCCCGACGCGCCCGACGTCCAGACCTTCTGGCAGAACGTGAAGGGTGGCCGCTACTCGATCAGCGAGGTCGCTCCCGACCGCTGGGACCCGGCCCGCTACTACGACCCCGACCCGAAGGCGCCCGACAAGACCTACTCGAAGATCGGCGGCTGGGTGCGTGAGTGGACCTGGGAGCCGCTCGCCTGGCGCCTGCCGATCCCGCCGAGGGTCGGCGACGCCATGGACGACACCCAGAAGTGGGCGGTCGCCGTCACCCGCTCGGCCCTGGCCGACTACGGCTATCCCGAGCGGCCCCTCGACCGCGAGCGCACCGCCGTGGTCCTCGGCAACGCCATGGCGGGTGAGCTGCACTATTTCACCACGTTGCGCATCTTCTTCCCCGAGTTCGCCAAGGAGCTGACCGCCGCCCCGAGCTTCCGCGCCCTGCCCGACGGGGTCCGGGAGGCGATCGTGGCCGAGACCCACGAGCGCTTCGGCCACGGCCTCCCCCGGATCACCGAGGACACCATGCCCGGCGAGCTGGCCAACTGCATCGCCGGGCGGATCGCCAACCTGTTCGACCTGCGCGGGCCGAACTACGTGGTCGACGCCGCCTGCGCCTCGGCCATGGCGGCGATGAGCTCGGCCGTGGACGGGCTCGTCAGGGGTGAGTACGACGCGGTCCTGACCGGCGGCATCGACCGCAACATGGGCGTGAACAGCTTCGTCAAGTTCTGCAAGATCGGCGCGCTCTCCGCGACCGGCACCCGCCCCTACGCGGCCGGCGCCGACGGCTTCGTGATGGGCGAGGGCGCCACCGTCTTCCTGCTCAAGCGCCTGGCCGACGCGGAGCGTGACGGCGACCGGATCTACGCGGTCCTGCTCGGCCTCGGCGGCTCGAGCGACGGCAAGGGCAAGGGCATCACCGCCCCCAACCCCGTCGGCCAGCGCCTGGCGACCCGGCGTGCCTGGCAGGGGGCGGGTGTCGACCCGGCAACCGTCGGGCTGATCGAGGGCCACGGCACCTCCACCCGGGTCGGCGACGTGGTCGAGGTCGAGAGCCTCATGGCCGGGCTCGGCAGCCCGGCGCTGGCGCCCGGCTCGGTGCCGCTCGGCTCGGTCAAGTCCAACATCGGCCACCTCAAGGCCGGCGCCGGCGGCGCCGGCATGCTCAAGGCCACCCTCGCCCTGCACGACAAGGTGCTGCCGCCGAGCCTGAACTTCGACCGTCCCAACCCCAACATCGACTTCGCCGCCACGCCCTTCTACGTCAACACGCAGCTCGACGAGTGGAAGGTCCCAGCGGGCGGCGTGCGCCGCGCGGGCGTTTCCGCCTTCGGCTTCGGCGGCACCAACTTCCACGCCGTGCTGGAGGAGCACGTCCCTGGGCGGATCACCGGGAACGGCAAGCGCTACACGGCCGGCGTCGACCTGCCGCAGGCGCGGCCCGAGCCGGACGTGACGGCCACGCCGAAGGCGCCGCTGCGGGGCACGCTGGTGCTAGGTGAGAGGTCGGAAGCGGCATTGACCAGACGCCTCCGGGAGGTCAAGGAGCAGGCCGAGGCCGGCCGGGCAGCGGAGCCCCAGGCACCGGCGGAGGCCGCGCTGCGCGCGCCCGAGCGCATCGTGGTCGACCACGCCGACGCGGCCGAGCTGGCCCACAAGGCCGACAAGGCGCTGCGGGCGGCCGCTGCCGGCAAGCCGGGCGCCTGGAGTCTGCTGCGCGCCCAGGGCGTCTTCCGCGGCTCGGGCACGGCGCCCAAGGTCGCCTTCCTCTACACCGGCCAGGGGTCGCAGTACGTCAACATGCTGGCGAAGCTGCGCGCCAGCGAGCCGGTCGTTGCCGACACCTTCGCCGAGGCCGACCGGATCATGGAGCCGCTGCTCGGCCGGCCGCTCAGCGAGCTGATCTTCGTCGACCCGGCCGACCCCGAGGCGCTGGCGCGAGCCGAGGAGGGCCTGCGGCAGACCGCCATCACCCAGCCGGCCGTGCTCACCGTCGACACCGCCCTGACGCGGCTGCTCGCCGCCTACGGCATCACCCCGGACATGGTCATGGGCCACAGCCTCGGGGAGTACGGCGCGCTGATCGCCGCGGGGGCGCTGCCGTTCGCCGACGCGCTCGAGGCGGTCAGCGCCCGCGGCCGCGAGATGACCAAGGTGTCGGTCGCCGACAACGGCCGCATGGCGGCCGTCTTCGCGGCCCTGCCCGAGGTCGAGCGGATCCTCGCGACGGTCGACGGCTACGTGGTGGTGGCCAACATCAACTCCGGCAGCCAGGCGGTGATCGGCGGCGCCAGCGACGCGGTCGAGCGGGCCGTCGAGGCGTTCGGTGCCGCCGGCCACCAGTGCGTGCCGCTGTCGGTCAGCCACGCCTTCCACACCTCGATCGTGGCCCCGGCGAGCGAGCCGCTGCGCCGGGCGCTGACCCGGCTGCACCTGGCACCGCCGGAGCTGCCGATCGTCGCCAACCAGAGCGGCGAGTTCTACCCCATGGGCCCCGGCGTCGTCCCCGAGATGCTCGACCTCCTCGCCCGCCAGGTCGCCTCGCCGGTGCAGTTCGTCAAGGGCCTGCACACCCTCTACGACGCAGGCGCCCGCGTGTTCGTCGAGGTCGGGCCGAAGCGCGCGCTGCACGGCTTCGTCGAGGGCGTGCTCGGCGACCACGACGACGTCCTGTCGCTGTTCACCAACCACCCCAAGACCGGCGAGCTGGCCTCGTTCAGCCAGGCCCTGTGCGGCCTGTACGCGGCCGGCCTCGGTGTCGGCGACGGCCACGCCGAACCCCGCCGCCAGGCCGCCTCGCCGGCGGCCACCGCGGCCCTCTCGACCACGGCAAGCGCGAGCGCGGCCGTGACGACCGCCGACGCGGCCGCCGCGGCCCCGGCGCCCCCGAAGGAGGCAATCCCCATGGCGACAGCACCACGGCCAGCGCCGACCGCGTCGGCGGTTCCCGCCGACCGCTACAGCGAGCTGGGCCACCTGTTGGCCGACGTGCTCGAACGAGGCTGGCACGTGCTGGCCGGCGAGCGGCCGGCGGCGAACGGCGAGCGCACGGTCGCGACCGACGAGCCGGTGGTGATCACCGGCGCCTCGGTCGGCCTGCCAGGGACCGAGCGCGTCTTCGACGACGGCAACCTCGCCCGCCTGCTCAGGGGCGACCAGTTCATCGACCTGATCCCGACCCGCTTCCGCCAGGCGATCGCCGACAAGCACATCACCCGGCTGGTCAAGCGCGGCGACGACGACCCCACCTTCGAGACCATCTCCAGCCAGGCCGACGTGATCAAGCTGGCCGGCCGCGCCGGCGCGTTCGACCCGGTCGCCGAGTTCGGCGTCTCCGCCGACCGGCTGCCAGCCCTCGACCGCAGCACCCAGCTCGCGATCGGGGCCGGCATCGACGCCCTGCGCGACGCCGGCATCCCGCTGGTGATGCGCTACAAGACCACCACCACCGGCAGCCAGCTGCCCGACCGCTGGAACCTGCCGCAGGAGCTGCGCGACTCCACCGGGGTGATCTTCGCCTCCTGCTTCCCGGGGATGGACGCCTTCGCCGACGAGACCAGGCGCTACTACACCGACCGGCTCGGCCGCGAGCAGCTCGAGGCGCTCGAGCAGGTCCGCGCCCGGCTGGCCGGCAGCGACGACGGCACCGCCCTGCGCGAGGTCGAGCGGCGCATCGGCCTGCTGCGCCAGCAGCTGGACGCCGACCCGTACGTGTTCGACCGGCGCTTCCTGTTCCGCTGCCTGTCCATGGGCCACTCGCAGTTCGCCGAGATCACCGGTGCGCGCGGGCCCAACACCCAGGTCAACTCGGCCTGTGCCAGCACCACCCAGGCGATCGCCATGGCGGAGGACTGGATCCGCACCGGGCGCTGCCGCCGGGTGGTGGTGATCGCCGCCGACGACGGCACCTCCGACAACCTGCTCGAGTGGTTCGGCTCCGGCTTCCTCGCCTCGGGCGCCGCCGCCACCGAGGACGTGGTCGAGGAGGTCGCCACGCCGTTCGACCGGCGTCGCCACGGCATGATCCTCGGCATGGGCGCCTGCAGCGTGATCGTCGAGAGCGCCGCGGCCGCCCGCGAGCGCGGCGTGCAGCCCATCTGCGAGTTGCTCAGCGCCAGCACCTTCAACAGCGCCTTCCACGGCACCCGCCTGGACGTCGACCACATCTCGCAGGTCATGGAGGGCCTGGTCGGGTCGGCCGAGCGCAACTGGGGCATCCGCCGGGCCGAGATCGCGCCGCGCACCTTGTTCGTCTCGCACGAGACCTACACGCCGGCCCGCGGCGGCAGCGCCGCCGCCGAGGTCCACGCCCTGCGGCGCGTGTTCGGCGCCGGCGCCGACCAGATCGTGGTGGCCAACACCAAGGGGCTGACCGGCCACCCGCTCGGCGTCGGCATCGAGGACGTGACCGCGATCAAGAGCCTGGAGACCGGCCAGGTCCCGCCGGTGCCGAACTACCGTGAGGTCGACCCGGACCTGGGCCGCCTGAACCTGTCCGCCGGCGGCGCCTACCCGATCGACTACGCGCTGCGGCTGGCCGCCGGCTTCGGCTCGCAGATCAGCATGCTGCTGCTGCGCTGGGTGCCGACCCGCGACGGGGCCCGGCGCGCGCCGGGCGAGCTCGGCTTCGGCTACCGGGACCTTGGGGTCGACACGGTCAAGCAGGCGGAGATGTTCGCCACCATCCGCGAGGCTTACGGCATCGAGCGGGACCCGGACCTGAAGCTGCGGGACTTCCCGACGCTGGCCGACGTGATCCGCTTCGTCCACGAGCGCACCCCACAGGCCGCCACGGCGGCCGCGCCCGCCGTGGCGGCGGAGCCTGCCCCTGCGGCACCGGTGGCGACCGCGCCTGCGCCGGCGGCCTCCGAGCCCGCGACCGAGGCTGCCGTCGAGGCGGCCTCGGCGGACGGTGACCCGGTGCAGGCGCGGGTGCTCGGGCTGGTGGCCGGGCAGACCGGCTACCCGGTGGAGATGCTGGACCTCGACCTGGACCTGGAGGCGGACCTTGGGGTCGACACGGTCAAGCAGGCGGAGATGTTCGCCACCATCCGCGAGGCCTACGGCATCGAGCGGGACCCGGACCTGAAGCTGCGGGACTTCCCGACCTTGGCCGACGTGATCCGCTTCGTCCACGAGCGCGCCCCGGCCGCGGCGGCACCCGCCGCCGAGCCGGCGGCGCAGGCCACCCCTGACGGGGCGGTGCGGGCAGCGCCGCAGGCCGGTGACCTGGCCGCGGCCGACCGAGTGCCGCGGCGCGTGCCGGTGCCGCTGCTGCGGCCGCCGCTCGACCTCTGCAAGCCGACCGGTGTGGCCATCGGCAAGGGCAGCCGCGTGCTGCTCGCCGCCGACCAGGGCGGCGTCGGTGTGGCGCTGGCCAAGCGGCTGCGCAAGCTCGGCGCCGAGGTGCTGCTGGTCGACGACGCACCCGACGCGGACACCCTGCGCGAGCGCATCCAGAAATGGACCGCGGACGGGCCCGTGCACGGCGTCTACTGGCTGCCGGCGCTCGACGCCGAGCCGGCGATCGCCGAGATGGACCTCGAAGGCTGGCGCGAGCGCCTGCGCGTGCGCGTCAAGCTGCTCTACGAGACCATGCGCGCGCTCGGCGGGCAGGTCGGCGGCGCTGGCACGTTCCTGGTCGCCGCCACCCGGCTCGGCGGCTGGCTCGGCTACGACGCCGACGGGGCGGTCGCCCCGATGGGCGGCGCGGTCAGCGGGTTCACCAAGGCGTTCAAGCGCGAGCAGCCCGACGCGCTGGTCAAGGTGGTCGACTTCGAGCCGGGCCGCAAGACCGCCCAGCCCGCCGACCTGCTCGTTGAGGAGACCCTGCGCGACCCCGGCGCGGTCGAGGTCGGCCACGCCCGCGGCCAGCGCTGGACCGTCGGCCTGGCCGAGCGGCCCGCCGCCGACGGCCAGCCGGGCATGGACCTCGGCCCGGAGTCCGTTTACGTGGTCACCGGCGCGGCCGGGAGCATCGTCTCGGCGATCGTCGCCGACCTCGCCGCCGCCGGCGGCGGGGGCACCTTCCACCTGCTCGACCTGACCCCGGAGCCGGACCCCGCCGACCCCGACCTGCGCCGCTTCGCCGGCGACCGGGACGGCCTCAAGCGCGACCTCGCCGAGCGCATGCGCGCGCGGGGCGAGCGGCCCACCCCGGCGCTGATCGAGCGGCAGCTCGCCGGGCTGGAGCGAGGGCATGCCGCCCTGGCCGCGATCGAGGCGGTGCGGCAGGCCGGCGGGACCGGCTGCTACCACGGCGTCGACCTCACCGACGCCACCGCCGTCGCCGCCGTGGTCGACCACGTGCGGGAGGCCTCCGGCCGCATCGACGTGCTGGTCCACGCCGCCGGCCTGGAGATCAGCCGCATGCTGCCCGACAAGGAGGCGCGCGAGTTCGACCTGGTCTTCGACGTCAAGAGCGACGGCTGGTTCAACCTGCTGCACGCCGTCGGCGACACCCCGCTCGGCGCGACGGTCGCGTTCAGCTCGGTCGCCGGCCGCTTCGGCAACGGCGGCCAGACCGACTACAGCGCCGCCAACGACCTGCTCTGCAAGAGCACCTCGGCGCTGCGCGGCTCGCGGCCGGGCACCCGCGGCATCGTGGTCGACTGGACCGCGTGGGCCGGCATCGGCATGGCCAGCCGCGGCTCCATCCCCAAGATGATGGAGCTGGCCGGCATCGACATGCTCCCGCCGGAGTCCGGCATCCCGACGGTCCGGCGCGAGCTGGTCGCTGGCGGCACGCGCGGGGAGGTCGTGGTCGGAGACCGGCTCGGTACCCTGACCGAGGAGTGGGACGAGAGCGGCGGGCTCGACCCCGGGGCGTTCGCCGGCCGCGCGACCGGCCCGATGATCGGGCAGGTCACCGGCATGGGCGTCTACGGCGGGTTGGTCGCCGAGACCGAGCTCGACCCGTCGGAGCAGCCGTTCCTCGACCACCACCGCATCGACGGCACCGCGGTGCTGCCCGGGGTGATGGGCGTCGAGGGGTTCGCCGAGCTGGCCGGCCTGCCGCTGCCCGGCTGGCGGGTGGCCGCGGTGGAGGACGTGCGCTTCCTGGCGCCGCTCAAGTTCTACCGCGACGCCCCCCGTCCGCTGACCCTGCGCGCGCTGCTGCGCCCGGACGGTGACGAGGTGGTCGCCGACTGCCAGCTCACCTCGGTCCGGCAGCTCGCCGGCCAGGCCGAGCCGCAGCGGGCCACCCACTTCACCGGGCGGGTGCGGCTGACCCAGGCGCCCGCCGAGGCAGCCACGGCGAGCGTGCCAGCGGCGGCGAGCGAGACGACCATCGGACGGGAGGACCTCTACCGGGTCTACTTCCACGGCCCCGCCTACAGGGTGCTCGAGCGGGCATGGCACGACGGCGAGCGGGTCGTCGGCCTGCTCCCGGCCGAGCTGCCCGCGGCCACCGGCCCGGCCGACGCGCCGCTGGTGATGGCGCCCCGGCTGATCGAGCTGTGCTTCCAGACGGCCGGCATCCGCGAGCTCGGCACCAGCGGCCGCATGGGCCTGCCGGAGCGGATCGGCCGGGTGGCCGTGCTGCGCTCCTCGCCCGAGGGAGCGGGAGACCAGCCAGCCTCGGCCGGCGGGCGGCTGCTCGCGGTGGTGACCGCGACCAACGGCCTGGCCGACGCCGAGGTGGTCGACGAGGCCGGCGAGGTCCTCGTGCGCATGGAAGGGTACGGAACCGTCGAGCTGCCGGCCGGTCCCGAGCCGGCGCTGCTCGGCCCGTTCCGGGCGGCGATGGCCTGATGGGCTGGCGCCGGGGTGCCGCGCAGGCACCCCGGCCGCCTGGCGCTGGCCACCAGCCGGCGGAGGGGTGATGGGCATGGACCACGAGTTCAAGCGGATCGCGATCGTCAACCGCGGCGAACCGGCCATGCGCCTGATCCACGCGGTCCGCGAGCTCAACTGGGAGCACCGGCTCGGCCTGGAGGCCGTGGCCCTCTACACCGATCTCGACTGGAACGCGATGTTCGTCAGGGAGGCCGACGACGCGGTCTGCATCGGCCCGGCCACCTACGTGACCCCTGCCGGCAAGATCGCCCATGGCTACCTCGACTACCGGCGGCTCGAGTCGGCGCTGGTCGAGGCGCGTGCCGACGCGGCCTGGGTCGGCTGGGGCTTCGTCGCCGAGCACGCCGCGTTCGCCGAGCTCTGCCGGCGGCTCGGTATCGTGTTCATCGGGCCCGACCCGGAGGTCATGCGCCGGCTCGGCGACAAGATCGGCTCCAAGCGGCTGGCCGAGGCAGCCGGTGTGCCAGTCGCACCATGGAGCGGCGGACCTGTCGACGGGGTCGACGGAGCGCGTCGGCACGCCGAGCGCATCGGCTACCCGCTGATGGTCAAGGCCAGTGGCGGCGGCGGTGGGCGCGGCATCCGCCGGGTGCTCGCCGCCGACCAGCTCGACTCCGCCTTCACCAGCGCCTCCGACGAGGCGGAAAAGGCCTTCGGTGATCCCACCGTGTTCATGGAGCGGCTGGCCACCAACGCCCGCCACATCGAGGTGCAGGTGATCGCGGACCGGTACGGCACCGTCTGGCCGGTCGGCGTGCGCGACTGCACCGTCCAGCGCCGCTACCAGAAGGTGGTGGAGGAGTCCGCCTCCACCGCGCTCACCCCCGACGAGGATCAGCAGCTCCGCGAGGCGGCCGCGCGGCTGTGCAGCTCGGCCGGCTACGCCGGCGCCGGCACGGTCGAGTTCCTCTACGACCTGGACAGCCACAGCTTCTCGTTCATGGAGGTCAACGCGCGCCTCCAGGTCGAGCACCCGGTCACCGAGGCGACCACCGGCCTGGACCTGGTCAAGCTGCAGCTCCAGCTGGCCCGCGGCGCGCGCCTCGAGGGCAACCCGCCCGCCTCGGTCGGCCACGCCGTCGAGGTGCGCATCAACGCCGAGGACCCGGACAACGACTTCGCGCCGGGTCCGGGCACCGTCGAGCTGTTCCGCATCGCCTCCGGGCCGGGCCTGCGGGTCGAGACCGGCGTGGCCGAGGGCGACGTCATCCCGGCCGAGTTCGACTCGATGATCGCCAAGCTGATCGCGTGGGGCCGCGACCGCGAGGAGGCGCTGGCGCGCCTGTGCCGCGCACTGGCCGAGAGCGCCGTCGTCATCCGCGGCGGCAGCAGCAACAAGGCGTTCCTGCTCGAGCTGCTGGAGCATCCTGACCTGCGTGCGGGACGGCTCGACACCGGCTGGCTGGACCGGCTCACCGCCGGCGGCCGGTGGCGTGGCGCCCGCCACGGCGACGTGGCCCTGCTGCTCGCCGCGATCGAGGCGTACGACGCGGAGCTGGCCGCCGAGCAGGCCCAGTTCCACGCCGGCGCCGCCCGCGGCCGCCCGGAGCCGCGCGACGGCGTCGGCGTGACCATGGAGCTCCGCCTCCAGGGGCAGCACTACCAGGTCACCGCCTACCAGCTCGGGCCCCGCACCTACCGGGTCGAGCTGGACGGGCAGCACGCCGACCTGCACGTCGAACGGGTCGGCCGGCTGGAACGGCGGCTCACCTGCTTCGGGCGCCGCTGGCGCGCGCTGGCGGTCCCCGACGGCCCTGGGTACCTGGTCGAGGTCGAGGGCGTGGTCCACCGCGTCGCCCGCGACGACGGCGGCGTGGTGCGCGCCCCGGCCCCCGCCGTGGTCGTCTCGATCGAGGTGGAGCAGGGCGACCAGGTCGCCGTCGGCGACCGGCTGGCGGTGCTCGAGGCGATGAAGATGGAGACGGTGATCCACGCGCCGTTCGCCGGGCGGGTCGCCAAGCTGCTGGCCGCCAGCAACGTGCAGGTCCCCGCGGGTGCCCCGCTGCTGCAGATCGAGGCGTCCGCCGACGGCGCGGCCGAGGACAGCGCCGAGCGGGTCCGCCTCGCCGCGCAGCCGGAGGAGCCGGACGCCGGCGGCCCGCCGGCCGCCGGCCGCGTGGCCCTGCACGCCCTGCAGCGGCAGATGCTCGGCTTCGACGTCCCCGCGGTGGTCGCGCGGCGCCTGCTCGACGCCTACACCACGGCGAGCGGCATGCTCGGCGCCGACGCCGGGTCGCTCGGCCACGGCGAGGCCGAGGTGCTCGCCACCTTCGCCGACGTCCGCGCGCTGTTCCGCCCCCAGCCCGACCCGGCGGAGGCCGACGGCGAGCAGGTCCACTCCGCCCAGCAGGACCTCCGCACCTACCTGCGCTTCCCCGACCGCGACCGCGAGCGCCTGCCGGCGGTGTTCCTCGACGAGCTCACCCGCGCGCTGGGCCACTACGGCATCGCCTCGCTCGACCGCACCCCGGAGCTCGAGGTCGCCCTGCTGCGCATCTACAAGTCGCACAGGCGTGCCGAGCAGCAGCTGCCCGCCATCACCGCGATCCTCGAGCGCTGGCTGGAGCGGCGCGGCGAGGGGACCGCGCCCCCCGACCCCGAGCTGCGGGCGCTGCTCGACCGGCTCGCCGGCGCCACCCGCGGGCGCCACCCGGCCGTCAGCGACCTCGCCAGCGAGGTCCGCTACCGCTGGTTCGACCAGCCGCTGCTGGAGCAGGCGCGCGAGCGGGTCTACGACGAGGTGCGCGCCCACCTGGACGCGCTGGCCGCCGAGCCGGATACGCCCGACCGCGCGCGGCGCGTCGAGGCGCTGGTCGCCTGCCCACAGCCGCTGAAGAACCTGTTCACCAGCCGCTCCCAGACGGCCAGCCCGGAGCTGCGCCGGCTGATGCTCGAGGTGCTCGCCCGGCGCTACTACCGCATCCGCCCGCTCGAGCAGGTCCGCTCGCTGCTGGCCGACGGGCACGCGCTGGTCGCCGCCGCCTACGACCACCCCGACGGCGGCCGCATCGGGCTGGTCACCGCGTTCGCCGAGGAGGACGGCGTCGCCGACGCCGCCCGCGCGATGTTCCCGCTGCTGGCGCAGTTCCCCGCCGACCACGACGTGCTGGTCGAGCTGTACGTGTGGCGCCGGGAGCCGGCGGGCGACCCGGACGCCACCGAGGCGGCCCTGCGCGCCACCCTCGACGGGGTCGGCTTCCCGCGCCGCCTGCGGCGCATCGTGGTGGCGCTGTCGAGCCCGGGCCGCGGGCTCGGCATGGCAGGCACCGAGCACCTCACCTACCGCCCGGCCGGCGACGGCTACGTCGAGGACCGCACCTACCGGGGGATCCACCCGATGATGGCCAAGCGCCTGCACCTGTGGCGCCTGGCCAACTTCGAGATCGAGCGGCTTCCCTCGGTCGAGGACGTCTACCTGTTCCGCGGGGTGGCCCGCGACAACCGTGCCGACGAGCGGCTGTTCGCCGTCGCCGAGGTGCGCGACGTGACCCCGGTGCGCGACGCCGAAGGCCGCGTGGTCGCGCTGCCCCACCTGGAGCGCATGCTGCACGAGGCCCTCGCCGGAATCCGCGTGTTCCAGTCGCGCCGTCCGCCCGGGCGCCGGCTGCACTGGAACCGGGTGCTGCTGCACGTGTGGCCGCCGCTGCGCCTGGCGCCCGGCGAGCTGCGCGGCCTGGTGGACCGGCTGGAGCCGGCCGTCGAGGGACTCGGCGTCGAGAAGCTGGTCGCGCGGGTGCGCGTCCCCGACCAGCGCACCGGCGCGCTGCGCGACCGCGTGGTGCAGGTCGCCAACCGTGCCGGGCGCGGCGCCGTCATCCAGGTCACGCAGCCGGCCGAGGAGCCGATCAGGGCGCTCACCCCCTATTGGCAGAAGGTCGTCCGGTTGCGGCAGCGCGGCCTCGTCTACCCCTACGAGATCGTCCGCATGCTCACCCCGCCGGCGGGGCAGGCCGACTCCGGCTTCCCGCCGGGCGAGTTCACCGAGCACGACCTGGACGCGGACGGCCGCCTCGTCCCGGTCGAGCGCCGCTGGGGCAACAACAGCGCCAACCTGGTCGTCGGCGTGCTGCGCAACCACACCGACACCTACCCGGAGGGCATCGTCCGGGTGGTGCTGCTCGGCGACCCGTCCAAGAGCCTCGGCTCGCTCGCCGAGCCCGAGTGCCGGCGCATCATCGCCGCGATCGACCTGGCCGAGCGGATGGGCGTGCCGCTGGAGTGGTTCGCGGTCTCCTCCGGCGCCAAGATCTCGATGCAGAGCGGCACCGAGAACATGGACTGGATCGGCAGCGTGCTGCGCCGCCTGGTGGAGTTCACCCAGGCGGGCGGCGAGGTCAACGAGGTCGTCAACGGCATCAACGTGGGCGCCCAGCCGTACTGGAACGCCGAGGCGACCATGCTCATGCACACCAGGGGCATCCTGATCATGACGCCGGACGGGGCCATGGTGCTCACCGGCAAGCAGGCGCTCGACTACTCGGGCGGGGTCTCCGCCGAGGACAACTACGGCATCGGCGGCTACGAGCCGATCATGGGGCCCAACGGGCAGGGCCAGTACTGGGCACCTGACCTGGCGGCCGCCTGCCGGCTGCTGCTGCGCCACTACGAGCACAGCTACGTCGCCCCCGGCGAGCGCTTCCCGCGCCGCACCGCGACCGGCGACCCGGCCGACCGGGACGTGCGCGACCACCCGCTCGGCGTGGACGGGCTCGGCTTCAGCCGGGTGGGGGAGACCTTCTCCGACCAGGCCAACCCTGGCCGCAAGCGCCCCTTCGACGTCCGCTCGGTGATGGCGGCCGTGGTGGACGCCGACTCGGCGCCGCTGGAGCGCTGGGCCGGGATGCGCGACGCGGAGACCGCGGTGGTCTGGGACGCCCGCCTCGGCGGCCTGGCGGTCGAGGTGATCGGCTTCGAGTCCAAGCCGGTGCCGCGGCACGGCTTCGTGCCCGCCGACGGCCCGGACCAGTGGACCTCGGGCACGCTGTTCCCGCGGTCCTCCAAGAAGGTGGCCAGGGCGCTCAACGCCGCCAGCGGCAACCGTCCGGTGGTGGTGCTCGCCAACCTCTCCGGCTTCGACGGTTCCCCGGAGTCGATGCGCAACCTGCAGCTCGAGTACGGCGCGGAGATCGGCCGCGCGGTGGTCAACTTCCGCGGGCCGATCGTGTTCTGCGTCATCTCCCGCTACCACGGCGGCGCCTTCGTGGTCTTCTCCAAGCAGCTCAACGACAACCTCGAGGTCGCCGCGCTGGAAGGCTCCTACGCCTCGGTGATCGGCGGCGCGCCGGCCGCGGCGGTGGTGTTCGCCCGCGAGGTGGACGCCCGCACCAAGGCGGACCCGCGCGTCCAGGCGCTACAGGCACGGGCCGCCGTCGGCGAGGCGGCCGGCACGGCCGGCCGCCTGCGCGAACAGACCCGCCAGGTGCGCAACCAGAAGCTCGGCGAGGTGGCCGACGAGTTCGACGGCGTCCACAGCGTGCAGCGCGCCCGCCAGGTCGGCTCGGTGGACCGGATCATCCCGGTGCGGGGTTTGCGGTCCTACCTGATCGACGCGGTCGAGCGGGGCATGCGCCGCGAGCACCGGCGCCTCGGCACGCTCCCCCCGGACGCGGCGGCCAGCGGCGCGAGCCCCGCCGGGGACGGCGCCCCGGCGGGCGCGCGCTGATGGTTCCCGTCTACTGGCTCACGCTCACCACGGCGGACCTACCGGCCGACCACCGCTGGCTGGCAGCGGCCGAGCAGGCGCGCCTGGCTGGCCTGCGCGTGCCCAAGCGGCGGGCCGACTGGCTGCTCGGCCGCTGGACGGCCAAGCAGGCCGTCCTGGCCCGCCTCGCCGGCGAGGGCGTGCCACCGGCCCTCGACGCGGTCGAGGTCCACGCCGCGGCCGACGGCGCCCCAGAGGCGTTCCTGCACGGCCGTCCCGCCGGGCTCTCGATCTCGCTCAGCCACCGGGCCGGCGTGGCCCTGTGCGCGGTCGCGCCGGCAGGCGTCGCGCTCGGCTGCGACCTCGAGCTGGTGGAGCCGCGCAGCCCGGCGTTCGTGGCCGACTACTTCACCGCCGACGAGGTCGACGCGGTCGCCTCCGCCCCGCCGGGCGAGCAGCCGCTGCTGGTCACCCTGCTGTGGTCCGCCAAGGAGAGCGCCCTGAAGGCGCTGCGCACGGGGCTGCGGCTGGACACGCGCGCGGTCTCGGCCAGCCTGCTCGCGCCCACGCCGCCGCGGGCTGATTCCTGGCGGCCGCTGGCCGTGTCCCACCAGGCAAGCGGCCGGGTGCTGCGTGGCTGGTGGCGACGCGAGCACGACCAGGTGGTGACGGTGGTCGCCGCGTCCGACCCGGAGCCCCCGACCCGCCTGGTGCCGGCCCGGCGCGACTGACCGGGCACGCCTCAGCCGAGCGGCGTGAAGGCTCGGTCCCTGCCTGCTCGGACATCCTCGGCCTCCCCGTGACCCTGCTCCGCAGGCAGCGTACGATCCGCCGTTTGCGGAACCCCACCCAGGGACGCGGATTCCCGGCGAATGCGTCACGGCATGGTCACTCCGGCACGAGTTCCCGTGCACCGTCGGCCTGCCCATGGCCGGCGGCCCGAGGCGGCACGCCGCTAGGCCGGTCGGGCCTCGCCGTCGCGCGGCTCGAGCCGGGACAGGACGGCCGGCAGGGGAGTGGTGTGGACCACGCCGAGGCGCTGGGTGGCGCGGGTCAGGGCGACGTAGAGGTTGTTGGCGCCCCTGGGGCTCTCGGCCAGGATGCCGGCCGGCTCGACCAGCACCACGGCGTCGAACTCCAGGCCCCTCGCCTCGGTGACGGTCAGCACCGCGACCGGGGCGTCGAGCGCGGCGGGTCCGTCGGCGACGGCGGTCCCGGGCAGCGCGGCCGCGAGCCGCCGTCCGAGCGCGTCCGCCTCGGCGGCCGGGACCAGCACCGCCAGGCGTCCGTCGCCGACCGTGGCGGCCTCGGCCGCGACCACGTCGGGCAGCCGCGCGGCCAGCTCGGCCTCCTCGAGGCGCAGGCTCCACGGCACCACCCCGGTCTCCCGCACCGAGGCGGGCGGCGACAGCTCGGGGGCGATCCCGGCGAGCACGTCCGCCGCGACGGCCATGACCTCGGCCGGCGTGCGGTAGTTGACGGTCAGCCGCTCCTGACGCCAGCGGCCGGCGGCGTAGGGGTCGAGCGCCGCGGCCCACGAGGTGGCGGCCGCCGTCGTGCCACCCTGGGCGAGGTCGCCGGCGAGCGTCATCGAGCGGCTCGGGCAGCGGCGCATCACCATCCGCCAGGCCATGGCGGACAGCTCCTGCGCCTCGTCGACGATCACGTGCCCGAAGGTCCAGCCGCGATCCTGGCGCGCCCGCTCGGCGAGCGAGCCCAGCTCGTCGCGCGTCCGGTAGCGCTCGGCGAGCTGCCCGGGGTCGAGCAGGCCGGTGTCCGGCGCGTAGCGGGCGGCGTCCCCGATGCTGGCGACCTCGAGGACGCCGCGGGCGTAGGCGAGGTCGCGCTCGTCGCGAGCGGCCCGACGGGCCGCCTCCCGCGCGGCGGGGGTGTCGTCCTCGCCGAGCAGCTCGGCGGCCTCGTCCAGCAGCGGCACGTCGGCGGGCGTCCACCAGTCCGCCGGCGGGGCGCCCGGCGTCGCCGGCGACGGGCGTGACAGCAGCGCCCGCTCCGCCGCGCCGAGGCCGGGTGCGGCCGCCACGAGCCGCCGTGGCGAGGCGAACAGGTCGACCAGGAGCTGCCGCGGGGTCAGCCGCGGCCAGAGCCGGTCGAGCGCCGCGCGGACTTGGGGCCCTGCGTACAGCTCGGCGGCCAGCTCGGCGAGCTGTGCCTGGTCGAGCACCGGCTCGTCGTGGAGCTGCTCGTCGGGGCCGAACATCGAGTCGTCGATCAGCTCCTCGACGGCGCGCAGGTCCTCCTCGATGCGGTCGGCGACCTGGCGGGTCAGGGTCGCCAGCAGCTCGCTGACGAAGATGCGCCTGGCGAGGTTGTGGGGCTGGCCCGAGCCGCGCGCCTGCGCCCGTGCGCGCTCGCAGGTCTCCGGCTCCAGGCGCAGCACGCCCTCGTCGACCACGATCTCGAGCGTGGCCTCAGGGACCCGCTGGCGGTCGCGGACCGCCGCGGCCAGCACCTCGGCCATCCGCGTGGTGCCCTTGAGCGTCGCCGCCGCCGGCGGCTCGCGACCGGTCGCGGTGACGCCCGGGTAGAGCTGCGCCACGGTCGACAGCACCACGCCGGTCTCGCCGAGGGAGGGCAGGACCTGCTCGATGTAGCGCAGGAAGGTCGGGTTCGGGCCGACCACCAGCACGCCGCGCCGGGTCAGCCGCTCACGGTGGGTGTAGAGCAGGTAGGCGGCCCGGTGCAGCGCCACCGCGGTCTTGCCGGTGCCCGGCCCGCCGTCGATCACCAGGATCCCCGCCAGGCCGGAGCGGATGACGCGGTCCTGCTCGGCCTGGATGGTGGCGACGATGTCGCCCATGCGCCCGGTCCGGTGCGCGTTCAGCGAGGCCAGCAGCGCGGCCTCGCCGGCGAGGTTGCCGCGCTCGGCCGCGCCGAGGGCGTCGAGGTCGAGCACGTCGTCGTGGAACCCGGTGAGCAGGCGCCCCTTGGTCTGGAAGTGGCGGCGGCGCACGACCTCGCCGCGCGCGACCGGGGTGGCGCGGTAGAACGGCTCGGCCGCCGGGGCGCGCCAGTCGACCAGCAGGGGCTCGTGCTGGTCGTCGAGCAGCCCCAGCCGCCCCACGTACAGCAGGCTGCCGTCGCGCCGGTCCAGCCGGCCGAGGCAGAGCCCGTGCTCCACCGCCGAGAGCTGGGCGAGCCGGTTCGCGTGCGTGGCCACCCGCGCGTCCCGGTCCAGCCACGCCTGGTGGGTGCCGCCGCCGTCGCTGTGCTGGGCCTGCTCGAGCCGCTCCCTGGCGCGCGCCCGCAGGCGGTCGAGCCAGGCGTACAGCATCGACACGTGCGCCTGCTCCCGCCCGAGCTCGGCGAGGTGGGCGTCGTGCCTGCCCTGGTCGGCCAGCCTCGAAGCCTCGTGATCCAAGTCCGCCTCCGTGTGTCGCTTCGTCCGCGCCGCGTTCGCCCTCGCCACGTCGGGTCTTGACAAACCCCCGCTTCTGTGTAATGGTGTTGTTGGCGAGATCGATCGCCCTTCTTTGTGTGCCTGGACGTGCTCGTCGAACTCCCGACGATAGCAGCAGACGCGCCGGCACGCCACCCCTCTTCTTCGGACCCGCTCGTGCGTGCCTAGGCGCCCGGGCGCTGCTCGACGCCGGCCGCGGCCGGCCGCGGCGCCTCGTAGAGCGACTCGAGCAGGTCCACGTGCCTGGCCACGACGGCGCGGCGCTTGAGCTTGAGGCTCGGCGTCAGGTCGCCGTCCTCCACGGTGAGCTCGCGCCGCAGGATGGCGAACCGCTTGATCGTCTCCCAGCGCGGCAGCCGGCTGTTGGTCTGTTCGAGGTAGCCGGCGATCAGCGTCCGCACCTGCTCGTGCGCGGCCAGCTCGGCGAGGGAGAGGCCGGCGAGGCCGTTGTCCGCCGCCCACGGGGTGATCGCCTCCGCGTCCAGCGCGACCAGCCCGGTGCAGTACGGGTGGCCCTCGCCGTAGACGACGATCTCGCTCGCGTAGGGGCACAGCGCCTTGAAGGTGATCTCGATCGACTGGGGTGCGACGTACTTGCCGCCTGACGTCTTGATCAGGTCCTTGACCCGGTCGGTGATGCGCAGGAAGCCGTCGTCCAGCTCGCCGACGTCGCCCGTGCGCAGCCAGCCCTCGCCGGCCATGGCGGCGGCCGTCTCCTCGGGCAGGTTGCGGTAGCCCCGCATCACCCCCGGGCCGCGCACCAGGATCTCCCCGTCGTCGGCGATGCGGACCTCGGTGCCAGGCAGCGGCGGGCCGACCGTGCCGAAGCGGAAGTGGCCGGGCAGGTTCACGAAGCTGGCCGCCGAGGTCTCGGTGAGGCCGTAGCCCTCCAGGATCAGCACGCCCGCGGCATGGAAGAACTCCGCGACCTCGTGCGAGAGGGCCGCGCTGCCGGAGACGAAGAAGCGCAGCCGGCCGCCGAAGCGCTCGCGCAGCTTGGCGAACACCAGGCGGTCGGCGAGGGCGAGCTGCAGGCGCAGCGGCCCGCTCGGTTCCGTGCCCGCCCTGCGCAGGGCGGCGGCGCGCTGGCCGACCGAGAGCGACCAGTCGAAGACGCGCCGCTTGAGGCCGTGGCCCGCCAGCGCGGTGACCCGGTGCTGGACCTTCTCGAAGATGCGCGGCGCGCCCGCCATGAAGGTCGGGCGCACCACCGCGAGGTTGTCGACCAGCTGCGGGATGCGGCCGTCGACCGCGGTGGCAAAGCCGACGGCGAGCTGGGCGGAGAGCAGCACCTTGCCGAACGAGTGCGACAGCGGCAGCCAGAGGTACTGCAGGTCGTCGGGCCCCAGTATCCCCAGCGCCTCGATCGCCCTGCCCTCGTAGGTCCAGTTGTCGTGGACCAGCCGCACGCCCTTGGGGCGGCCGGTGGTTCCCGAGGTGTAGATCAGGGTGGCGAGCCGTTCCGGCCCGACGGCCGCGACCGCCTCGTCGACCGCGTCCGGCCGCGCGGCGAGCTGGTCGTCGCCGAGCCGCTCCAGCTCGGCCAGGCCGATCACCCAGTCGGCGTCGGCCGTGCCGTCGAAGGTCACCACCTTGGTCAGCTCGGGCAGCTGGTCGCGGTGCGCGCGCAGCTTGGCGACCTGCTCGTCGTCCTCGGCGAAGACGATGCGGCTTGCCGAGTCGCCGAGGATGTAGGCGACGTCGGCGGCCGGGGTGGTGGGGTAGACGGTGGTGGTCGCGGCGCCGGCGCAGAGGATGCCGAAGTCGGCGAGCACCCACTCGAGCCGCGTTCCCGCCGCGATCGCGACCCGGTCCTCCGGCTGGACGCCGAGCGCCAGCAGGCCCGCGGCGATGCGCCGCACCCGCGCGCCGACCTGGCCCCAGTCGAGCGACTCCCAGCGGTCGCCCACGGGACGGCGGAACGCCTCCAGGTCGGGCGTGGCCGCGACCCGGTCGAGGATCATCCGTGCCATCGACGCGGGCCGCCGGTCGACGACGGCGCTTGCCCCGGCCACGCGCTCACCCACCTCCGGCTGCTGAGCTTCAGACCGGAGGGTACTACTGCGGCTCAGTCTCGGGAGGCGTGGCGCTCGGGGTAGCCCTCGGGCAGCAGGGTGTCGCCGAAGAAGACCTGCCAGTGGTAGTAGCCGAGGAAGGCGCGCTGGTCGGCGCGGAGCTGCTCGGCGTAGGCCACGACGGCGCGCACGTAGCGGCCGCTGCGGTTGTAGGCGTGCAGCGCCGCGGCCATGTGAGCGGGCGCGCCGTGGGCGCGCAGGAACCTGGCGGCGGCCATGACCGCGTCCTCGGTGGCGTTGATGTCGCCCCCGGCGCCGTAGCGCCGCCAGGTCGGCGGCAGGAACTGCATGGGACCCTTCGCCCCGGCGGAGCTGGTGCCGCGGATGCGGCCCATCCTCGTCTCCACCAGGTGGATGGCGGCCAGGTACTGCCACGGCACGCCCAGCCGCTCCCCGGCCGCGTGGTAGTCGGCCAGCAGCTCCGCCGCTGGCGCGGGCGCGACGATGCGCCAGTGGGGCAGGGGCCGGTCGCGCCGGGGCCTGCTGAGCTCGCGCAGCTCGATCCCGGCCCTGGCGTTGGCCTGCACCACCCGGCGCAGGGCGGGCGGCACCAGCGGCAGCACCTCGGGCAGCAGCTTCGGCTGGCGGGCGATGGCACGGTAGGCGCGCTGCTGGCTGCGGCCGAGGCCGGCGAGCTGCGCGGCGGGGGTCGCCGGGTCGCGGATGGCCGCCTCGGCCGCGGTGATCTGGGCGGCCAGCTCCCTGGCCCTGGTCGGGCCGGCCGCTGAGCGCGGCGCCGCGGCGGGCGCGGTCGTGGTCACCGCCGAGGTGGTGGAGGAGTCCGCCCGCCGGGCTGGCGGGTCGGCGGCCGTCCGGCCGCCGACCGAGCAGCCGGCGAGCAGCAGGCCGGAGGCGAGCAGCGCGCCGACGGCGGCCCGCTGCCCGCGAGCTGCCTGGCGCTGCGAGCGCGGCCGCAGGCCAGGGGCTGCCTGGCGCTGCCGCCGCTGGCTTGGTGGTCGCTGGTGCATGCGCATGGGCCGGTGGTCGTCGGGTCCGTGCGCCGGCATGTTCCCATGCCGTGGCGCCGGCTGCCGCTTCCACGCCGCGGCCAGGCAGCGCTTCCTCTGCCGTCGGCTGGGTGATAAAACGGGCACGCCGGGCGCCACGGAGGGCGGCCGCGTAGGAGGTGGCGTGATGGGTCGGGGCCGGATACGGGTGCTGCTGCTCTCGCTGGCGGTGGGGGCGCTGGTTGCGGGATCGACGCTGGCGGTCGGCAGCGCCGGGGCGGCAGTGGCCTGCGCCGCGCCGGTGCCGAGCACGACCCAGCCGGGCTACACCGTGGCCGACCCCAACTGCGACTTCGGCACGCAGAACCCGTTCGTGCCCCTGACCGACGCGCAGGGCAACGCGATCTCCTCGGTCCACACCGGCATCACCGACGGCTCCGCCTGGCGCGTCGAGGTGCCCAAGCACTGGAACCACGACCTGGTGCTGTGGGCGCACGGCTTCCGCGGCACCGGCACCACCGTGTGGGTGGACAGCTCGCCCCTGCGCCAGTTCCTGGTCCAGCGCGGCTTCGCCTGGGCGGCGTCCAGCTACCAGACCAACGGCTACGACGTCGGCCACGGCGTCACCGACTCGCACGCGCTGATCGCGCTGTTCCGCTCGGCGGTGGGCCGCGCGCCCCTGACGCTGTACATGACCGGCGCGTCGATGGGCGGCCACATCACCGCGGTCGAGATCGAGCACTACCGCCACACCTTCGCCGGCGCCATGCCCATCTGCGGCGTGCTCGGCGACA
>WNFV01002497.1_pt1 | contig 24429 bp, 22 predicted proteins | sample 5400101 | NCBI WGS metagenome assembly WNFV01 (sample SAMN13153361, study PRJNA577476) | soil metagenome | isolation source: 115 cm soil or saprolite under grassland replicate 1 | place: USA:California | collected 2016-06-15 | reverse complement strand
CGGTGCATCACTACATCCCATGGCAAGAGCGGGCCCGCTGCCGAGAGCACGATCCCGAGATCTTCTTCCCCGAGAAGGGAGGGTCATCGAGGGAGGCCAAGCGGATCTGCGCAGATTGTCCCGTTCGTATCGAGTGCCTCAACTACGCCCTGCGCCGCGACGAGCGGTACGGGGTGTGGGGAGGGATGAGCGAGCGGGAACGGCGACGCCTGAAACGTATGGCGTCCTAAGTATCGAAAGGGGGTGACCGATGTCTCCCGCAAAGAAGAGATCCACCGCGAAGAGGAAGACCGCCGCGAAGAAGACGGCCAAGAAGCGGACCGTGAAGAGGAAGACCGCGAAGAGGAAGACCGCGAAGAGAAAGACGGCGGCGCGCAAGCCGGCGGCGAAGAAGCGGACCGCGAAGCGGCGGACCACAGCGAAGAAGACCACCACGGCGAGGAAGCGGACCTCGAAGAGGCGGACCGCAAAGCCGTCGATGGCGAAGAAGCGGACCGCCGCGAAGAAGTAGTAGCCCGCGGCTTCACCCGTTTTCTCCGGGAAGGGGGGCGCATCGGCCCCCCTTCCTCGGTTTCGGGAGCCCGTTGCGTGCTAGGCTGCGCGCCGCGCACGCGCACCCGATGGTTACCACGACAGCCGATCGCTCTCCGGTAGCCGACGCCGTCCGCACCCCGAGCGTCCTGGTGGTGCTGGTGGTAAGCAACGGAGCTCGCTGGCTGAGGGAGAGCCTCCGCTCCCTGGCTGGTCAGACCCATCCCAGGCTCGGCGTGGTCGCCGTCGACGGTGGTTCGACGGACGGCTCTCGCGAGATCCTCCAGCAAGCGCTGGGGCCGAAGCGGCTCATCGCGCTCCCGGAGGACCGAGGGTTGTCCGGCGCGTTGCGTGCGGCTCTGGTCCTCCCCGTGGCCAGGGCCGCCGACTATGTCCTCGTCCTCCACGACGACGCGGCTCTGGCGTCCGACGCGGTGACCTGCATGGTGGATGCCGCCGAGGGCTTGCGGGGGGTGGAGCGGGTCGGCATCGTCGGGCCCAAGGTCGTGGACTGGGACGACCCGACAGTGCTCCGCGAGGTTGGCCGGTCCACGGACCGGTTCGGCCATCCCCATACATCGTTGCAGGACGGTGAGTTGGACCAGGGCCAGTACGACCGGATCCTCGAGGTCCTGTACGTCTCGTCCTGCGCCATGCTCATCTCCCGGGAGGCCTGGCAGCGGACTGGCCCCTTCGACGAACGCTTCGGCGGGCACCACGACGACCTCGATTTCTGCTGGCGGGCCCGCCTCGCCGGCTTCCGGGTCCTCATGACGCCGCTCGCCCAAGCCCGGCACCGCGGGGAGGGTGGAGACCGGGTCGCTGCTCACGAACGCGGCCCCCAGTATCACGGCGAGCGGGTGGCGGTGGCCTGCATGCTGAAGAATTACGGGGCCCTCTCGCTCCTGTGGCTCCTTCCCCTCCATCTCGTAATGGAGGCCGCGCGCCTGGCCTACCTCGCGGTGGTCCGCCGTCTGGAGGAGGCCTATGAGCTGGTGGCGGCATGGGCGTGGAACCTGACGCACCTGCCCTCGACGGTCCGCCGGCGCGTGAGGGCTCAGTCGGTGCGGCGGGTCCCGGATCGGCTCATCCGCCGGTTCATGGAGTCGGAGTTCTTCCGCCCTCCGAGATGGTTCGTGGAGGCCGAACGCATCCTGGGGGAGCAGATCGAGCTGGAGGAGGAGGCGGAACGGGCGCCGGTCCGCACTCGCTTCGCGTCGCTGGCCGGCCAGCACCCCGTCCTCGTCGCCTGGACCCTGGGCGTCGGCATCATGGCACTAGCCTTCCGGTTCCTGGTGGGACCGGAGGTCCTGCAGGGTGGGGCCCTCGCCACGTTTCCCGCCGAGCCCACGGGCTTCTTCCACGAGCTAATTTCGGGGTTCCGGACCACCGTGCTCGGGGGGTCCCAGGCCGCGAGCCCGGCCCTCGGAGCCCTGGGGGGACTGTCGGCGGTCTCCTTCGCCAGCACCGGCATCGCCCAGAAGCTCCTCCTGGCCTGCCTGCCCCCGGTTGCCGGCCTCGTCCTGTACCGCTCGATGCTTCGGCAAACCGGCCAACGGGTGGCTGCCGTGGTCGCCGCGGGCGCCTATGCGATGTCCGCCATGGTCTTCTGGGCGTTCTCAGAGGGACGGATCGAGTTACTGGTGGCGCTGGCGGTGTTCCCGGCAGTCGCGGACCGACTCGACGCCGCTTTCGGGCCGGGCTCGCCGGGGCCTGCCTTCCGCTTCGTGGTGGGCATGGGAGCCGCGCTGGCCATCGGTGTGGCCTTCTTCCCGGGCATCCTCCTGCCGGTCGGAACGCTGGCGGCGCTCCAGTTCATCACGGGCCGGTCGCGGAGCCGAGGGCTGGCTCTGGCCGCCACGGCTACCGCGGTGGCGGGCATCCTGGTGGCGCCCGTGGTCCCGGACATCGCGACCGCTCCGGGGCCAGAGCTCTCCTCGTTGGTGGGCGAGCCGAGCTTCTCCCTGCTGGCCCGGCTGGCGCCGGGAACGGGTCCGGGGACCTGGCCGGTGGCCTGGTTCCTCCCCGCCGCGGCCCTGTTCGCCTTCAGCCTGGTGGGACCGGGGTATCGGGCCCGGGCCTGGCGCGCCACGGTTTCCGCAATCGCCGGGGTGTTCCTGGCATGGGCCTCCGCGGCCGGTTACCTGCCGGCACCCTTCAGCAATCCCTCGGCCTATCTCGCGCTCGCCGCCGTGGCCGAGGCAGCCGTCGTCGCCTACGGCCTGGCCTCGATCGGGTCGGGAATCGAGCGTGAGGCGTTCGGATACCGGCAGGTGGCCGTCGGCATCGTCGCGCTGCTCCTCGCCGGCGGGTTGATGGGGCAGACCTTCCAAGCGTTCCTGGGGAACTGGAGGATCGGTCCGAACACGTTGCCGTCGGCGTGGCCGCTCGTCTCGAACGAGTCGGGCGACTTCCGGATCCTGTGGCTCGGTCGACGTAGCGGCGACCCCTTCCCGGCTCCGGGTGGCGATCCCTCCGGGGTGGTAGAGGCCGGATCAGCGACCGTCCGATTCGCCATCACCGACCGCGACGGGATCACTGCCTTGGACATCGGAAGGCGCGAGCATGGAGCGGGCTACGACTACCTTCGACGGACGCTGACCGAGCTCTTCGGGGGCCAGACGAGCCACGGTGGCGCGCTCCTTTCCCCTCTCGGCATCCGGTTCATCCTGGCCGAGCAGGGCGATCTCCCCGCCGCGGCTGCGGCCCGGCTCGACGCCCAGCTCGACCTGAACCTGACCCCGGCTGGCGGGCTTGTCATCTACGACAATGCGCGTGCCCTGCCGCTCGCGTTCGTGACGTCCTCGCCCCCGTTCGCCGAAGCGGCCGGCACCACCGACCTCGAGCCGATCGCTTCGCTTCCTCCCCCCAACGCGACGCCGATCGCGCCGCTTCCGGGAGGCTTCGGTGGCACGTCCACGGGCGGATTCGGGTTCGTCTCGCACCAAGTCGACGGCGGTTGGCGGGTGCGGACGGGCGGGCGAACGTTCGGCACGGAGCGGGCGTTCGGCTGGGGGATCGGGTTCGATACGGCTCCGGGCCCCGTTCGTCTGACCTATGCGGACCAGTGGATCCGGACCTCCGAGATGATCGCGCTGGCGCTGCTGTGGATCGCCGTGCTGTGGATCACTCGGCGGCCCGTGGTCCGATGAGGTTCCGCGGCCAGGTCGGTTGGTCGCTCCTCCTCCTTGCCATCGTCGTGGCCGGGGCGGTCTATCTCCAGAGAGAGGTCGGCCCGAAGGCTTCGGCCGCCGCCTCCTCGAACGCGGCTCCGTCTGGCGCGTGGTTCTGTCCACACGGGGGTGGCGCCGAGTGGGCCGTCACGCTGGAGCTGGCCAATCCGGGAGCCACGCCCGTGGGGGTCCGGGTGACCGGACTGTCGGGACGCAGGCCCTCGACGCCCCAGTCCTTCACCGTGCCCCCGGGGGCGGAGCTCCTTGTCGACCAGGCGGCCGAGGAGCGGGACAGTGCGTCGTTCATCGAGTACTTCGGCGGATGGGTGGCGGCGGGGTGGGTGATCCACGCCGGTGGAGGAGAGAAGGGAGTGGCCGCCGAGCCGTGCCTCTCCCGGGCCGCGCAGCAGTGGTTCGTGCCCGACGGGCTGACGACCGAACGCCAGGATGCCTTCGTGGTGATCATGAACCCCTTTGCCACCGACGCGATCCTCACGCTCACGCTCTACACACAGAAGCGCGCGCCGATCACAGCGGGGGCCTGGACGAACGTGGTACTCGCACCGCACCGGAGCCAGGCCTTCCGGCTGAACGCCACGGCCCTGGGGGAGGAAGTCGTCTCGACCCTCGTCGACGTCAAGGTGGGCCGAGTGGCTGCCGCCTCCCTCGGCCTCGCGGAGCTCGGCGGGATCAGGAGCAGCATCGGGGTTGCCGGTTCCCCCCCTCGACGAACCATCCTTCCGGCCGGCTTCGCCCAGGGAGCCTCCACCCTGGTCGCGATGAACACGGGGGACGCCCGTCCCGAGCTGGAGGCCACCATGCTCTCCAAGAAGACCTCACAGCCGCTGGGAAGCCTGGTGCAGAACGCGCCGAACGCGGGCTCCGCGCAGCCCTACCCCGTGAGCATGGAAGAACCCTCGGCTATCGACGTTCGATCGACGCCTGGCACGGTCGTTGCCCTTCGGACCCTGGGCATCTCCGCCGACCAGGGTTCGACGGGCGGCGCATCGGCCCCCGCGGCCCACTGGGTGGTCCTGCCTTCGATCGCCGGCACGCCGGCCCACCCCGGGCTCATCCTGGCCAACCCGGGCGACGTTCCCGCCGCCGTTCAGCTGTCGCTCCTTCCTTCGTCCCCCGGGATCGTTCCGCCACCAGTGACGGTCACCGTCCGACCGGGGCGTGTCGTCGCCGGACCCAAGCTGTTCGTCACGGCCAAGCCCTTCGCCGCTATCCTGGTCACGGCGGAGTCGGGAACCCTGGTCCCCGCGGCGGCGTCGTACTCGCTCGGGCAGGATGGGAACGCCACCTACGCGGTCTCACTGGGTGTGCCGATCCCCGACTCGTGGATGCCCTCGTGACCCTCGGGGTATGCACCCGTATCATGAGCAGGCGGCGAACGTCCCGGGCGACGCAGCGGCTACGTAACGGAGCTATACGGGCCGATACTGGAGATTCGGGAACGATCATGGCGCAGGGCAGACACTCGAGGACGATGCTCGGCCGAGCCTGGTGGATGGGGCTCCTCGCAGTCATGATCGCCTTGCTGCTCGGCGCAGGCACAGCCCTTGCCGCGTACGGCTACGACCGATCCAGCATGACGCGGATCCTGCCCGGAGTCAGGGTCGAGGGCATCGCCGTGGGCGGCATGACCCGCGATCAGGCCATCCGCGTCGTCACCGCCCGGGCCGACATGTCGCTTGCCGGGGACCTCACCGTCACGGCGGCCGGATACTCGTGGCACGTCACGCCGGCCGCGCTCGGAACCCGGGCAGACGTGGACGGCGCCGTGGACCAGGCCTTCGCGGCGGCGGACCGGCTTTCCCTCCTCTCCCGCGTCTTCCATCGGGTGGCGGGCAAGCCCGTGCACCTCGACGTCCGAGTGGAATACGCACACGACCAGGCCAAGGTCCAGGCCTTCGTCCAGCAGGCGTACGACGAGGTGACGGAGCCGGCGGTTGATGCCGGCATCGACCTCGTCGACGACCAGCTGGTGATGCGGAAGTCGAAGCCGGGCGAAGAGCTGAAGGCCGAAGCGGCATCGGCCCGCATCCTCAGGGCCATCGACCGCCAGGTGTCCTCGGTCCAGGTCCCGGTGAAGGTCGTGCAGCCGAAGGTGACCGCGGCGACGCTCGGCAAGACCATCGTCGTGGACCTTTCCGAGAACCAGCTGTACCTGTACGACGGGTTCAAGGTGGAGAGGCAGTACCCCGTGGCCACGGCCGCTCCCGGCTACAGCACGCCGGTGGGGTCGTGGCAGGTTGTCAACAAAGCGGAGAACCCGGGCTGGTACAACCCGGACCCCGAGGGCTGGGGAGCTGGATTGCCCCTGTACATCCCGCCCGGCCCGGGCAACCCACTGGGGACCCGGGCGATCTACCTCTCGGCGCCGGGCATCCGGATCCACGGGACCTACGCATCGGACTCGATCGGAACCTACGCGTCTCACGGGTGCATCCGGATGTACATCTCGGACTCCCAGGAGCTGTACCCCCTCGTCCCGGTGGGGACCAAGGTCATCATCAAGCCCTGACCGGCCTCGACGCTCCGAGGAGGAACCCCCAGCACCGTTGCTTGAGAATGACAAGTATGTGATCTAGCATGCGGTCCGTGCGAGTGTGCGCCAAGATGCGATGCGCGGACGAGGCCGTGGCCACGGTTGGCCTGTCCTACGAACGGCGGGTCGTGGTGATCGGCGATCTCGTCCCCGAGCCCAACCCGAACCTCGTTGACATGTGTTCGCAGCACGTCGAGCGCCTCCGGCCTCCGGTCGGGTGGCGCGTGCTCGACGAGCGGGCACCGGTTCCGACGGCGCATCCCTAGGAGCCCACGACCACCACCGTGCCGCCGTTCGGCCTCCCCCGGCGGTGACCTCTCTGTCCTCCGTCGGGGCCACCAACTGGTCGGCGGCCGAGGGAGTGACCAGGCCGGTTTGGGGAGCTGGAAATGGGGTCAAGAGGCTATGGTCGAACGGCGAGCATTCGTCGACCATACGGACATGGTCGACAAGACGGAGGGGACCTGCCCGGTGTGTGAGCAGGGCGACCTGATCTCCATCACCATGTCCGTCGGCGGCCGTCAGCTCGCGTTCACCACCTGCCACCTGTGCGAGGCCAAGTGGTGGTATCGCGACGGGCAGGCCGTGCCTCTCAAGTCGGTCATCGGGACCGTCGCGCCGAAGGACTAGCGTAGGCCCATCTTCAGTAGGATGCGGTCGGTGGCACCGCATCGAGATCTCGACCGCATCTTCAAGGCCTACGACGTCCGGGGAACCGTCCCCGACGACCTGGACGAGGACGTGGCACGGCGTATCGGATCGGCGTTCGCCGAGTGGGCGGCGGCGCCCCGGATCGCGGTCGGATACGATTGCCGCCTGTCCTCGCCCTCGCTCGCGTCCGCCATCCACGAGGGCATCGCGACGCGAGGCGTGGAGGTCGTGGATCTCGGGCTCGCCTCCACCGACCTCCTGTACTTCTCATCGGGGTCCCTCGACGTTGCCGGAGTGATGCTGACCGCCAGCCACAACCCACCGCAGTGGAATGGCCTGAAGTTCTGCCTGGCCGGAGCCAAGCCTGTCGGACAGGACACGGGACTCGGGGAGATCCGAGCTCTCGCCGAGGAGGACAGATACCCACCGGGCCCCCAGCCCGGATCGGTCGTGCGTCGAAGCATGCTCGAGCCCTACGTCGATCACGTCCTGTCGCTCATCGACCGCTCGAGCATCGAGCCGCTCACCGTCGTGGCCGATACCGCCAACGGCATGGGCGGGCTGGTCGTCCCCCCGGTCATGGCGCGGCTGCCGGTGAAGTTCGTGCATCTGTACCCGGATCTCGACGGGACCTTCCCCAACCATCCGGCCGACCCCATCCAACCCGAGAACCAGCAGGACCTGAAGCGGACCGTCTTGGAGCAACGCGCGGACATCGGCCTGGCCTTCGACGGCGACGCCGATCGGGTGTTCCTTGTCGATGAGCGGGCCGAGGGCGTGTCGGGATCGGAGGTCACCGCCCTAGTGGCACAGTCCATGCTCAAGCGCTATCCGGGCGCCCCGATCGTCTACAACCTGATCTGCTCGTGGGCCGTCCCCGAGGTGATCCTGGAGAACGGGGGCACCCCGGTGCGAACCCGCGTGGGTCACTCGTTCATCAAGCAGGTCATGGCGGAGACCGGGGCCGTATTCGGAGGGGAGCATTCAGGCCACTACTACTTCCGCGACAACTACCGGGCCGATTCGGGGCTCATCGCCGCGGCCGTTGTCTTGGAGCAGCTGTCGAAGTCGGGGGTCCCACTCTCGCAGCTGCTCGAGCCGTTCCGCCGATACAAGGATTCCGGTGAGATCAACACTCGGGTCGTCGATCAGCACGGGACGATCGAGAGGATCGCCGCGGCGTTTACCGACGGGCGCCAGGATCGAACCGATGGCCTGACCGTGGAGTTCGACGACTGGTGGTTCAACGTCCGCCCCTCCAACACGGAGCCGCTCCTACGGCTGAACGTCGAGGCCAAGACCGAGGAGCGCTTGAAGGAAGAGACCGAGGCCGTGATGGATATCATCAGGGCCGAGGGAGGAGGCCCGTGACGATCGATCCCGAGCTGCTCGAGATCCTCGTGTGCCCGAACGATCGGGGAGACATCGACTACCTCAGTGGGGAACAGGTCATCGTGTGCCGGACTTGCGGCTACCGGTATCCGGTTCGCGACGGGATCCCCGTGATGCTGATCGACGAGGCGGAAAAGCCGGGAACGAAGAAGAAGCGCCGGTGATCGACCTCGACGACGAGCAGGCTGTCCGAGCCGGCGATCCCGGCGGGATGCTAGCGAAGCTGGCTACCTTCCCCGAGCACTGTCGGGAAGGCTATCGCCTGGGCCGGCAGGCCACGCCGCTGCCGGATGTCCAGGACGTCCGCTCGATCGCGTTCTGTGGGATGGGTGGCTCGGCCGTCGCCGGCGACGTGATCAGGGCCATGTACGCGGACCGGCTGCCGGTTCCGGTCGTGGTGGTCCGAACCTCCGAGCTGCCCGAGTTCTGCGGACCCCACTCCCTCATGCTGGCATCCTCCTATTCGGGCCGTACGGCGGAGGCGCTGGCGTGCTTCGAGGAGGCGATGAAGCGTGGGTGCCGCTCGATCGCCATCACCTCCGGGGGCGAGCTCGGCGCTCGCGCCGAGGAACTGGATCTCGCCCGGGTGTCGCTCCCGGGAGGGTTCATGCCCCGGGCGGCCCTGGGGTACATCGCGCTCGGTGCACTCGGGGTGCTCGAGGCCGTTGGGTTCCTCCCCCCGTTGGAGCAGGACCTGGAGGAGGCAACCGCCGAGCTCGACGAGCTCGTCGCGGCGTGTGCCCCGTCTGCTCCTTCGGCGGTGAATCCGGCCAAGCGCCTGGCCGGTCGGATCGGGGACCGGACCCCGGTCGTGTGGGGTGGCGAGGGCATAGGCTCGGTCGCCGCCGCCAGGTGGAAGACGCAGTTCAATGAGAACGCCAAGGTTCCGGCGTGGGCCTCGTCCCTGCCCGAGGTGGATCACAACGAGGTGGTCGGGTGGTCGCAGGGGGCCGGATCACGGTCGTTCCTCGTTGCCCTTCGGCATGAAGGCGAGCCGGCGGACGTCGCGGCTCGATTCGCGCCATCCCTCGACATCGTCCGGTCGGCCGGCGCCGACGTTGAGGAAGTGTGGGCATCCGGAGGGTCGGCGCTGTCCCGATTCCTCTCCCTCTCGCTCCTGGGGGACTTCACGACCAGCTATCTGGGCATCGCCCGGGGCATCGACCCCACACCCATCGAGGCCATCGAGCGCCTGAAGCGGGCGCTCGCGGAGGCCTGACGCGTGCCGGGACTGCCCGGGCCGAGCGACTCGTTCGCCGATCAAGCGGCCGAGGTTGTACGGTCCGAAACGGCGTTCGCTCCGACGGTGGCCATCGTCCTTGGGTCGGGTCTCGGCGCGTCGACGGAACGCTTGGTCGAGGAGGCCTCCTTCTCCTTCGATGAGCTTCCGGGTTTCCCCCGGCCGACCGTGCCTGGCCATGCAGGTCGCCTGGTCCTGGGGGAGCTGGCCGGGGTCCCCGCTGCGGCCTTCCGGGGGCGGATCCACTTCTACGAGGGGAACGACATGCCGATCTGTGCCCTCCCCATCCGGCTGGCCCGGCTACTCGGCGCGGGGACGGTCATCCTGACCGCCGCGACCGGGGGGATCGCCGAAGGCCTGGACACCGGACACCTGGTGGTGGGGACCGACCACATCAACTTCATGGGCGTGAGCCCACTCCGCGGTTGGCGGCAACCAGACGGGACGCCGCCGTTCGTGGACATGGTGGGGGCCTACGACGAGAAGCTCGCGGATCTCGCGGTCGATGCCGCGGAACGTCTGGGCGTGCCGGTCGCGCGGGGGGTTTACGCGGCGATGGCGGGACCGAACTATGAGACGCCCGCGGAGATCGAGTTCCTCCGGACCTCCGGGGCGGCGGTGGTCGGGATGTCGGTGGTCCCCGAGGCCGTCCCGGCGCGGGCGCTGGGGATGCGGGTGCTCGGGTTGTTCTTCGTCACCAACAAGGTGGGCGTCGAGGTGAGCCACGAGGAGGTCCTGAAGGCCTCGGATGCCATGGCCGGGGCCATCGGCGCCGTGATCGCCGACGTGCTTTCGAAAGGAGCAGGATGGACTGCGACGTGAGGGACCTCGGCCTGGCCGAGGAGGGGCGCGAGCGCATCGAGTGGGCCGCGGGGGAGATGGGCGTCCTGGCGCTCGTCCGCGAGCGGTTCGAGAAGGAGCGCCCCCTCGAGGGAATCAGGATCGGCGCGTGCATGCACGTGACGACCGAGACCGCCAACCTCGTCGATGCGCTGAAGGCCGGAGGGGCGGAGGTGGCCGTCTGCGCGTCGAACCCCCTGTCCACCCAGGACGACGTGGCGGCGGCGATCTGCGACCAGAGCGGGATCGATGTCTACGCGATCAAGGGCGAGGACAACGAGACCTACTACCGGCACATCAATGCCGTGCTGGATCACCGGCCGCAGGTGACGATGGACGACGGGGCCGACCTGGTGAGCCTGTTGCATCGGGAGCGGCAGGATCAGCTCCAAGAGGTCATCGGGGGGACCGAGGAGACCACGACCGGGATCATCCGCCTCCGGGCGATGGCCAACGACGGCAAGCTCATGTACCCCATCGTGTCGGTGAACGACGCCGACACCAAGCACCTGTTCGACAACCGGTTCGGCACGGGGCAGTCGACGATCGATGCGATCATGCGGGCCACCAACCTGTTGCTCGCCGGCCGGACCGTCGTCGTCTGCGGCTTCGGGATGTGCGGCCGGGGGGTGGCCTCGCGAGCACGGGGCATGGGCGCGAAGGTGGTCGTGACCGAGGTCGACCCCATCCGGGCGCTCGAGGCGGCGATGGAGGGGTATGGCGTGATGCCGCTCCGCGACGCGGCCCGGATCGGTGACCTGTTCGTCACGGTCACGGGGGATCGCGGCGTGATCGGGCGTGAGCACATGGAGGTCATGCGGGACGGCGCGGTCATGGCCAACGCCGGCCACTTCGACGTGGAGATCGACAAGCCCGCGCTCGAAGGCCTCGCTTCGGGCAAACGGCGCATCCGGGAGTTCGTCGACGAGTATCGGCTGGCCGACGGCAGACGGCTCCACCTGCTCGCCGAGGGACGGCTGGTCAACCTGGCTGCGGCGGAGGGCCACCCCGCGGCGGTCATGGACATGTCGTTCGCCAACCAGGCCCTGTCCGTGGAATGGGTGGTGAAGAACAAGGCTTCGCTCTCGCCCGGCGTCTACCCGGTGCCGGCCGAGATCGATGGGGAGGTCGCCACGCTGAAGCTCCGGGCCATGCGGATCGAGATCGACGAGCTGACGGCGGAACAGCAGGAGTACCTGCGCTCGTGGGAGCAGGGGACGTAACCGGAGGCGGCGTGAGCGAGCCCGTCTCGGTCCGCGCGAGGTTCGAGCGGTTCCCCGCAACGGTCAAGGGCGCGTTCATCATCCGGGGCGAGGATCCGGACCCACACCAGGTGGTGTTTCGGGAGGCCCGGGTGGTGGCGATCGGAGGCACGGAGGCCCATCCGATCGGCATGGCGGCGGCGACCCTCGACGTGGCGCCGCGCCGGGACGTCTTCGTCCCGTTCGAGATGGCGGTGACCGACATGGACCCGGGGTGGTACGAGCTCGAGTGCGAACTCGATGTCGACGGCAGGCCCCGGACGTTCCTCGGAGGAAGGCGGTTCTCGGTTGCTTGGCCGAGGGCCACGGTCCGGCGGGGTCAGGTTCAGGTGGACCGGGCGATCGAGCTCCCCGGGGGCGGCATCGTGAAGGTTGAGCAGATCGATTGCGGGGGTGACTCGATCAAGGTCCATGTCCAGGTGACCCCGCCGGAGCCGTTGATGGTGCGATTGTCAGCGGACGGCGGGCGGCTTCCGGTCCTCGAGTCCGACTTCGAGGGATCGACCGAGCGGGGAAAGGTGGTGGCCTACCCGCTGCTCCGGGCCCACTCGAGCCTTCGCATCGACGTGAAGGCTCCATCCCGGGCCGGACAGGGAACCCTCGACGTTCGACTGCCCTAGGTCGGTCCCGCGTTCGGAGCCCGTGTCCCGCGCCGACCAAGTGGTGTCGGTGCCCCGCGCTAGGTTCTTCCGGTGCTCGGGCGGCTGCTCGATGTCCTGTTCCCCAACAGCTGCGCGGGGTGTGGCAAGGGGCCCTGGCCATTCTGCGCCGCATGCGGCGCGCAACTGATCGGGCTTGCCCCGCCGTGGTGCGAGCGTTGCGGCGTTCCCTGGGCCGACGCTCGGTCCCGATGCCCGGAGTGTCCGCCTCCGGAGATCGACGTGGCAAGGGCCCCGTTCCTGTTCCACGGGCCGGCCCGGCATGCCGTTCACCGGTTGAAGTTCGCCGGATGGCGTCCGGTGGCGGCCGCGCTGGGCGACGCAATGCTGGCGGTGTGGCCACCATCCGCCGAGACCGACGCGGTCACGTGGGTGCCGCTGTCCCGCCGGCGCGTGGCCGAGCGCGGCTTCGACCAGGCCCGTGCCCTCGCGGAGGCCGTGGGCGCCGCTTCGTCCCTCAGCACGTTCCCGCTCCTCGAGCGGACGGTCGACCTGCCGCCGCAGGCCAGGCGGAGCGGTACGGAGCGCCGGGCCGCGATGGCCGGCGCGTTCCGGCCGGTGGGGCCCTGCCCGACCCGGGTGCTCCTGGTCGACGACGTCCTCACCACGGGCGCCACGGCGGGGGCGTGCGCGGGGGCCCTACGGGCGGCGGGCGCTCGCCACGTCACCGTGCTCACCGCGGCCAGGGCCGTCGGTGCGCCACTCCCCGCTCGCTATACTGGCCGCGGGCTCACGCCTGGGTCTGTGGTTGCCCGGGGGACACTCTCCCGGTAGTCGATGCCAGTCGCAGGCGAAACGACCCACGTAAGGCGACCGTTGGTCGCTGAGCATGGTGCGGTTTAGATGTAAGCCCTGCCCCGAGCGGCGCGTCCGACGGGAGAAGGTGCTAAGGCGTCCGCTGGACGGCGAACCCCTCCGCAGGCGAGTGTGGGGTCAAAGACCAGGTCAGCCGGGCGTGAGCCCACGACTCACCCGGACCGGGCGAGGGCCGGGCGGCTCGTGTCGGGAGGAAGCGGGCGGATGGATCTCGTCATGAAGAGCCGGGGCACCCGCATCACCGACCACATGCGTACCGCCGCGGCCCGAAAGCTGTCCCGCCTGGAGCGCATGGAGCCTCGGGTGATGCGCCTGGAGGTCGAGATCCTGACAGAACGGAACCCTAGGCTGGGCGGCATCAAGCGGGTGGAGGGCGCCCTGGAGACCCCCCGTCGCACGTTCCGGGCCAAGGCCCAGGCCGACGACGTGGACTCCGCCCTCGATCAGCTGGTGAAGAAGCTGGAGCGACAGCTGCGGGACCACAACACGAAGAGGCGAACGAAGCTGATCACGGGGGCCGGTCGTCTAAAATCGTCCAAGGGCGGTCAGGAACCCGCCGGTTCCTCGTGAGCCGCCGGGCCCTCGGATTCGCGGAGGTCCAGTGACACCGAAGCGAGCGGACCAGGGCGAAGAGTCGGACCAGGGCGAGGGTGCGGCTCATGCCGGACCGCCCGAACGACTACGGGTGCTCGTGGCGGACGACCACGCGCTGTTCCGCCGGGGGCTTCAGATGGTCCTGGAGGCCGAGCCCGACATCGACCTGGTCGGGGAGGCGTCGGACGGGGTCGAGGCCATCGAGAGATCCCAGGAGCTCATGCCCGACGTGATCCTGATGGACGTCCGGATGCCCAAACGCTCGGGGATCGAGGCGGCCTCGCAGATAAAGGAGCTCCTGCCGCACGTCAAGATCCTCATGCTCACGATCTCCGACGAGGAGGCCGACCTCTACGACGCAATCAAGGCGGGGGCCTCCGGCTATCTGCTGAAGGAGATCCCCATCGATGAAGTTGCCGACGCCATCCGCTCGGTGTGGGCCGGTCAGTCGAGGATCTCCCCCTCCATGGCATCCAAGCTCCTGAACGAGTTCGCCGCCATGAGCAAGGCCTCCGGCGACCGGACCCAGATCCCAGTCCCCCGGCTGACCGACCGGGAGATGGAGGTCCTCCGGTTAGTGGCCAAGGGCATGAACAACCGCGACATCGCCAAAGACCTGTACATCTCGGAAAACACGGTGAAGAACCACATCCGAAACATCCTGGAGAAGCTGCATCTGCATTCCCGGATGGAGGCAGTGGTCTACGCCGTTCGGGAGAAGCTGCTCGAGATCACCTGAGCTCCTCCGCCCATCGCGGTTCGCTCGGGTTTGCCCGACCCCTCCGTTACAATCGAAAGCCGAACCCCAACCCACGCGAGGAAACGACCTTGGTCCTGGAGAAGATCGGCCAGCTCGGTGAAGGCCGGAAGCTCAAGCGCCTCGAGCAGCTCGTCCGCATCGTCAACACGTTCGAGCCCGAACTCGAGGAGCTCACCGACGAGCAGCTCCGGGGAAAGACCGACGAATTCCGGCGGCGTCTGGAAGACGGGGAGGGCCTAGACGACCTGCTCCCCGAGGCGTTCGCCTCCGTCCGCGAGGCGGCCCGGCGGACCATCGGCCAGCGACACTTCGACGTCCAGGTGATGGGGGCCATCGTCCTGCACGAGGGCAACATCGCCGAGATGAAGACCGGGGAAGGCAAGACTCTGGTGGCGACCATGCCCGCGTACCTGAACTCAATAGCCAAGCAGGGTGTGCATATCGTCACGGTCAACGACTATCTGGCCAAGCGGGACTCGGAGTGGATGGGACCGATCTACCGGGCGCTCGGAGCCTCCGTGGGGCTCATCCAGGCTCAGATGACGCCGGCCGAGCGCCGACCGGCCTACGGTTCCGACATCACGTACGGGACCAACAATGAGTTCGGGTTCGACTACCTCCGGGACAACATGGCGATGCGCGCGGAGGACATGGTCCAACGTGGTCACCACTACGGGATCGTGGACGAGGTGGACTCGATCCTGATCGACGAGGCCCGGACCCCGCTGATCATCAGCGGCATGGTGGCCGACTCGGCCAAGTGGTACGTGACGTTCGCTCGCCTCGCCCCCCGCCTGAGGAAGGACATCGACTACGAGGTCGATGAGGCCAAGCGGACCGTGGCCGTCACCGAAGAGGGCGTCGGGAAGGTGGAGGAGGCCCTCGGCATCGAGAACCTGTACGAACACGTCCACACGCCGCTCGTGCACCACCTCCAGAACGCGCTCCGAGCCAAGGAGCTGTACAAGCGCGACGTGGACTACATCGTGACCAGCGGGGAGGTGAAGATCGTCGATGAGTTCACCGGCCGGGTCCTGGAGGGCCGGCGGTACTCGGAGGGACTCCACCAAGCCATCGAGGCCAAGGAGAACGTCCGGATCAAGGAGGAGAACCAGACCCTGGCCACGATCACCATCCAGAACTACTTCAAGATGTACGAGAAGCTCGCCGGCATGACGGGTACGGCCAAGACGCAGCTGGCGGAGTTCCAGGAGGTCTACAAGCTCGACGTCGTGGAGATCCCCACCAACCAGCCCATGATCCGGGCGGATGAGCAGGACCTCATCTACAAGATCGAGGACGCGAAGTGGAACGCCGTGGTGCAGGACATCGCCGAGCGCAGCGAAGCCGGCCAGCCGGTCCTCGTCGGTACGGTCTCGATCGAGAAGTCCGAGAAGCTCTCCGGCTACCTGAATCGCCGGGGGATCTCGCATCACGTCCTGAATGCGAAGAATCACGAGAAGGAAGCGATGATCGTGGCCCAGGCAGGGCGCGCCGGAGCCGTCACCGTCGCGACCAACATGGCCGGCCGAGGCGTCGACATCCTCCTCGGCGGCAACCCCGAGTACCTGGCCCGCCAGGAGATGGCCGCCCGCGAGTGGGACAACGACCGCTACCTCATGTTCGAGATGGACGAGGATGAGCGCGCCGCCTACGAGGCCGAGTACGCCCCGATCCTCCAGAAGCTCAGGCAACAGACCGACGCCGAGCACGAGGAGGTCGTCGGCCTGGGTGGGCTGTACGTGCTGGGCACGGAACGGCACGAATCACGCCGCATCGACAACCAGCTCCGAGGGCGGTCCGGCCGCCAGGGCGACCCGGGGGAGTCCCGGTTCTACCTCTCGCTGGAGGACGACCTGATGCGGATGTTCGCCTCCGATCGCGTGTCGTCCATCATGGACCGGCTGAAGTGGCCCGAGGACGAGCCCATCGCTGCCCGGATGGTCACCCGGGCCGTGGAGAGCGCCCAACGGCAGATCGAGGAGCTGAACTTCGAGCGACGCAAGAACATCCTGAAGTACGACGACGTCATGAACACCCAGCGCCAGGTGATCTACGGGGAGCGCGAGAAGATCCTGAACGGCGAGGACTTCAAGGCGGAGGCCCTCGACTTCGTCACTGAGGTCGTGGAAGGCACGGTCTCGCAGTGGATCGGCGACAAGACGTTCGCCGAGGAGTGGGACCTGGACGGCCTCCTGGCCAGGGTGGCCGAGCTGTACCCGACCCGGCTGACCAGGCAGGATCTGGAGCGGGCGACGACGACCGCCGAGCTCAGCGGGATGGTCCTGACCGATGCTCTGGCTCTGTACGAGGAGAAGGAGCAGGCGATCGGATCGCAGATGCGGGAGCTGGAGCGGATGGTGCTCATGTCGCTGACCGACAACAAGTGGCGCGAGCACCTGTACGAGATGGACTACCTCCAGGAGGGCATCCACCTCCGAGCGTACGGCCAGCGCGACCCCCTCACCGAGTACCGGCGGGAGGCCTTCGACATGTTCGAGGAGCTCACCCAGGGCATCCGGGAGGAGTTCGTGCGGTACATCTTCCGGGTGGAGCTGGTCCGCCAGGACGAGCCGTCCAGGCCCCGGCCTCAGCGCGTTATGACTAGTCGCGGAGAGGCAGACGAGGCCGCCGGGGCGGCCGGGGTTCAAGCCAAGAGCGGCAAGGTGCCCCGCAACGCGCCATGCCCGTGCGGCTCCGGCAGGAAGTACAAGAAGTGCCACGGCGCCGTGGCCTGACGTCCCTGTGAACCAACTCGCTCGTTGAGGAGCCGGCCGGGCGTTCCCGCCCGGCCGGCTCCAGTGCGGTAGCGGTCCCTGCTACCAGCACTTCCCGCAGGTTCGACCCATCTTGAACATCGGGCCGAACCGAAGCTCCTCGACGGTGCCTTCGGGGCCATCCCGGTCCCGCGGCTCCATGCGCACCCTAGGACTCGCGGACGCCTCGTCGCGGTGCCGGGCGCCACATATCCGTGGTGATGCGCGGCACCGGGTGGGAGGCCGGGTACGATAAGTCGGATGGGGGACTTCACCGAGCGGATCGAGCACCTGTCCCAGCGCATCGCCTCCGCCAAGGAGTTCCTTTGACGTCGAGGCCAAGCGGGCACAGGCTGCAGAGCTAGAGCGGCAGGTCTCCGACCCGTCCTTGTGGGACGATCCCGCGCGTGGCCAGCAGCTGACCACGCGCTTGGCCCGGCTGCGGGCCGACGTCGATCGTTTCGAGTCCCTAGAACGCCGTCTGGCCGACGCCCGAGCCATCGACGAGCTCCTGAGACTGGAGGGCGATCCCGAGCTCGAGCGAGAACTCGAGGGGACCGTCACCGGCCTGGAGACCGAGATCGACGGTCTCGAGCTGACGGCGCTCCTCGGGGGCGAGTACGACCACAACGACGCCGTCGCCACCCTCCACGCCGGCGCAGGCGGCACCGAGTCCCAGGACTGGGCGGAGATGCTGCTGCGGATGTACTTGCGCTGGGCGGAGCGCCACGACTTGGACGTCGAGGTGGACGAGATCCTGCCGGGGGAGGAGGCGGGGATCAAGAGCGCCACATTCATCGTCCACGGGTCCAACGCGTACGGACTCCTCTCGACGGAACGGGGCGTGCATCGACTCGTCCGGATCTCGCCGTTCGACGCGGCCAAGCGCCGGCATACCTCGTTCGCCAGCCTCGACGTCATCCCCCTCCTCGAGGAGACCGACGAGGAGGACATCGAGATCGACCCCAAGGACCTCCGGGTCGACGTGTACCGATCCACTGGACCGGGTGGGCAATCGGTGAACACGACCGACTCAGCCGTGCGGATCACGCATCTCCCCACCGGCATCACCGCCGCATGCCAGAACGAGCGATCGCAGCTCCAGAACCGGGCGGTCGCTATGCGGATCCTGAAGGCCCGGCTGGCCGAACGGATGCGACGGGAGCAACAACAGAGGCTCGAGGCGCTTCGAGGCGAGCGCCGGGGGATCGATTTCGGCTCCCAGATCCGCTCCTACGTCCTCGCGCCGTACCGGCTGGTGAAGGACCACCGGACGAACCTCGAGATCAGCGATGTGGACCGGGTGTTGGACGGGGACATCGACGAGCTCATCGAGGCCGAGCTGCGGCGGCGGGCGGAAGAAGGCCGCGCGGCCTAGCTTCGGATCCCGGTGGTCTGGTGGGGTCCGGGGACGGATCTGGACCGGCGCCGTTGCCGCGAGCCCTCGTCCGAACCTGGGGTCACGGTAGGTCAGGCGTCTCTCGTAGGTCCCGGCCGGGCCGCCGCAGGGGGACCGAGCTGCAGCGACGCTCGTCCGGGGCGTGCTGAGTGCCCGCTCGGCCGTTCTCATGAGCGCCCAGCCTGGTGAGCTTCGTTCCTTTTACGGGGGACGACTGTTACACTCTGCCGCGGTTTCATCCCTCCTAACCCCGGAAAAGAAGATGATCACCGTTCAACGCGTCACCAAGGTGTACCGGAACGGCGTCGTTGCCCTCGAGGACGTGAACGTCGAGGTCGAGAAGGGCGAGTTCGTGTTCATCGTGGGCACGTCCGGCTCGGGCAAGTCCACGTTCATCCGTCTGCTCCTCAAGGAGGAGGAGGCGAGCAAGGGCGACATCTACGTGGCTGGGAAGAACCTGGCCAAGCTGTCGCCATGGAAGGTGCCGTACCTGCGCCGCAACATCGGCACGGTGTTCCAGGACTTCAAGTTGCTCCAGGACAAGACGGTCTTCGAGAACGTCGCCTTCGCCCTCGACGTCATCGGGAAGCCGAAACATGTGATCGACCAACGGGTGCCGGAGATCCTGGAGCTCGTGGGGCTGGGGGAGAAGCTGAACGGGTATCCCGACGAGCTCTCGGGTGGCGAACAGCAGCGCGTCTCACTCGCCCGGGCGGTCGTAAACCGGCCGCTCGTGTTGCTGGCCGACGAGCCCACGGGGAACCTCGATCCCAGCACGTCGGTGGACATCATGCGGCTGCTGGACAAGGTGAACAGGATCGGCACGACCGTGGTCATGGCCACCCACGACCAGGCTATCGTGGACGCCATGCGTCGGCGCGTGATCGAGCTCGACTGCGGCCGCGTCATCCGCGACCAGTCCCGGGGGGTGTACAGCTAGGTGCCCGGCAGGACGGACTACATGCTCCGCGAGGTCACCACCGGCCTCAGGCGCAATGGGCTGGTCGCGTTCGCTGCGGTATCGACGACGTTCATCGCGCTGTTGCTGTTCGGCTTGGCACGACTCATCGACCGGCAGGTGAGCTTGATGATCGAAGCGGCCACGGGCAACGTGGAGGTCGCCGTGTACCTCGCCGACCCGGTGAATCCCCAGACCGTCGCGGTGCTCACCGGGAAGCTCCAACAGCTTCCGGTCGTCTCCAATGTCCACTACGAGACGAAGGACGAGGCCTGCACCCGGTTCAAGACGATCTTCGCCCAGCAGAAGGCCCTAGTGGAAAACGTCGACTGCAGCAAGCTGCCGGCGTCCCTTCGGGTCAAACTCGACGACCCTGAGCAGTACGCGCAGGTTGCCGCGGTCATGAAGGGCCAGCCCGGCATCGACCGTATCGTGGACCAAAGCGAGCTCCTGGACAGGCTCTTCGCCGTGACGGGCGTGTTCCGGGTGGGCGTGCTGATCGTCTCCATAGTCATGTTGATCGCCGCCGCGATCCTCATCGCGAACACGGTGCGGATGGGGTTGTTCGCACGACGCAAGGAGATCGGGATCATGAAGCTCGTCGGCGCCACGAACTGGCGCATCCGGGCGCCGTTCCTCATCGAGGGGTTGTTCGAGAGCCTGATCGGTGCGGGCGCCGCCGTCCTGTTCCTGTTCGGGTTGAAGGTCGCGTTCGTCAATCCGCTCTATGGAACGATCCAGTTCGTGCCCTGGGTGACGAACAGGGACGTCATCGCCGTGATCCCGCAGCTGCTGATCGCCGGGGCCCTGTTGGCCGTGGTGGCCAGCATGGTTGGGATGCGCCGCTTCCTCGACGTCTAGGCTACGCCCGTGGGCCTCAAGGCCGACCCCAGCCAGAAGATCGTCGTCTCCAACCGCCGGGCGCTGTACGACTACGAGATCCTCGACCGGTTCGAAGCAGGCATCGTGCTGACCGGGTCGGAGGTGAAGTCGCTCCGCGGGGGTCGCGGCTCTCTGTCCGAGGCCTACGGGCGGGTACAGGGGGGCGAGGTGTGGCTCGAGGGGATGCACGTCCCGCCGTACGAACAGGGGGAAAAGCGGGGGTACGACCCCATCCGTCGGAGGAAGCTGCTATTGCACCGGAACGAGATCGAGCGGCTGATCGGAAAGACCCAGGAGCGAGGCCTGACGCTCGTCCCCCTCCGCGTGTACTTCTCGCATGGCCTGGCCAAGGTGGAGGTCGGGCTGGGTCGAGGGAAGCGCCAGTTCGAGAAGCGCCAGACCACCTTGGAGCGAGAGCACCGCCGGGAGATGGATCGGGCCGCTCGGCGCCGACGGTAGCATCCACGTGCCCGGGCCGTTCTCCAGGGGCCGTATACTGGCATGACAACTGCATATGGGGGTGCACTGGATTCGACCTGAGCGGATATCGCTCGGGGGAAGCGGGCCGAGGTCCCCGGATGCCTCGTTAAAAGCCGGGAGAAACACAAGCGCCAATACTGAATACGCGCTCGCTGCCTAAGTAGTTAGGTAGCCGTCCGCCTCGATCCGCCTGCGGTCGGGGATCGGGCGTCGTGAGCAGGCTTACGGAGACGGCTTCGCCCGGGGGCCGCCGACGGACACCGCACCCGGGCTGGCCAAGGGGTCCTCCGCCGGTGGGAGCCTCGAGGCGAGATTCACCACCGGCTGCGCCCGGAGAAGACCCGAACGATCGCCTGGGGACGGGGGTTCGATTCCCCCCACCTCCACTTTCAGCCCCTTATTCGAACTCGGGCGAGAGAACAGAGGCGCGAACACGTCTGAGAACTCCGCCCGACCGACCCTGCGGTCCTTGATGCAGACAGCCTCGAGCACCGCGTCGTTGAAGCGACGGCGCACCGACGGCCGCGCCTTTGTGTAGGCGGCGTGGCAGTTGCCGGCGAGTCGGATGGCCGTTCGGAGAACGTCCTGCCAGCCTCCGAGATCGCCCTCCGTCGATTCGAGCTCGGTCTTGGCCGCCCGCTCGGCCGCACCGATCCGGTCCTGTTCTGTCTTCAGGAGTTCGAGAGGGATCGCGTTCGCGTAGAAGGCCTGCAAGAGTTTGCTTCGCTCTTCAGCGAGCCTGGCGAGCACCTTCGTCAGGACCGCTCGACGTTCGGAGGCCTCAGCCTGCCGCTCGACGATCTCGGCCTCCAACTCCTCGGTGAGCCGGCTCACCCACGAGGCCGGCAGCTGGATCCGTCGATACAAGTCTTCGACGAGGGTTTCGGCATCGCCGGCGAGGATGTAGGGCTGGCGGCATCCGGTCCGGGCAGCCCCCCGCTGGCCGAGGCAGTAGAAGTACAGGTACCTCCTCTTAGCGAGCGTGAGCGACAGTCGCCGACCGCATTCCCCGCAGAACAGCAACCCCTTCAGGTAGTGCTCGTGGCGGCGCTGACGAACCCCGGCGACGTCGCGGGCCCGAAGTGTCTCCTGGACCCGGTCGAACAGACTCTGGGGAATGAGCGACTTGTGCTGGCCCGAGTATCGGATGCCGTCCCACTGCACGACGCCGAGGTAGAACGGGTTGGCCAAGAGCTCGGCCAGCTTGGAGACCGACACCGGAGCTCCGGGTCTCCGGGCGTACGGCGAGGTGAGCCCCTTCGCGTGCATAGTGGCCTGCAGCTCGGGGAGCGAGTAGTCCCCGGTCGCGTAGAGCCGGAAGGCTTCCCGGACGAGCAGGGCGCGCTCGGGATCGAGCGTGATCTTCGCGATCTCCTTGCCGGCCGTCTTCTCCCGGACGTTCAGGTAGCCGATCGGGGCTTTGGTCGGCCAGCCGCCCATCTTGGCCTTCTGGGTCATCCCCTTTCGGATCTCACCGGCCAGGTTGGCCGAGTAGAACTCGGCCATGAGCGCGTGGATCCCCTCCACGAGGCGTCCAGAGGCCGTCTCCTCGATGTTCTCGGTCACCGAGACGAGCTGCACCCCGGCGTGGCGGAGCGCCGACCTGATGGCCACGTGGTCCTCCATGGAGCGGGCCAGGCGATCGATCTTGTGGACGACCACGGCACCGATCCCGCCCGCGGCCACCCGGTGCAGAACGGCCTTCAGCATGGGGCGGTCGGCGGTGCGGGCGGACTCACCGGCGTCGGTGAACTCCCCGGCCAGGTTCCACCCGCGCTCGGCGATGTGGCGAAGGCACGCCTCCCGCTGGGCAAGGATCGAGTACCCCTCGCCGGTCTCGTCTTTGGCGGCCTGCTCCTTCGTCGAGACCCGGAGGTAGATCACCGCGTCCATGGCTCGTCCTCCTCGTCTTCGCGCTCCAGTGCCACGGCTAAGTCCATCAGCGCTCGGGCCAGCGGCCGGAGCACACCCATCCTGGGAGACTCGGGCTGGTCCGCTCCCGGACGCACAAGCGTAGTCCGGGCCGGTGTCGCGCCCGAAGCATCGCGATTGTTGGTCGAGGCCTTGCCCACCCCCGCCTGACGGCGAAGGGACTCGCCCCCGTCCCTTCGCGCGCCCTCGCGCCGCCGCGTCAAGGGGCATGTCGGGGCGGCAGGGCGCGGAATCGGGGGGTGGCCGAGATGGGCGAGATTCGGCGGCGATGGCTGGCATTGGCGTCGGTGAAGTACCGGCCGAGACATCGGGTGGCTCGGTACAGGTCGCGGGGCCGGACCGGCAAGTCAAGGAGCGAGACTCGATCGCCATCGGTGGGCAGATGTCGCCAGGCCGGACCGAGGACCCCGAGCTCGGTGAGCTGGTCCTCGCCCGCCACGTACAGCGGGAACGACGTCGCGAGCGAGCGCCGGACTTGGACGATCCCGATCGCGTAGCGAAGGGCGGAGCCGACCTCCCTCTCACGCACACCCTCCGGAACGATGAGCAGGAGGTTCGGAAACCCGAGAGCTCCTCCTCCTTCGTCCACCCAGCCGCGAGCCGCAGATAGCCCTGGAGCTTGCGCGACAGCGCGCCGAACGACTCGGTGCCCCGGTCGTACTCCAGGTAAAACTCGCAGGCACCGCCGGGATGCAGGTAGCGTCCGAACCCGTCGGGCTTGACCTCGGCGGCTCGAGTCCGGACCCAGTGCTCCGGCCGCCAGGTGGCCAGACAGTGGCCTTCGTGCCCTCGAGAGGCCTCCGCCAGCGCGCCGAAGAAGGCGTTGACGCCCAGGCGGTGAGCGAGCATGTGGCTTCCTCGGTAGCTGTGATCGGGGATCCAGGACAGGTCCGAGGTTCGAACGCCCTTGGCCTCGGCGATCTCGGCAAGGCCGAGCTTGGTGAGGATGAAGCACGCCGGCGGCCTCCCCTCCCCGAAACCCCTCCCCGGAGTGAACGATGAGACGAACCCAAGATCTCTTAGTTCCTTCATCCGGTGTTGACACCGTCTGAAGGAACGGAAGAACAGGTTCTTGATCTGATCGGTGGAAAGAACCTTGTGCTCGAGGAGACTGTGAAGGATCGCGTGGTCTCGCTCATCGAGCGAGACCACGCGGTGAAGGTCGTTTCGTTCTGCTCGAACCATAATTTGGGCACGATCCCCCCTCCTTCGGTGGATGGTCTCCGGTGAAACAGCCCCGCGACCTGCGGCTTCGCCCCTGTCGCCCGGCGCGGTCGCGCCGCCCATGCGCCGCCAACCGGCGCAAGCGATGGGCGAGGCGACGCCGACGCCTGGGCGCAGGCGCGTACTCGCGGGTTCACGGCTGTTCAGTTCGTGCCCGTGCTCACCTCCTCGCGCCGCCGCGCACACCTTTCCCCAAGCCGCCGGCCGCTTCGCCCGCGGCATCCGGCTCCGGCATCCCTTTTGCGGTCCTCCACGGGGTCCACGTGGTGCTCCGATCCCGTCCCGCTCGCCGTCCGAGCGCTCGCCGGCCTTCCGTCTCCTCCGGG
>WNFV01007672.1_pt1 | contig 24455 bp, 29 predicted proteins | sample 5400101 | NCBI WGS metagenome assembly WNFV01 (sample SAMN13153361, study PRJNA577476) | soil metagenome | isolation source: 115 cm soil or saprolite under grassland replicate 1 | place: USA:California | collected 2016-06-15 | reverse complement strand
TGCGTACGATGTACGCTGTCAAGCGCGACGCGCCGGAGCACCCGAAGGGCGAACAGAGGGAGTGTGCGAATGGCAACACGCGCGATGCCGACAGCCGAGCCCCGTGGCCGCCTGAGCCGGGAGCGGGTGCTGCGTGCTGCGATCGCCCATGCCGACGCGGGCGGGCTCGAGGCTCTGACCATGCGCAACCTCGCCGAGGAGCTCGAAGTCGCGCCCATGGCCCTGTACCGCCACGTGGCCAACAAGGACGACCTCATCGACGCGATGATCGACGTCGTCTTCAGCGAGATCAGTCTGCCGCTGGGTGGCGCCGACTGGAGGACCGCCATGCGTCAACGGGCGATCTCTGTCCGCGAAGCCTTGTCGCGCCACCGATGGGCGATCGGCCTGATGGAGTCGCGGCGAAGTCCAGGTCCGGCGAACCTGCGACACCACGACGCAGTGATCGGCAAACTTCGGGCGGCAGGCTTCGACATCGCGATGGCGGCCCACGCCTACTCGCTCCTGGACAGCTACATCTACGGCTTCGCGCTGACGAAGCTGAACCTCCCGTTCGATACGTCGGTCGAGATTGCAGACGTGGCGCAGAGCATGCTCGAGCCATTCCCCGCCAACGAGTACCCCAACCTCGTCGAGATCCTGACCGAACACGTCATGAAGCCCGGCTACGACTACGGGGACGAGTTCGAGTACGGGCTCGATCTGATCCTCGACGGCCTCGAGAGCGTGCGGAATGTGGCCTGACGCCGGCCGGGGAAGTGCGTGGCCGTTGCTGGCCATCGAACTGGGTTCCCTTTTGGATCTGCGGTGGATCAAGCTGGGGTGGCCGGCGGCGAGAGGTCCCGCCGCCGAAGTCACCCAGGCGTACCACTAGAGGCGATGGTTACTCGGTGACCCCAACGGCTGTGCGAGGGCCGAGCACGACCACCGCCGTATCTGTCGATCGCCGCGCGGCGAGCGCCTCGATGTCGCTGCCCCAGCCGGGGAAGTCGCGGAACCTGGCCCACAGCCGCTCGCGCTCCGCTCCCACTGCGGGGCGGGCTCGCACGGCGCGCGAGCCGTCAGCCAGGTCGACCGTCGTGTCGGGCTGTGCCTGGAGGTTCAGCCACCACGCGGGCTCCGCATCGGCCCAGCCGTTCATGGCCAGGGTGACCAGGTTCGGCCCGTCTTCGTAGTAGCCGACGATCGCGACCCGTGGCTGGCCCGATCGTCGTCCCAGCGTCGTGAGGCGCATCGTCCCGAACGTGCCTCCCGCCTTCGGTCGCCAGAGGCCGCGCCGGCCTCCGGTGAACCGATAGATGGCGCGGTGCAGCACCCAGGCGCCACGAACGAACAAACGTGGACGGCGCTTTGGAGTCTGCTGCCGGGCGGCGGTCATGCTGCACCCGCCTTCGTCGCGACGACGGTTCGTGACGGGGCTGGCGCCGCCGCCACGTTCGTGCCCCTCGAGTCAGAAGCAAGCGCGGCCACGGCCGAGGGCCTGAAGCCCTTGAAGGTGAGCCACAGGCCGAGCGACAGCTCCCACAGGGCGATCGGGATGACCGAGATCCCCGACAACACGGAAACCTGCTCGTTGAAGCCGAGAATCGACGCGCTTGCAGAGACCAGGAACAGAGGGGCTCCGATGAGTCCCATCGCGGGAATGACACGTGGCACGAGTCGCGACCGGTACATGAGGTAGCCCAGCAACAGCGCGTTCAGGCCGGGAACGACGCCGGGTCCGAGCAGGAGCGTCTCATTACGGATCGCGACGAGCGCCCGGCCGGCAGTGACGAGTGAGGCCGCATCTCCTCCGGTAGCCCCTGGCTGCCGCAGGGTCACGACTGCAAGGAGGCACACGACGCCGATGACGATGATGGCGGCTTCGAACATGCGAGTGGTGACAAAGCCGAGCGCGAAGCCTTCGTGCTGTCGTTTGACCACTGAGAAAAGCGCGACCGCGGTGCCGATACAGGCGAGGGCATTGACCAGGTCGAGGAAGGCGCCGAGGAGCACCTGGGTGTCGGCGCCGGAGGTGACGATGTAGTTCGGATTGTCCAGCACGGGGCCAAGCAGGAAGGCTGCAGGCGGGATCCCGGCCGCAAAGGTAATCAGGTAGAGGATGCCCGCGACGAGCGCGGTCTTTCTGGTTGAGCTCACTTGGACTCTCTTTCTTGTGGGTCGGTCAATTACCGGAGGAAGGTTTGCAGGAAGGGTGTGTCTACTGGCCGGGGCCGATCGTGCCGACGACCGTTCCCCCACTATCGACCAGCGTGATGAGCCCGGAGGCCGCGGCTGACTCGATGGCCTCGTCCGACGTCAGCGGCTGCCCGCTTACGGTCCTGGCGAATGGTGCTCCGAAGGGGGTTGCGGTCGTTCCAGGCGTGCAGAGGTTGCTGGCGATGCCCGAACCGCTGCAGAAGACGAAGAAGCCGTGCAGGAGGACGCTGTAGTCGCCACCGTTCTGGCGTGGCACGTTGGGGACGACGTGGTCATGCGGAAAGGGCAACGTCTCCTGAGCCGTATCGGTCTGTGGCGCCACGAGATACAACTTGGCCAGTTTGTCGCTGGGTGTCGCGCCCGGGAATGCTGTCGCTCGTGAGAAGAACGTCATCCGGAGCTGGACCCTATTCGCCCACACTGTCTCGTAGCAACCAATAAGGTCGGCTGCACGGCCGGTCACGTCGGCGCAATCCCTCAGCCCTGCGGCATGGACAGCGGGTGCGGCGGGCAGGACGAGTGCCGCCGCGGCGATGGCGATTGCTGCGATGCGGACGCGGGTCGTCCTTTGGAAACGGGTCAAGAGCATCATGTGATCTCCTTCGTATTCTGCTGGTTCTTACCTGGGTTCCTAGGCGGCTCCTCGGGTCCGTCTGGCTCGACCCGAGTGACCGAAACCAGTGGCAGGCCGACGTCGCGCACCCGCTGAAGCAAGCCATGCAAGGCGGCCTGGTCGACTACCGGGCCACGGATGATCGTGGTGCCGTCGCTCTCGAGGCTGAGGCTCAGCCCGTCGAACCACGCGGCCCATCGGGTATCGAGGTGCCCCTTGATGCGAATCTCGTAACGTCCGGCCTCGTGGCGATTGCCGTCGCTGCCGGTCCTTCCGCTCATCTGCTCCTTTCTCGTGCTGCTAACTCAGTGGGTTCCGCCGGAGATGCGATCCGTTGTCGGCGTGATCCCGAAGCTAGAAGCGGATGTGATGAGCGGGCATCACCACCTGTGGTGATTGACGTGGTGATTTGTCGTCCGGACGCAAGAAGGCCCCGGTCAGCGGCGCCGCTGGTCGCGTGCCGCGGCTATGGGCGGCTGCGGCTTCGCGTCAGGAGGTCCAGTTCCTCGGCCCGGCGGACGGCTGCTCGACGGTTGTTCACGCCGAGCTTGGCGTAGATGTTCCTGGTGTGCGTCCGCACGGTGTTCAGGGACACCACGAGCTGATTCGCGATCTCGGGACCGCCCAGGTCGGTTCCGAGGAGCCGCAGGACCTCGAGCTCTCGCTGGCTCAGCGGCTCGATCAACCCCTCCTGGACAGGTGCTCGGGCCTTCGTCCTGCCCAATGCGGCCAGAAGCTGGCGGACGTAGCCCGGGGCGAGCCGGCGTCTGGCCGCGTCCTCGAGCAGGACGGCGATGGGCCCGCCTTCGTCGACGAAGACGCGGACGTATCCCTCGGGCTCCGCGAGGGCCACGGCCCGCTCGAGTGGCACGACTGTAGCCCGGACGTCTCGGCGCGCTTCATGGGCAAGTGCCTGCAGCACCAGGATCTCGATGACGCTCCGCCCCCGCTGACCCTGTTCCGCGGCATCGAGGAGGCGATCCAGCAGCGCCATCGCCTCGTCCCACGAGCCATCCGCAGGGGTCCGTCGGGACCGCGCAAGCAGCGCCCTCGCGAGGGTGACGTGCTCGAACTCGCGCAGGTAACTGAGGTCATCGTCCGCCGACAGACCCTGTTCACGCGCCCAGCCGAGGGCTTCAGCCCACCTGTCCTCGGCGACCCACACTCGCGCCTTCAGCGCGGCGATCGGCCGCACGTTCGGGAAGTAGTCACTCACGTACAGGCGCTCTGCGTCGTCGAGCAAATCCAGCGCACCGTCCAGATCTCCTTCGGCCTCGCGCATCCGAGCCGTCGCGACGCACCAGCGATACCGGTTCTGCGCCAGGCCCGCGTGCTCACCCAGCTCCTGGCTCTGGCGCAAGTGCTGCGCTGCGGCAGCGAGATCGTTCCGCTCGCGGTGGACCTCGCTCAACCCGACATGCATGTCCGCCGCCCCGCGCAGCACAGGCTCTCCCCGTCCTGCCGCAAGCTCCAATCCTCGCTCGTAGATGCTGGTCGCCTCGCGGAGCCGACCTTGCACCGTCCGGATATCGGCCAGCGCGATGGAGCAGCCGATCGCGTCGGAGACATGCCCTGCCTTCAGGAGGCTCGCCATCGCGGTGGCCCAGGACTGGTGAGCGGCCTCGAGATCGCCGCTCGTCCAATGAACCAGGCCGAGGAAGCCGGCTGCGGCCCCACGCCCGAGATGATCGTCGTCACGAAGGAGATCCAGTGCACGGCGGGCATAGGTCACGGTCCCCGCAACATCACCGAGGGCACGCGCGAGAGCGGCACGGTAGATGGCGATCTCAGCTGGGAGACGGCGAAGTTGCTCTTCGTCGACGACCACCGTAGCCGCCGACGGGACGTCGGGTCCCTCCATAGCGCCCGCGGAGGCGTCCAGCCATCGCTCCGCGTCCAGCCATCGCTCCGCGTCCAGTAGGCGCCCCTCGACGCCATCGAGCTCGCCGCTGACCATGAGTGCGCCGACATACCCGACGTTCAGCACGGGCCTCGCCCGGATCAGCTCGTCGGGAAGCGTCTCGAGCCAGCGACGAAGTGTCACTTCCTGTCGACCCCGGCGCAGCGCCGGAATCGCAACCTCGATCAGATCCGCCGCTCGCTCGAAATCCCCGCCGGCCAGCGCGTGGCGGATAGCCTCGGACAGCTCGCCGTTCTGCTCGTACCACTCGCTCGCTCGCCGGTGCAGGTCAGGGACTTGATCGGGCTGCTCGTCCAGCAGGCGCGCTAGCAGCACGTCGGCAAAGAGATGGTGGTAGCGATACCACTCGCGGCGGTCATCGAGCGGGACGAGGAACAGGTTCCCTCGATCGAGGGCCTCCAGCATCGCCTTGCCGCCGTCGCGCCGGGTCACCGCATCGCAGAGCGGGCCGCTCAACCGGCCCAGGATCGACGTCTGCAGCAGGAAGTTCCGGACATCCTCGGACTGACGCTGCAAGACCTCTTCGATCAGATAGTCGACGATGTAGCGATCGTCCCCCGCGAAGCCGGCGATGAAGCCGGCCACATCGTCTCGGCCCTGCATCGAGAGCGCCGCCAGCTGCAGCGCGGCAATCCAGCCTTCGGTCCGGCCCTCCAACGCGGCGACGTCCCTGGCCGTCAGCGCCAACCCCATCACCTCATTCAGGTAAGCGGCCGCCTCGTCCGGCGTGAAGCGCAGATCGGCGGCGCGGATCTCGGCGAGCTCGCCGCGCGCCCGCAGGCGAGCCAGCGGCAGCGCGGGGTCGGCACGGGTGGCGATGACCAGGTGGATCCGTTGGGGAAGGTGCTCCAGCAGGAATGCCATGCCGTCCTGGATGTCGGGCGCGTCGATCGCGTGGTAGTCGTCGAGCACCAACACGATGTCGTTCGGCGCCGCGCCGAGCTCGTTGAGCAGCGTCGTGAGGACCGTTTGGATCGGCGGTGGCTGGGGTTCCTGCAGGAGGGAGAGAGCGCTCGCGCCCACCTCCGACGCCGCGGTCTGGAGCGCGGTGATCAGGTAGGTCCAGAACGACACCGGCTGGTTATCAGCCTGATCGAGGGAAAGCCATGCCGTGGACCGTTCATCGGCCGAAGCGGCCGCCAGCCACTCGGCCAGCAGCGTCGTCTTGCCGAAGCCGGCCGGCGCGGAAATGAGCGTCAGCTTTGACTCGGCCCCGTGGCTGAGGCGCTCGCTCAGTCTCGGACGTGCCACCAGAATGCGTCGCAGCCTGGGGACGTAGAGCTTGGTCTGGAGCAGCGGGCCAGCGTTATCCAGCGTTGTCACTTTCTGTGCTTCACGGCGGCCATACGTGATGCGCTCCGCCGATGCGATGAGAATGATCCCCGATCACGTCCTGCCCTGGTGGTCGAGGAGAGCCACGGGAGGCTCGCTCCAGCGAGTTCGCCGAGTCGAGCATGACGAGACCCGCCGGCCGAATCGCGTCTGGCGTGATGACGGTCGCTCCGGCGACTCAGGCCGTCACCTGGACGCTCGACCTGCCACTGCCCTCCGGCCACAGCGTCGAGCGCGACGAGCCCCGCGCCAACCGCGCTCGCCGAGGGCCCCAGCCCCGCGTGACCGCCGACCGATCGCCGAACGGGACGCGCAGCCGAGACGATGCCTCAGTCCGCGATCAGGTCCAGGTCCAATCGACTGAGCCGGTCGGGGTCGGCGAGCACGTCGATCGATACGATCCGGCCGCCTGCGACGGTGAGTGAAAGGACGGCGAAGGGGTGGCCGTCCGGAGCCCAGGCGACGCCTCCCGGGATCCCGTTGACCAGTACGCGCGTAGCCGTCTCGGCGAATCGCCGGAACGACATCGCCCTCGTGGCGACGGCCTCTGCTCCGCGAACCGCGGTGATCAGGTCAGGCCGCGCTGCGCCACCGTCGGAGCGGAGCACGACGTCCGGATCGAGCACGGCCAGCAGGCGCGCGAAGTCGCCCTCGCGTGACGCTGCGAGGAACGCGTCGACCACGGCCCATTGGCCGTCTAGATCGGTGTCGGGCACCGGCGCTCCCTGGACCCGGCGTCGGGCACGGCTCGCGAGCTGACGCGCGGCAGCCGACGATCTGCCGACGATCGGAGCGATCTCGTCGAACGGCATCGCGAATACGTCGTGCAGCACGAACGCGAGGCGCTCGGCGGGGGTCAGGGCATCGAGGACCGCGAGAAGCGCCAGGCCGAGCGAGTCGCCCAGGAGGGCCTCGTGCTCGGGGTCCATTCCGTCTTCCGGACTCACGATCGGATCCGGGACGTGCGTATCGAGCGGCGCCTCGCGGCGCATCCTGCGCGCGCGAAGCATGTTCAGGCACACGCGGCCCACGACCGTCGTCAGCCAGCCGCTCAGGTTGTCGACGTCGCTCGTATCGGTGCGGCTGAGGCGGATCCAGGCCTCCTGCACGGCGTCGTCCGCCTCGCTAAGCGATCCGAGCATGCGGTAGGCCACGGCCCGCAGGTGGGTGCGGTTCGCCTCGAATCGCTGAGCCAGCCAATCCTGATCGGTCATCGATTCACATCCAACCACGGCTTGTCACATCGGTCGGGTTTCGGGGTTCATCCTCTTGACACGACATCACGAAAGGATGTGACCGATGGCCTTCAATGCGCCGCAGACAGCACCCTCCGGAGCAGCCCCCGCCGTCCGGGCTCCATGGCAGGTCCGGTTGTTTGGCCGATTCCTGAAGTTCATTCTGGTCGCCGGCGTGCCGCTCGGGTTCAATCGGCTCGTCACGATTCGCGGCCGGAAGAGCGGCCTGCCTCGCACCACGCCAATCGCGGTCATCGAGGTCTCGGGCAGGAGGTGGGTCTGGGCGCCCTGGGGCGAGGTCCATTGGGTGCAGAACCTGCGAGCTGCGGGCGCTGCCACGATTGCGGTGCGCGGACGGAAGGAAGAGGTCCGAGCGACCGAGCTGGACCCGACGGAGCGAGTCGAGTTCTTCCGCGACGTCCTTGGTCCGCTCGCCCGAAGCATCCCGTTCGGTGTCCTGTTCATTCGCATCGTCGATGGTGTCGATCTCCACCATCCGGTGGAAGCTGCCGAGGGCCGACGTGTCTTCGAACTCCACCCACTTGGATGAAGTCGGCTGCCCAAGCTGGGCGGAAGCCGGCCAGCGGCCCGACCGCTGCATCGTCCTCGGCCGACTACCTGTCTTGTGCCGATCGGGCAGGCCGTTTCCCGCCGGCAGTCATGGGGCATCCATCGGCGTTCTCCTGAGCCTCGGCCGGGCCACTGATTCCACTGAGCAGGGCGGTCAGGGTATCCATCCAGATCTGCTCACCGTGCGATGGCTCGATCGGGCCGCAGATCTCCCGCATCGCCAGCCCCGTGCACGCCGCGTCCCACATCAGAGTCACGTCCGCGACTGAATGCCTGCCCAGCAGGCCGGCGTCCTGGGCCCGCTCGACGAGCCGGACCAGTCGCCCGAGCGCGGCGAGTCGGGTCTCAGTGGAGGGGGCGCTCAACGCCGGGCGCATCAGCGGTGCCGTAAAGAAGAGCCGGAAGAGGTCCGGGTGTTCGAGTGCGAAAGCCCTGAATCCCTCGACGCCGGCGGTGATCAAGTCGCGGCCCGGATCATCGCTCAGCGGCAGGCTGACGAGCCGCTCCATCAGCAGGCCGAAGGCCCGCTGGGCGAGAGCCTGGACGAGACCTTCCTTGGAGCCGAACAGGGCGTAAACGGCACGGGTCGTCGTGTGGGCTCGGACCGCAGTCGTGCGCACGCTGACAGCCTCGATGCCGCCCTCGGCCACCAGGCGCTCAGCGGCAGCAAGCAACTCGGCGCGGGTCTTATCGTCATGAAGCGCTGGCCGTCCCATTGGTTGACATCATAGCGCAACACGATTACGTTACGTCGATACGTAACATTGTTGCGATATGGAGGGCAGCGACCATGGTTAGCTCCGGCAACGTTCGGCAAGGCAGCGTTAACGTCACGGAGCAGACGAACCAGCCGCTCAATGCTCGGTACCTCAACGCCGAAGTACAGGTATTTGCCCGATACGGGCTGGATCCGCGAACGCGCCACCTGGAGTTGGAGAAGCCGGCGCTGACCGTGCGTGCGGTCGAGTTCGGCGGCGGCGAGCCAGCGCTGTTCCTGCACGGATTCGGCTTGTGCACGGCTCACTGGGCGCCCGTGCTGGCCCAACTGCCTTCCGTACACGGCTTCGCCATCGACATGCCGGGCCATGGCGCGTCGGACGGCGTTGACTACCGTGGTGTGAACCTGCGCGACTGGTTCAAGGACATGCTGACCAGCTGCCTGGACGAGCTCGGCCTCGAATCCGCTCATGTTGTCGGCCACTCGCAGGGGGCCATGATCGGGATGTGGCTGGCGCTGGACGCACCAGAGCGTGTGCGATCGCTGGTTGCCATCGGGACGCCAGCGGTGGCGTTCGGCGCGAAGCTGGAGAGCCTCAAGATCCTGGCGCGGCCGGGAATCGGCCCGCTGATGCTAGGAATGCCGAAGCCGGCCTTCATCTACCGCAGCATCCTGGCCGGCACGATGGGGCGTCACGCGATGGAGGCTGCCCCACAGCTTGTGCGCGCTACCTATCTCGCCACCCGACAAGCGGATCATGGCAAGACGGTGGCCAGCTACCTCCGCGAGATGTTCATCGGCGCCCATGCTGAGCGGCAGCGCTATGTCCTGAGCGACGCCGAGTTGGCGCGCATCCAGCAGCCGGTGCTCATCATCTGGGGCCAGGGCGACGATCATCTCCAGCCAATCGCAGAGGCGAAGGGCCGGGCGACCCTCATGCCGGACGCGCGCTTCGAGGTTGTCCCAGGTGGTCACGAGCCTTGGCTTGATGACGCGGCCGCTTGTGCGGGCCTGCTCTCAGCCTTCCTCGTCGAGTAGCGGGCCACAATCGTTGGACTGGCTCGCGGTCGAAACCTCATCGGTGTCACACGACCGGCAAGGATTGGCGTTCCGGCTGCCGCCGCACCAATCGGGCCACGATCGGCAAGCGCCGGGGCCACTGCAGAGCCCGCCAGCCGGTCGCGGGCCGATTCGGTCAGGCGCGGCCAGGCGCGGTCGCTTCCACAGCCGCCTTCGGGTGGAGCTCGAAGAGCGGGTGACGTCGGGCCTCCGCGACGTACTCCTCGGGTGTGTCGTCGATGCGGAGTCGATAGCGGTACATGACCGCAACCGGCGGACGGATGATCGGTCCGAGGATCGCCCCTACGAGCCGCGAGCGGTGGAACGGCGCGAGGGCGGTCCGCATGAGGCGCCCCGCCGTCTCGGGCGGGAGCTCGATCGCGCGGCAGGTCTCGGACCAGTGGCCTCGAGCCACGCGGGCCTCGCCCGAGGCCCGCAGGTTCCGCACCCAGTCCACGTCGCCGAACGACGCCTGCAGGTAGCAGGTGTCTCCGAGCTCGAGCATGGCGACCGGGGTCGTCCGTGACCGGCCGCTCCGCCGACCGCGGACGGTCAGGAGGACGTTGGGCCCCGCGATGCCGCGTCGAATCGCCCGTCGGATCAACGGGCCGAAGGCCCGAAAGAAGGCAAGGGAGAACGCGGTGAGGACGCGCTCGCGCGGACCGCCCTTCGCCTCCGGTCGCGAAGCGCCCCCGGTGCTCATCGCGACATCATCGACTAATCACAAGGCGTTGTCGCGCCGCGTGCCCGTGCGGGCGTGACACGGCCGACTCCGCCGTGGAACGCTGGTTGGAACGTTGTGTTCCTGGGTCGGTCAGGGACCGCCATGCCCTGAATAGCGATCTCGCCGTAGAGCTCGTCGGTCGCGGGCGGTCTCGGCTCCCTACAGCCCGAGGACGTCCCGAAGCAGCAGGATCGCCGCCTCACCGCAGTTGACATCGTGATGGTACAACCGTATGGTTGTATCTGTGCAAATCGCCCCGCCCGACTTCGACCGCATGTTCGGTGCCCTCGCCGACCCGACGCGACGCGACATCGTCCGCCGCGCGATCGACGGCGAGGAGGGCGTGGCCGAGCTCGCCGACCATTACCCGATGAGCTTCGCCGCCGTGCAGAAGCACGTCGCGATCCTCGAGCGGGCCGGCCTGGTCACCAAGGAGCGCATCGGGCGCCGCAAGGTCGTCCGAGCGGATCTAGAGGGGCTGCGCATTGCTCGCCGTCTGCTCGACCAGTACGAGGGGCTATGGCTCGGCCGGATCGACCGCATGACCGCGCTCGTTGCCCCAGCTAGGAAGGAGCCGGATCGATGACCGTGACCGCAGTCCGCAAGGACCCCGCGAACCTGACGATGACGCTTGAGGCGGAGTTCGATGTCCCGCCCGCGCGAGTGTGGCAGCTGTGGGCCGATCCGCGCCAGCTCGAGCGCTGGTGGGGCCCGCCGACGTATCCCGCGACCGTGACCGCCCACGACCTCCGGTCGGGCGGACGCGTCGAGTACCACATGACCGGTCCGGCGGGCGACAAGCCGCGGGGCTACTGGGAGGTCGTCGAGGCCGACGCACCCCATCGGCTCGTGTTCCGCGACGGCTTCGCCAACGCCGACGGCACGCCGAACACGGACATGCCGCTCAACGACGTCAAGGTCATCATCACCGAGCTCGGTGGCGGCCGGACCCGGATGTCGATCGCGAGCATCTTCCCGGACGCCGCGGCCATGGAGCAGGTTCTGGCGATGGGCATGGAGCAGGGGCTGACCGAGGCAGTCGGCCAGATCGATGCGATCCTTGCCGAACGCGCCGTCGGCAGTGAAACCCGCGCCTGACCCCCCGGAGACCCACCCCGATCGAAGGAGCGCACCATGACCGCGACCGCAACGGAGCCCACGACCCGAACCCTCGATGTCCCGGGCGCCACGCTCACGTACGACATCAGGCGCAACGAGTCCAGCAGAGAGCCGATCCTGTTCCTGATCGGCTCGCCGATGGCGGCGGCTGGCTTCACGACGCTCCTGTCGCATTTCCCCGATCGAACCATCGCGACTTACGACCCGCGCGGCTCGGAACGAAGCACGCGGACCGATGAGACGTCCAGCACGGCGCCCGAGGTGCATGCCGACGACCTGCATCGAGTCATCCAGGCACTCGGCGGTGGTCCGGTCGAACTGTTCGCGAGCAGCGGCGGCGCGGTCAACGCGTTGGCGCTCGTCGCGAAGCAGCCCGACGACGTCCGGATCCTCGTGGCCCACGAGCCGCCACTCGCGTCCCTGCTTCCGGACAGGGAGCACGCGTTCGCCGCGACCGAGGCCGTCCACCGGTCCTATCACGATCGAGGCTGGGGCGCCGGGATGGCCCACTTCATCGCGGTCGTCAGTCATCGCGGCCCGTTCACCGCGGAGGTCGCGAGCCAGCCTGCCCCGGATCCGGCCATGTTCGGGATGCCGACCGATGACGACGGCTCCCGGACCGACCCGATGCTCAGCCAGAACGTCATCTCGACCACCCACTTCGAGCCGGACTTCGACGCGCTCCGGGCGGCCCCGACCCGGATCGTCCTTGCCGCCGGCGAGGAGTCCGAGGGCGAGATGGCCAACCGTGGCGCATTCGCGGTCGCGGAACGGCTGGGTACCCAGCCCGTGATCTTCCCGAGCGGCCACGGCGGCTTCCTCTGGGTACCCAGCCCGTGATCTTCCCGAGCGGCCACGGCGGCTTCCTCGGCGGCGAGTACGGCCAGACGGGCAAGCCCGAGGAGTTCGCCGCCAAGCTCCGGGACGTGCTGAACGGCTGAGCTTCAGCCGCCGGAGCGGTCGCCGTCAGCTGGGGGGCGTGGCTCCAGGACAACCACGGCGGTTTCGCCCGGTCGGCGAACCGCGTAGCCGTCGACGTCGTCGCCCAGTGGCAGTCTGGCGATTGTCCTAACTGCTGCGGGTCGGCGCCTTACGGCCAGCCGGCGTGCGCCGCCGCGACCCGGGCGGTGAGGATCTGACCGGTTCTCGCCTCGATGAGCTCGTCCATCCTGTCGGGACCGAACCACTGGGCGACGACCATGAACAGCGTCCTGCCGTCCTCGCCACCGAGCATGCACGCGTAGCACGGACGGTCGACCTCGATGCGGTCAAGGACCTCGCCGCCCTCGCGGACGCGCAGAACGACGTTGCTTCCGCCCGCGCCGACGGCGCTGCACCAGACGGCACCCTCGGCGTCGATGCAGATCCCGTCGCCCGTGACGTCAGCCCAGACGCGCCGGTTCGAGAGGCTCCCGTCGGCGGCGATGTCAAAGGCGGTGAGCCGAGCGGCGAAGGACTCGGCGACGATCAGCGTGCCGTTGTCCGGCGTCACGGCCATCCCGTTCGGGAACGCCAGGCCGCCCGCGACCTCGCGGGCCGTGCCATCGGCCGTCACGAGGGCGATCTTGCCCGGCGCCGTGCCACTGGCAAGAACCTCCGTGAAGTCGGCGAAGTCGAAGTTGAGCGAGTTGACGTAGGCGTTACCGCGTCCGTCGACCGTGATCTCGCTCCAGCCGTACGGTGAGACATGGCGTAGGTCGGCGTGTCGGACGCGCGATCCGTCGGGCTCGACGCGGAGCAGCTCGGCGCCGGTGACGAGCATGCGTCCATCGAGCAACCAGTTGACGGCCCAGCCGCTGCCCCCACCGCCGGCGCCGATGACCTCGCCGTTTCCCTGGACGTCGACCGCGACGATCTCGTTCGTCCCCCAGTTCGAGAACCACAGGCGGCCCTCGTGCCACCGGGGCGACTCCCCCATGCCGAAGCCGTCCAACAGGACCCTGGTCTCTGAGACCGGTCCGTGCGCCATGGCGTTCTCCTTCTGAGCCCCACAGGTGCAGACCCGTGGCACGGCCTGAGGGCTGCGGTCACCGGCCAGGGCTAGAGCGACTTCGGCAGCTCGAGCTCCAACTCGAGCACGTTCGCCACACCCGGCAGGACCAGCGAGCGGAAGGCGTGGTCGACCTGCTCAGCGGGTAGGTGCTCGTTCTCCTCGCGCATCCACCAGTCCATGAAGCCGATGAACGTCCCAACCAGGAAGCGGACTACAGTCTGGAGTGTGAAGGCATCGAGCCTCCGCGCCGCCTTGAGTCGCGACAGTTCGGCTTGGGCGAGCCTCTCGAGCCTTTGGGTCGTCTCGCGGCGGGCCAGTGCGCCGCTCTGACTGCTGGCGACGGCCTTGAACAGCCGCTTGCCGGAGCCGAAGTGCCGGAACAACTCCAGCGTCCAGCCGAAGGCGGGGTCATCCGGCTTCCAGCTGCTCGTGTCGGGGCCGGGTACCTCCAGGTCGGCGAGAATCGCCATCAGGAGGTCATCCTTGTCGATGAAGTGCGCGTAGAAGGTCGAACGCCCGACGTCCGCGCGATCGATGACGTCCTGGACGGTCACTGCCTCGTAACCCTTCTCGAGGATGAGGTCGGTGAGGGCCTCCTTCAGCGCTTTCCTCGTCTTGCTGACCCGCCGATCAGGCCTGGGTCGCGTGTCATCGCGTCCAATCGCCACGGCGTACCACCTGCTTCCGGAACATCGCTCTGCCCAGCGTTCTTCACTGAACACCCAGCGCCCGGTTGTCGGTTGACCCGATCGCCAGAGTCGAACACAGTGTGCGACAAAGCACACATTAGCAGGAAACGTATGAGATGGACGAAACCGAGCAGACTGTAAAGGTGGAAATTCGAAATGGGGAAGATCGTCGTGAGCGACAACATCTCGCTCGACGGAATCATCCAGGACCCGGCCGGTGACGAAGGGTTCCGGCGCGGCGGCTGGGTCGGCCTGATCAAGGACCGCCCAGAGCTCAACAAGCTCGCGCTCGACGAGGCCCTGGGCACCGAGGCCATGCTGATGGGTCGGCGGACCTACGAATGGTTCGCCGCGCGGTGGCCATCTCGGAGTGGCGAGTTGGCGGACAGGTTGAACAGCTTGCCCAAGTACGTCGTGTCCTCGACCCTCGAACATCCCGACTGGAACAACTCGACGGTCCTCAAGGGCGACGTGCTTGACGAAGTCCCGAAGCTGAAGCACGAGTTCACCGGGGAAATCGTCGTCCCGGCCAGCGTCCGGATCGTGCGCACGCTGTTGGAGCACGGCCTCGTTGACGAGCTACGGCTGAAGATCTTCCCGGTCGTGCTCGGCGCCGGCGAACGCCTGTTCGGCGAGACCAGCGGCAAGAAGGCCATGCGCCTCGTCGACGTCCGGACCCTCGACGGAGACACCGCGTTCCTCACTTACGAGCGCGTCCAGGACGCCTAGCGGCCCGTCGTCGTCGCTGGTCCGGCAGACGCGCGCTCGTCCTTCCGCTGACCGACTGCAACAACTTCGATGAAGCGATCGAGTCGCTTCAGGATTTGAGCGCGCGGATGCCATGAGTATTCGGATCCCGATCGAAAGCGCAGAGAAGATCGGGGAAGCGACGGCCTGAGGCCGTCCGCGAAGTCCAGCTGTATCGAACTGATTGGCCTGAACGTTGTGGCACGAGTATGGCCCGACCGCGTAACTCCTCCGTTCGCGTCGGTCAACGGTCCAGCCGGATAGGGCCTGGTGGGGCGGAACGATCGGGTTGCCAGGTGCAAGGCCTACGATCTCGCCATGCGTCAGATCGAGCGTCGCCAGTTGGCCCGATTCCTCGCCGTGTCGGGCTCGTCCCTGGCGAGCGCAACGCTCGCGATAGCGATCCTCCAGGACGGACTGGGCATTCCGAACCCGTCTGCGCTGTACCTCGTGGCCGTCGTGGCGACGGCAGTCGTATCGGGCACGTGGGGTGCCATCGTCGCAGCGGCCGCCTCCTTCATCCTCTACAACTTCCTGTTCATCGACCCGCGATACACGTTCGTCGTCAACCACCCGGGGGAGCTCGTCAACCTCTTCCTGCTGCTCTTCGTCGGGGTCGTCGTCGGCCAGCTCGCCGCGCTCCAGCGCGACCGCGCCGAGATCGCCCTGGCACGAGAACGCGAGGCACGCGCCCTCTTCCGGATCACTCGCGCGCTCGCTACCCGCGAATCCACGCCCGCAGTCCTGCCGACGATTGTCGACATCCTCCGTGAGGAGTCGGGAATGGATCGAGTGTGGGTCTCGCTCGGTCCCGACGATGCCCGGGAGAGGGTCGCAGCGGACAGCACGGCGCAGGCGCCCCGGATGGACATTGGGCTGCACTGGATCCTCCAGCGAACACCCGGCGATGCGCCGGCTCGATGGTTGCGGGTTCACCGGCCTGCACCGCCGGGGCAACGGCCATCGACGGGACTTGAGACCTACCGCGTCCGGATCGAAGCCGGCGAGCATACATTTGGCTCGATCGTGGCCGTCCGGCCTCGACCTCGAGGCGAACCGGACAGGACTGAGACCCGACTACTGGCCGCCGCGGCCGACCAGATCGGGCAAGCGCTCCGCCAAGACCTGCTCGCGGCCGAGTCGCAGGCCGCAGAGATCGCCCGCCAGAGCGACACGCTGAAATCCGCACTCCTGCAATCCGTTTCTCACGACCTTCGAACGCCCCTGGCCACGATCAGGGCCGCCGCCGGGACGCTTCGCCCCGGCACCGGCCTCAGCGCGGCCGATCAGCAGCTCAGCGCCGACGCCATCGACCGCGAGGTCGACTATCTCAACAGGCTGGTGACGAACCTCCTTGATTTGAGCCGGATCGAGGCTGGCGCGCTGCGTGCCGAGCGGGACGCATTCGAACTCGACGACGTGCTCGGACAGGCGCTGGAGCGCCTCCGATCTCGCGCAGGCGATCGGTCGGTCGAGGTCCACCTCGACGCAGCACCCGTCACCGTCGACCCGGTCCTCCTTGACGAGGCCTTCACGAATATCGTCGATAACGCCGTGAAGCACACGCCATCGGGCACCCTGATCCGGATCTCGGCCCAGCCTCCTGGCGGCGGCACGATCCGCCTGACGGTCGAAGACTCCGGACCCGGAGTTCCTGCGGACGCCATGCCGAAGCTCTTCGACAAGTTCTATCGCGTCCCGGGTCGCGACCGCGGATCTCGCTCAGGCACGGGCATCGGCCTGGCCGTCGTGCGCGGGCTGGTCGAGGCCATGGACGGTCAGGTGAGCGCACGCCAAAGCGATCTCGGTGGGCTTGCGATCGATATCGACCTGCCGACTGCGCCCGCGCCGGCCGAGGTCGTCGCGGCCAGCCCTGGATGAGCCCGCAGGCAGGCGCCGAGGGCCCGACGGTTCTCATCGTCGAGGACGATGACGAGACTCGCGCCGTACTCGTCCGTGAGCTCACGGGGCGCGGCTACCGGACGACCGAGGCGTCAAACGGGCGAACGGCTCTCGAACGCTGGGAGGTGCGGCGTCCGGACGTCGTCCTGCTCGATCTCGGCCTGCCCGACCTCGACGGGCTGCAACTCATCCGCCGGATTCGACGCGACGCGAGGACGCCGATCGTCATCCTGTCGGGCCGTTACGAGGAACGGGAGAAGGTCGAGGCGCTCGAGCGCGGGGCCGACGACTATGTCACCAAGCCGTTCGGAGTCGACGAGCTCAACGCCCGCCTTCGCGTCGCTCTCCGCCACGCCGCCGGGCCGACGGCGGACGAACAGGGGCGGTTCGCGGCAGGTCAGCTCGTCCTCGACACGTCGCGGCACGAGGTCTTCGTCGGTGCGGAGCGCGTTGACCTGACGCCCCGCGAGTTCGAGATCCTCAGGGTTCTCCTCGCGAACGCCGGCCGGCTCGTGACAAAGGGCCGGCTGTTGCGTGCCGTGTGGGGTGAGGCCTACCAGGGCGAGGACAGCTACATCTATGTTCACGTCAGCCAGCTCCGCCGGAAGCTCGCGGCGGTCGATCGAACGGGGAGCCTGCGCGACCTCATCGTGACCGAGCCGGGCGTCGGCTATCGGGTCCGAGACGATCGTGGCGACGCGCGACCTTAGAGACACTTTAGGCCCAACGAGCCTGTCTCACCCGGTTTCCTCTTGGGGCTCGTTGCGACGCTGGCGGCATGGAAGACGTCCATGACCGAACTGACACGGTCATTCCAGCAGCGCTCGACCGGGAACTGCAACTCATCCGCGAGGCGATTGCGCTTGTAGCTGCTGGCGGCGCTCGACGGGTCATCGTCGCCGGGCTGCGCTTCGGCGATGCGATCGTCGCACCAGGCAGTCGCCTAGCCCTCGAGGCCGGCGTTCGCGTGACACGGCTCGCGACCGCCGACGACGCTCGAGTCGATCTGGCCGTCGAGCAGATCGAGGAATGACCGACAACGAAGCGGTTCTCATCGTCGAGGATGACGAGACCCTGAGAGCTGTCCTGGCCCGTTCGCTGCGCGCGCATGGCTATGACGTCACGGAGGCGGGCTCCGCCGAGAACGCAGTCCACGCCCTCGCTGGCGGCCTCCGGCCGCGGCTGGTGTTGCTCGATCTCAATCTGCCGGGCGCAACCGGATGGGACTTCCTGCGGGACGCAGATCTCGTGAATGCAGGTTCGCCGGCAGTCGTGATCACCAGCGCCGCCGCGGTCAGTCCGCGCCGCCTGGCGGAGGCGAGGGTGGCCGGGTATCTAGCGAAGCCGTTCGCACTTGACGCATTTCTGGCAACCGTCCGGCAGTTTCTTGGAACTGCGCGATGATCGGCGGTCGTCGGCCAATCCAGGGCCGCAAGGCAGCCGATCGACGCGTCCGTGTGGAGCGGCCCCATTCGTCCTACTTCCGGTACGCGGGCCCGGCGACCCTCATTGCGAAGGAGGCGGCGTCCCTTCCGCGAACCAGGGCCGGCCGGGCCTTCGCTCGCGCACGAGCGGTCCTGTTCGGGCGGCCGATCTCGCTGCACGAGGAGCTCTCCGAGCGACTGAACGTCTTCACCGGGCTCGCGGTTTTCGCCTCCGACAACATCTCGTCCTCGGCGTACGCGACCGAGGAGATCATGCGCGTCCTCGTCCTTGCCGGCGCCGGTGCCCTTGCCCTGACGATGCCGATCACGATCGGGATCGTGATCGTCCTGGCGATCGTCGTGACGAGCTATCAGCAGACTGTCGCGGCCTATCCGCACGGCGGCGGTTCCTACATCGTGGCCAAGGACAACCTCGGCACAAAGCCGGGCCTCGTCGCCGCCGGAGCTTTGCTCACCGACTACGTCCTCACCGTGTCGGTTTCGATCGCGGCCGGCGTCGCCGCGCTGACCTCGATCGTCCCGGAACTCTTCGTATATCGCGTTGCCTTGGGCGTCGCCCTCGTGGTCCTGATCGCGATGGTCAACCTGCGTGGGGTCCGGGAGAGCGGCGCCTTCTTCAGCATCCCGACGTATGTCTATCTGGTCTCGATCTTCGGGTTGCTCGGAATCGGGTTGTTCCGGTACCTGACCGGGACGATGCCGGAGTACCACGCCCCAGCCGCGTGGCTCGGCGCCGAGGCGGCGGAGCCGCTCGGCATCCTGCTGCTCTTGCGGGCGTTCTCGTCCGGATCAGTCGCGTTGACCGGGACGGAGGCCGTCTCGAATGGCGTCCCGGCCTTCAGGCCGCCCGAGCCGCGCAATGCCCAGATCGTGCTGATCCTGATGGGCACCTTCTTCGGGCTGATCTTCCTGGGGATGAGTTTCCTGGCGAGTCAGCTGGGAATCCTGCCGGATCCGACCGAGCAGGAGACCGTGATCAGCCAGCTCGCCCGAACATTCGTCGGTGCGGGGACGCCATTTCACTATCTGATCCAGGTATCGACGGCGGTCCTCCTCGTGCTCGCGGCCAACACGGCGTTTGCCGACTTCCCGCGGCTGTCGAGCATCCTCGCCCGCGACGGCTTCCTGCCGCGGGTTTTCTCGTTCCGTGGCGATCGGCTCGCATTCAGCTACGGGATCGTCGTCCTGGCCGCGATCGCTGTCGTGTTGATTGTCATTTTCGGCGGCAGCGTGACGAACCTCATCCCGCTCTACACCGTCGGCGTCTTCGTCGCCTTCACGCTGAGCCAATCGGGGATGGTCCGCCGCTGGTGGAGGCTCCGCAGCCAGGAGCCCGGGTGGCAGCGCAGGGCGGCGATCAACGGAGTCGGCGCGCTGACCACCGGGGTGGTCGCCGTCGAGGTCGCGGCAGCCAAGTTTGCGCTGGGTGCCTGGATCGTCCTGATCCTGATCCCGCTCCTCGTCGCGATGATGCTGTTCATCTCGCGTCAATACCGATCGGTGGCCGCCAAGCTCGCGGTGCGTCCCGATGCCACCATCCCCCGGCCTCACCGGGAGGAGCGGGTCGTCGTGCCGGTGCCCGGCATCAATCGGGCGGTCGTCCAGGCGATCAACGTCGGACTGTCGATCGCGCCAGACGTCCGTGCAGTCCTCGTATCGGACGATCCTGACGAGGCGGCGAGGATCCAGGAGCGATGGCAGCGGCAGCTGTCCGACATCCCGCTCGTCTTCGTCGAGTCGCCGTATCGGGCCCTCGTTGGACCGCTGCTCGCCTACCTCGATGTCCTCGACCTAGCCTGGCCGCCGGACAAGAAGGCGCCGATCACGTTCGTGGTCATCCCGGAGTACGTCGCCCGGAGCTGGTGGGAGCGAATCCTCTACAACCAGAACGTCAAACGCCTGCGGGCGGCGTTGCTCGGGCGGCCACACACCGTCGTCGTCAACGTCCCCTACACCCGTGAGGAGCCCGAACCTTCGGCCGCAAGCGCGAGCTGACCACATCCCGCCTATGCACGGACGGGCTGGAGCCGGCGCTCCGTTCTATACGGCCCTCATCCCGGCGGCCTCGAGCGCTTGCCAGCGCCGGCGGAGCGTCGTGCCTCGAGGCCATCGAGGATCGCCTCGAGGCCGAACTGGAAGCTGCCCTCGGGCGACGCGCCATATTCGGCGGCAGGTGAGTCGAGCCCGGAACGCAGGCGAGGGAATTGCGATGCGATCTCGCGTGCCCGGGCCATCATCTCGGCCATCCGTTCCGCGGCCCCGCCGCCCTCTCGGGCGAGCTTCCTCGAGAACGAGGCGGTCGCGGCCGGTCCGAGCGCGTTCCCGACGACGTACGTGAAGACCGCCGTGATCGCCTGATCGACCTCGTAGCCGGCAAACCCGGCGGCCTCGAATAGCCCGATTGCGTGGTCGTCATGTCGAGCCTTGCCGGGCCCGTACACGAGCACGGATCCGAACGCCTGGACGACCCACGTGTGGCGGGTGAGCATCGCGTACAGGCCGGTCGCCATTTCCCTTGCGGCCGTCCGCCAATCGGTCGTCGCCGGGTCGGGTAGAGGGACCTCGCTCCAGGCCCGATCGGCGGCGAGCGCGATGAGGTTCTCCTTGCTGCCGACGTGCCAGTACACCGCCGTGGCTGCCGAGCCCAGGCGTTCGCCGAGCGCCCGCATGTTGAACCCCTCGAGGCCGCCGCGGTCGAGCAGCTCGATGGCCGTCGAAATGATCTGGTCGCGGGTCAAGGTGTCGCGTGGCATCGCGTTCACGATACGGCTCCGAGCAGCTGCTTGCACATCGTTCAATTACATACTTGCACAACGTTCAAGTGGACGCTATCATGCCACTTGAACAGTGTGCAAGTTCGCAGCCAGCGAGCCGGCAGCAAGGAGAGGCCAATGACACGCAACGGAGCCGAGCCGGCGGTCCAGGTCGCCGGGCTGCGCAAGGCATTCGGCAACCAGGTCGTCCTGGATGGCATCGATCTGGCGGTCGCGGCCGGGACCGTGTTCGCGCTCCTCGGCCCGAACGGCGCCGGCAAGACCACGACCGTCCACATCCTGTCGACGCTGCTCGCGCCCGATGGTGGCGAGGCCCGTGTCGGCGGACATGACGTCGTCCGCGAGCCGAATGCCGTTCGCTCAGCGATCGGCCTCACCGGGCAGTTCTCGGCGGTCGACGGAATGCTTACCGGCGAGGAGAACCTCAGGCTGATCGCGGACCTGCGGCATCTCGGCGGCGTCGAGGGCCGGCGGCGTGTCTCACAGCTGCTCGAGCGCTTCGACCTCGTGGGCGAAGCGAAGAAGCCGGTCGCGACCTACTCCGGCGGGCTGCGCCGTCGGCTCGATCTCGCGATGACGCTCGTCGGCGACCCTCGGATCATCTTCCTCGACGAGCCCACGGCCGGCCTCGACCCTCGGAGCCGCCGCGTCATGTGGGACATCGTTCGTGGACTCGTCGGCGACGGCGTGACGATCTTGCTCACGACCCAGTACCTCGAGGAGGCCGATCGCCTTGCCGACCAGATCGCGCTGCTCGACCACGGCCGGATCGTGGCCGCGGGATCCCCGGAGCAGCTGAAGCGCCTCGTCCCCGGCGGCCACATCCGGCTCGGATTCACGGACCCGGCGGAGCTCGACCGGGCGGAACACGCCCTCGACGGCGCGACCCGCGACGACGATGCCCTCACCCTGGAGGTCGCGATCGAGGTGAGTGCGCGCTCGCTGCGCGACCTCCTGACACAGCTCGATGCCCAAGCCATCGACGTCGGCGGGCTCGAAGTCCTCACGCCTGATCTCGACGACGTGTTCCTGGCGCTGACCGGCCCGAACCAGAAGGAGCTTCCCCGATGACCCTCTCCTACGTCTTGACCGACTCGCTCACGATGCTGCGTCGCAACGTCCGGCGGATGCGGCGCGAGCTGACGATTCTGTATATCGCCGGCATCCCGATCTTCTTCCTCCTGCTGTTCGTGTTCGTCCTCGGCGGCACGCTTGGCGCCGGGCTCGGCGGGGCGGTTGGGGCGTCGGGCAGCCGGGCCGACTACGTCGCTTACCTCGTGCCCGGGATCCTGCTGATGACCGCCGCCGGCAGTGCGACTGGAACCGCGATCGCCGTGGCGCTCGACATGACCGAGGGGATCATCGCCCGGTTCCGGACCATGGCCATCGCTCGCTCGTCCGTCCTGGCCGGCCACGTCATCGGCAACGTCCTGCAGACGATGTTCGCGATCGCGATCGTCGTCGCCGTGGCCCTCTTGATCGGCTTCCGGCCGACGACCGGGCCGGCCGAGTGGCTCGCCGCGGCCGGCTTACTGACCCTCATCGTGTTCGGCATCACGTGGCTGGGCGTCGCGCTCGGCATGGTCGCCAAGGGCGTGGGGAGCGCCAGCAACCTGCCTTTGCCGTTGCTCCTCCTGCCGTTCTTCGGCAGCGGCTTCGTCCCGACCGCGTCGATGCCCGAGCCGCTCCGAGCGTTCGCGGAGAACCAGCCGTTCACGCCGATGATCGAGGCCGTGCGGGGCCTGCTTCTGGGAACCCCGATCGGCGAGAGCGTGCTGCTTGCCGTCGCCTGGTCGACCGCGTTCGCCGTCGTCGGCTACCTGTGGGCGATGCGTCGGTACGAACGCGCTCCGGGCCGGTGAGGGACGCGAGTCAGACAGCAGGTACCACACCATGACCAGACGACCAGGAGCGAACGATCACTCTGAGGTGTTCACCGATGATCAGCTCGCCATGATCGGCGAGCACCTGACCGAGCTGCGGCGGGGGTGTCCGAGGAGCGGTTCTGCACTGATGGCTCGAAATCGCGTCCTGCTTTGACATTCCACTCGGTGGCCGTGTACTGGCCGGGCTGGGCATGGGCTCGACGCTGCCCTTCCAGACGACGGCATCAAAGACTGGGAGAGTGGCGCAATCGAACCTCAGGCCCTGAGGGCAGTTCGGGTCGTGTGTGTGGACCCGGAGCACGATGGCCAGCACCGATCCCTCGGCGACGGTGTCGATCGAGGTGCCCGAGAGGCCCCGCGCCACCAGGATCGCGCTAGTGCCCGACATCGGTCGCGAGAGCAAGCTGTAGCCATAGCAGGTCGTGTCCCAAGGCGCCAGCGTGGGCGCAAGGAATGCGCAATAGGTCCTCGACATGTGGAGCCAGCCACCGACGAGGATCGGGCTGTCATCGGTCGAGTTTTGGAACGCGGCGGAGGCGGGGCTGCCCGTTAGCACTGGCTCGCCGTTGACGGTTTCTGGAATCCCGCCGACGTTCGGTCCAAACGCAGGCGCGCTTTCCCCCGGCCTCGACGGCGTCGTCGTGGCCATCGAATTGCTGCCAGAGTTCCCGCCCTTCGAACCGGCGATCGGGGCCAACCCGTGCCCGAGCGGGCCCGAGACCGCCGCCAGAGCGAGGATGATGCCGGCCGCGACCACCCCGACGAGCGACCAGCCCGGAGCCCGTGGTCGCACCTTGCCACGCACCCGCGCGAGCAGGTGTCGCGGTCCGCGAGCCGCTCGTTCCACTTCGGCCAGATAGAGACTTCGCAGCGCCTCCACCAGGGCCGCGTCATCTGACCAATTCTCCCGTGTCATCTCATGTTCTCCCGCAATCGACTGAGTCCAGTCTTGAGTTCGCTCTTGACTGTGTTTTCCGTGACCCCCATGGCCGCGGCCGTTTCCTGTACGGAGAACCCGACCATGTGGTGCAGGACGACCGCCACGCGAACTCTGTCGGGTAACGCCTGCACGGCGGCCCGCAGAGCGATTGCTGCGTCGTCCATGCCGGCCGAACGTGCCTGCGAGGTATCAGTCGAGGCCCAGTGGATGAAGCGCGTGACTCAGTAGCGACTACGCGCAGCGGCCCGCACGGCGATGGTCGTCAACCACGCCCGAAGCTTGTGTTCGTCGTGCAGTTCGTCGAGGTGGCGAAGCGCCGTCTCGAATGTCTGCTGTACGAGATCTCGAGCGTCGGCTTCCTGGCGGACGAGAAAGCGCGCGGTGGCAAGAAGAGCGGGCTCGTGCGAGGCCATCGCCTCCTTGAGCCGGCGGAGCTCAGCCTCTCGATCGGAGATCCTCGGCTTTTCCAATCCGCCAGTGATCACCCTTGCTTCATACCGGATAGAGCCTCGGCCAGGACAAAACGGGTGAGTGCGGCCGGCTGCGAGTCGAGCCGACCTGACGGTGTGGCGGCCGCCGGGAGCGAGCC
>WNFV01008641.1_pt1 | contig 24462 bp, 22 predicted proteins | sample 5400101 | NCBI WGS metagenome assembly WNFV01 (sample SAMN13153361, study PRJNA577476) | soil metagenome | isolation source: 115 cm soil or saprolite under grassland replicate 1 | place: USA:California | collected 2016-06-15 | reverse complement strand
CGCCGAGTTCCTGCAACTGCACCGCGAGCCCCACCAGCGGTTCGACGCCGCCGCGCGAGTCATACGTCGACAACAACACACGCATTTCGCTACTCCCATCTCCGTAGGTTCTTGGCCTCGGCCGGAGATTCTGCGGCACGACCCGGGTCTTGCCGCAAGTCCCAGGTGCGCTGTATATTGAGAGTGGCAAGGAGCGGGTACCCTCCTTTGCACCTATCGTCCGCTGTGCACGGACAACCTTCTCGAGAAGCGGCGGCGAGCCGCGTACGGCGGTGCGGTCGGCCCCAGGGCCGCGCAGCCCCCACCTCCACCAGCCGTGACCCAAAGGCAAGCGACTTGGCGGTAGAGCCAATTCGTGAGACGCTGGAAGCAGACTAGACCGCAGTCAGCAGCTCACTCAGAGGGTCGGAAAGGTTCAAAAGCTGTCCGGTTAGGTCCACTCGCTTCAGTCTTCAGGGGAACTGAACAACGAAGTGGCACGTACGACCCTACGCCTGTGACGCGGGGTTGATCGTTCGTGGGCGATCGCGAACCAGTTGCTCGAGCAGCGCGCGCACGCGCGCGGCGTCGGGCAGGTTGCGCTTGCGCTCGAAGCGCTCGAGTGCCTGCTCGAGCGCTTCGGCAGCGTCGGCCGTCTTGCCGGCGGCGGTCAGCACCTCGGCCAGGTCGCGGAGCGCTTCGCCCTGGCGCAAGGGGGAGTCGCTCCGCAGCGAGAAGTCGATCGCTTCGCGGGCGAGCCGCTCCGCCTCGGCGTGCTGTCCGCGCGCCGAGTGCACGAGCGCCTGCGTCTGCCGCCATAACTGCTGGGTCCAGACATCCTCGTGGTCGCCGAGCTCGCGCCCGCGCTGGGCAAGCAGCTCGGCCTCGTCGTGGCGGCCGAGCGCGCAGAGGACACGCCCGAGCATCGGCCCATAGCTCGACAGCTCCCCGGTGTTCCCAATCGCCTCGAGCGCGTCGCAAGCGTCGCGGAGATGGGAAGCTGCCACCTCGTCGTCGCCGGCGAGTAGCGCGATCTCGGCAAGCCAGGCGCCGCCCGTAGCGAAGGCGAGCTCACGGAGGCGCTCCCCCGCGGGAAGGGCGACCGCCCAGGCCTCGTCGATCCGGTCGAGCATCGCGAGCAGCACCGCTCGCAGCAGGAGGGCACCGGCATGGGGCTGGTCGGCGATGACGGCGTCGAGCGCCGCCAGCGCCTCGTCCGCCGGCCGTGGCCCATATGTCAGCGCCACCGCCAGCGCCAGCGTGAACACGCCAAAAACCGGATGGCCGGCGCGGCGGGCGTGAAGCAACGCCGTCTCCATCGCTTGGGCCCAATCCTCGAAGCGCTGGCGCATGTTGGCGACCCACGCGAGCGCGTACCAGACGTGGGCGAGGCCGTCGTCGTCTTCCGCGGCCTCGAGGAGCGGCAGCGCCTCGCGCGCGAGCCGCTCCACCTCGTCGGGCGAGCACTGGCCGTGATTCATTCGCGCCAACGCGGCGACCGTGCGCGCGAGCGCTGCGTCGGCCTTGTCTTCGGCTGCTGCCGCGTGCTGAGCGGCAAGGTCGGCAACCGCGACCGCTCGCGCGGGGTCGGTCCAGTAGAGCGCCTGCGCGAGCTCGACCTCCAGGCGGAGGTCGAGGCGGTACGGGCGCGTGAGCGAGAGTCCACGCTCGAGCAGCCCGGCTGCCGCACGCCAGTCACCGCGCCAGAAGGCACGCCGGCCCGCGGCGCCGAGCCGCTCGCCGGCGGCGAGGGCGAGGTCGCCGTTGTCCTGCCCGAGATCGTCGAGGTAGCGGGCGGCCTGCTCCAGGTGGTAGCCGAGTAACTCGTCCAGCTCGACGAGCTGGGTGCCGTGCTGCTCGAGCCACTCGGCGAAGCGCGCGTGCAGATCGGCGCGGACGCTCTTCGGCACGACGTCGTAGGCGGCGTCTCGGAGCAGCAGGTGGTGGAAGCGGAATGCGTCCTCTCCGGGGAGCTGTGCTTTGTCGGGGCGGATCAGCCCCTTGCGTACGAGCGCGGCCAGCCTCGGCGTGACCTGCCCGTCGGAAGAGAGGGCCTGCACGGCTCCACGGTGGAAGATCTCGCCCTCTACCGCTCCGCGCTCGAGCACGGAGCGCTCGTTCGGCTCGAGCTGGTCGAGGCGGGTCGCCAGCAGCGCTCGCAGGGTGGCCGGGACGGCTACGTCGCCTTCTGCCTCGCTTGCCATCGCCACCATCTCGGTAAGGAAGAGCGGGTTGCCACCGGCGGCATGGGCGATGCGCGCGCGCAGGTCGTTGTCGAAGCTCTCCGGCAGGAGCTCGTCTGCCTCTTCGGCCGCGAGCGGCTCGAGCCTGATCGGAGTGGGCCAGGAGGGCCGGCGCTCGATCAGCTCCGGCCGCGCCATGCAGAGAAGAAGGAGGGGCGCATCGCGAGTGAGCAATGCGGCCGCCTCGACCAGATCGAGGAAGGTCTCCTCCGCCCACTGGATGTCGTCGAACAGCACCACCAGCGGTGCCTGCTCTTCGAGGAGCTTCCGGAAGGCCCAGGCGATCTCCTCGGCGCTCGTCGCCGCCTCGCTCTCCCCCAGCAGCGAGCGGACCGACGCCGCCGCGGCCGGGTCGGAGGGGAGCGAATCGATAGGGAAGGCAGCGGCCGCCGACCGAACGGCAATCGATCGGCGTCAGCGCCTCCGCAACCAGGCGGGACTTGCCCACCCCCGCCTCGCCGACGACGGTAAGGAGCTCGCAGCGTGCCTCGGAGCGCGCCCGCTCCCAGCTTGCGCGGACGAGTGCAAGCTCGCGCTCCCTGCCGACGAAGCGGGCCTCGTGCAAGCGCTCGGGCGCGGCGAGTAGGGAAACGAGCCTGAAGGCGGGCACTGGCTCCGCCTTGCCCTTGAGCGCGAGGGGCTCGACCGGTTCTGCCTCGACGGCCTCACGCACGAGCTCCAGGACGGGCTCACCGATCAGGATCTCCCCGGGTGATGCGGCCTGCTCGAGCCGCGCGGCGGTGTTGACGGCGTCGCCGGTGGCGAGGCTCTCCTCCGTGCCAGTAACGACCTCGCCGGTGGTCAGCCCGATGCGGGCCTGCACGCCCAGCTCGGGGAGGGCAGCGCGCATCTCGATCGCCGCTCGACAAGCTCTGAGCGCGTCGTCCTCGTGCACCTGGGGGATGCCGAACACGGCCATGACCGCATCGCCGATGAACTTCTCAACCGTGCCTCCGTGCGACTCGACGATTGCTTTCATGCGCCCGTAGTAGCGGGCGAGCAGGGCTCTGAGCGCCTCGGCATCGGTCTCTTCGCCAAGCTGCGTCGAGCCGGTGACGTCGCAGAAGAGCAGGGTGACCGTCTTTCGCTGCTCACCGGCGCGACGAGGGGCGGCGAGGGAGGTGCCGCAGAAGGGACAGAACGGGAACTCGCCCGGAAGCTCCTTGCCACAGGACGGGCAGGCGGCCACTTGCGGCCGAGTCTAGTCTCGCAGCATCGCGGATGGCAGAAGGCGCAGCTGATCTCCGCATACGCTTCTTGTTTCGCTGGTCAGACCACGAGACTCCGGAAGAGGACCTGAAGTCGGTGGTGTGAAAGCTGTCCGGTTAGGTCCTCTGGTGCAGCCGGGCGGCTTCCGCCTAGAGGTTGATGTGAGGTGTGTAGTGGACGACTTAGGGGTCGCGCCCCCTATTTCTGCGCGGGCGACCAGGCGATTCCGAACGCCTGCTGGCGAAGGCCGCGGGTGAGGTTCCGCTGCCGGCTCCCGTCGGCGGTCATCACATAGATGTCGCGGTTGCCGCCGCGGTTGCTGACGAAGCCAATCGTCTGCCCGTCGGGTGACCAGACGGGATGCCCGTCACGCGCGGGGTTGCGTGTCAGGTTGCGCAGGCCGCTTCCGTCGGTGTTGATGACGTAGACCTCGTCGTTGCCGTCGCGCTTGCTGACGAAGGCGATCCTTCGCCCGTCGGGCGACCAGGAGAACGAGCCGTCGCTGTCCGACAGGCGCGTCAGCTTGCGCTGCCCACTCCCGTCGGTGTTCATGACGTAGAGCTCCTTCTGCCACCCGACGCCCTTCGGGCGGCGGGCCTTCGGCACGTACCTCATGAAGGCGATGGTCTGGCCGTCGGGTGACCAGGCGGGATCCTGGTTCGGCCCCGGATTGTTCGTCAGCTTCTGCTGGCCGCTCCCGTCGACGTTCACCACGTAGATATTGAAGTTGCCAGGGTTGCCCTGGACCCCGCTTGCGAAGGCCAGCCGCCGCCCGTCGGGCGACCAGGACGACCCCCAGACATGGATGGCGTCCTGCGTCACCCGCCGCTGCCCGCTTCCGTCCGCATTCATGACGTAGAGGTTGGGGATTGAGGAGTTGTCGCGAGCGCTGGAGAACGCGATCTGCTGACCGTCGGGCGACCAGGCAGGGCGGTCGCCGCCGAGGTTGCGCGTGAGGCTCCGCTGTCCGCTGCCGTCCGCGTTCACGACGAAGATCTCGGTGGTGCAGACCCCGCACTGCCCGATTTTCGGGCCGAGGCGCTTCTCGAATGCGAGCTTGAGCCCGTCAGGCGACCACACAGGACTCGATGCGTCACGCACCAGCCTGTGCTTGCTGCTGCCGTCGGCGTGCATGACGTGAAGCTCGGTCTGCAAGAACGGGCCCCTCGGATGGGGCTTGTACACACCGGCCACAAAGGCGATCCTCGACGGCGCCGCCGCGGCCGGATTACTCGGCTGCGCAGCCCGCGCGGGTGACGCGGGCTGCGAGTCGGCTGCGCGATCGAAGATCGTTACGACCACCACTGTGACGAGCGTCACGACGGCGGCGACGGCCCAGTAGATCCGCCGGCGGCTGCGCTGCCGCTGTCTCGCCTCCTCGATCAGCGCCTCGACCAGGGCCTCGAGCTCCTCGCGGTCGACGGGATCGCTCGGGCGAGGCGGGCGAGGTGGTGCGGTGACGCTCACGGCTGCATCCTAACTCGATTGCGATAGTGTTACTAGCACCATGCTGGATGTCAAGGTCGGCTTCGACGACCTCAGGTCAGCCGAAGGTGAACACGTATGCCTCGATCTCCGGCTCGAGGAACGTGATCTCGAACGTGTGCCCCTCGATGCGGCCAGGCTGACGGATGAGCTGGTATAGCCGCGGCTCGGAGACGACGCCGTTGCCCTGCTCGTCGACGTCGGTTCCGTGGGAGGCACCGGGCGCTTCGCCGTCCAGGGAGACGCGGAAGCGTACGGGCGTGTCTTCCGGCCTCAGCACGAGATGGAGGTCGCGGGCGCGAAAGCGGAACGCGATACTTCCCTCGGCATCGTTCAGCTTGACGCCCTGCTCCTGAATCGTCCAGTCGCCGGACAGTGCCCAGTGATTGAGCGCCAGTGACGCGGGTGCGGCCTCGCTGCGGCGGTCCGCGCGCTGGGAGCCGAGGTACGTCTCCGGCGAGTCGAGGTTTTCCCAGTCGGCCGCGGCCTCGGCGCCGCGGCCGTCGACGGAGACGAGCTCTCGGTCGACGGCGAGCAGCTGTTGAATGACGCGTTCCGACTGCTCGTAGCGGCCTTCGCCGAAGTGGTGATCGCGGATCGCGCCTTCCGCGTCGACGAAGTAGAGGGCCGGCCAGTACCGGTTCGCGAACGCGTCCCAGATCGCGTAGTCGTTGTCGACGGCGACGGGGTACTCGATCTGCATCTCCTTCACCGCCCGCCGGACGTTGTCGAGGTCCTGCTCGAACCAGAACTCCGGCGTGTGCGCGCCGAGCACGAGCAGCCCGTCGTTCTCGTACTTCTCGGCCCACGCGCGGACGTACGGAAGCGTGCGGAGCCAGTTGATGCACGTGAACGTCCAGAACTGGACGAGGACCACGCGGCCGCGCAGCCCGGCGGGCGTCAGCGGCGGCGAGTTGAGCCACTCGGTCGCGCCGTCGAGATGAGGCAGGTTGGTCATGGGAATCGTCTCCCTGTTGGGCGGTGTCGGGGGCGGCGCGCGCCGCCCCCGACCGATCGGACTAGCGCAGCGACCTGAACGCCGCGCGCAGCTCGGCGGAGAAGAGCTCCGGCTCCTCCCACGCGGCGAAGTGCCCGCCCTTGTCGACCTCGTTGAAGTAGGTGACGTTGGGGTAAGAGTTATCGACCCAGCTGCGCGGGGTCCGCCAGATTTCGCCCGGGAAGGTGGTGAAGCCGACCGGGAGCGAGACTTCCGGAGGAGCCTGGCCGGACGCGCGTGCTTGAGCCAGGGCTTGTCCATCTTCCCAGTAGGACCGGGCCGCCGAGGCGCCGGTGCCCGTCAGCCAGTACAGCGTGATGTTGTCGACGATCTGGTCCCGGGTGAGATTGCCCACGGGCTCGCCGTCGACGAAGGCGCGGGAGATCTTGTAGTAGCTGTCCGTGTCGTGGTCGAGCAGCCAGGCGACCAGGGCGACGGGTGAATCGAGCAGTGCGTAGCCGATCGTCTGCGGCCGCGTGGCCATCTCAAGGAAGTAGCCGAAGCCTCTCTCCCTGAATGTGGCGAGCTGGTCCGCCGCCGCGCGTTCCTGCTCGGACTCCGCCGGCTGGGGGCCGGCCAGCACCGTCACGAGCAAGTTCATGTGGATGCCGAGCAGCCCCTCGGGTGCCTGCCGTCCCATCGCGTCCGTAACGGCGGCGCCCACGTCGCCGCCCTGGGCGACATAACGGGTGTAACCGAGGCGGTGCATCAGCTCCGCCCAGGCCTGCGCGACGCGGCCGACGTTCCAGCCGAGCTCGGCCGGCTCGCCGGAGAAGCCGTAGCCGGGCAGCGACGGCAGCACGAGGTGGAACGCATCCTCGGCCTCTCCGCCGTGCGCGGTCGGGTCTGAGAGCGGGCCGATGGTGTCGAGCAGCTCGATGACGGAGCCGGGCCAGCCATGCGTCATGATCAGCGGCAGCGCGTTTTCGTGCTGGGAGCGCACGTGGATGAAGTGGATCTCGACCCCGTCGATCTCGGTCGTGAACTGCGGGAACGCGTTCAGCCTCGCCGCGACCCGCCCGAAGTCGTAGTCGGTGGTCCAGTAACGCGCGAGCTCCTGCAGCGTCGCCAGCTGCACGCCCTGCGACCGATCCGGGACGAGCTCTTTGCTCGGGAACCGCGTCGCCTCGATCCGTCGGCGCAGGTCGGCGATCTGCTCTTGTGGAATCTCGACCTGGAACGGTCTGATCTCGGTTGCCGACTCGACTGTGGTGCTCATGACGACCTCCTCGCTATCGCAGTAACCGGAAGCCCGCTCGGACCTCTTCGCTGAAGAGCTGCGGCTGCTCCCACGCAGCGAAGTGGCCGCCCTTGTCGACTTCGTTGAAGTAGATGAGGTTGGGGTAGGCCTGCTCCGTCCAGCTGCGCGGGGCTGGGTATTGCTCGCCCGGGAAGACGCTGACGGCCACTGGAATGGAGACGCCCTTCACGTTGAAGAAGCCGCCCTTGTATTCCCAATAGAGACGAGAAGCAGAGACGCCCGTGTTCGTCAGCCAGTAGAGCGTGACGTTGTCGAGGACCTCGTCACGCGTCAGCTCGCCGATGTCGCTCGTGTTCCGGTCGAGAGCCGAAACCAACCCCGCGGCCGGTTGGCCGTCACCATCGCCATGGTCGAGAAGCCATGCCGCCAAGCCCACGGGTGAATCTGCGATGCCATACAGGGTTTGCGGGCGAGTCCCCATAAGCTTGGCGTAAGCGACCTGCTTGTAGGAAAAGACCAGATGCTCGTACGCGCGTGTTTCGTCGGCTGTCAACCCGGCGGGCGCGGGTGCGCCAGCTGCAGCCGCCGCGTCGACTTCAGCTGGAACGGTTCCTGGGTAGTTGGTGTGGATTGCGAGCAATCCCGGGGGCTCCTGCACGCCCATTAAGTCGACGATGAACGCACCCCAGTCGCCGCCCTGGGCGACGTAGCGGCTGTAGCCGAGGCGCTTCGAGGGGATCACCACGTCGAACGCGTCCTCGGCGCTCCCGCCGTGTGCCGTCGGGTTTGTCAGTCGGTCGATGATCTTCAACTGCTCGATGATCGAGCCGGGCCATCCGTGATTGACGATCAGTGGCAACGCGTCTTCATGCTGCGAACGGACGTGGATGAAGTGAATGTCCAGCCCGTCGATCTCGGTGATGAACTGTGGCAGCGCGTTCAGTGCCGCCTCGCACGTGCGCCAGTCGTACTCCGTCGCCCAGTAGCGGGCGAGCTCCTGCATCAAGGCGAGCGGAACGCCCTGCGACTGATCCGCGACGGTTTCCTTCTCGGGCCAGTTCGTGGCCGCAATACGGCGGCGGAGGTCCTCGAGAGCCTCGTCGGGGATCTCCACGTGGAAGGGGCGAATCTCGGTTGCTGTCTCGACCGTGGTGCTCATGACAACTCCTTTCAGCGCAGCGACCTGAAGGCTGCGCGCAGCTCATTCGTGAAGATCTCTGGCTCCTGCCAGGCGGCGAAGTGGTTCCCCTCGTCGACCTCGTTGAAGTAGATGAGGTTCGGGTAGGCCTTCTCGACCCAGCTGCGCGGGGCCTTGAAGATCTCGTTCGGGAAGGTGGTGACGGCCGTCGGGACGGTGACGCCCTTGAGGTCGAAGAAGCCGAGCTTGTTCTCCCAGTAGAGGCGGGACGAGGAGACGCCTGTGTTCGTGAGCCAGTAGAGCGTGACGTTGTCGAGGACCTCGTCGCGCGTGAGGTTGCCGACGGGTTGCTCCTCGACGAAGGCCTGCTGGATATCCTCGGCGCTCCACAGATCGTGGTCGATCATCCAGGCCGCCAGGGCGATGGGGGAGTCCGCGAGCCCGTACAGCGTCTGCGGGCGATTCCCCATCTCGAGCGCGTAGCCGATGCCCTTCGTGAAGAAGAAGCTCAGCCGGTCGTATGTGCGCTGCTCCTCGTCCGACAGTCCGGTCGGGGCCGGGTCGCCGGCGCCGAGGACGTTCGATGTGATCACCTTCGAGATCTGGGGTGGAAGGGCGCCGGGCATGTTCGTGTGGATGCCGATCAGCCCCTCCGGCGCCTGTGCGCCCATGACTTCGGTGATCAGCGCGCCCCAGTCGCCGCCCTGCGCCACGTAGCGCGTGTAGCCGAGGCGCTCCATCAGCTCGGCCCAGGCGCGGGCGATGTGCGGAACGTCCCAGCCGGTCTCGTCCGGCTTGGCCGAGAACCCGTAGCCCGGCATCGACGGGACGACCACGTGGAACGCGTCCTCCTCGCTGCCACCGTGGGCGGTCGGGTCGGTGAGCGGGCCGATCACGTTCAGTACCTCGACGATCGAGCCGGGCCAGCCGTGCGTGATGATCAGCGGTAGCGCGTCCTCGTGCTGCGAGCGCACGTGGATGAAGTGGATGTCGAGGCCGTCGATCTCGGTCATGAACTGCGGCAGGCCGCTCAGCCTCGACTCAAGCCGGCCGAAGTCGTACTCGGTCCCCCAGTAGCGGACGAGTGCCTCGATCGCCGCGAGCTGGATGCCCTGCGACAGGTCGTCGACGGGCTCCTTCTCGGGCAAGCGTGTCGCCGCGATGCGCGCCTTCAGCTCCGCGATCTCCGCGTCGGAGACCTCGAAGGTGAACGGGCGGATCTCAGTGCCTACGACGTCCACTTGGGTGGTTTCCATCGTCTCCTCCCCTCGTCGTTGGGCGTGCTCGAGCACCCCAGGCGGCACCATAACGCAACGTTTGTTACGACGCGGTGAACCTGCCCTCGCCTTGCCTGAGAACCGCCGTTCAGACCGCGCGCGGTTAGGCAGACCGTGCTTCGGTAGCTCTACCTCGTCTCGTACTCGTCGTGGCGCCGCACCCACAAAGGGCTCACGGCGCTCTCGTCGCGACCCTTCGGCGTCCGGTCCAGCAGGCCGTAGTAGGCCATCGCCGGCTCGAGGCCGCGGGCGGTCGTCACGTAAGTTCGGTAGACGGTCCCGTCCGATAACGCGTACGCGCTCAGGCCCGGTCCCTCGGAGACGTACCCGACGACGTCCGTTCCGCACATGCGCGCGTTTTGCTCGACGGTGGGCGGGATCTCGCCGTCCAGGAACGGCTTCAGCTCCTCTTCCGTGTACAGGAAGCCGAGGTCGCGGTTGAAGTCGCTGCCGCCGCTCGAGACCCAGTCGATGCTCCAGCCCATCCGCTCCCTGTAGCCGAGGAGCTTCTCGAGCGGCGCGCGGGAGGCGAGCAGCAGCGTCGTGTCCCTCGCCTTCAGGTGGGCGACCTGGGGGGCGAGCGTGTCCGCGATCGAGGAGCAGACCGGGCAGCCTGCCTCCCAGGACGGCCCGAACATGAAGTGGTAGACCAGCAGCTGGGAGCGGCCGTCGAAGAGATCGGAGAGGGCCGTCGTGCCGGTCTCGGTCTCGAACCGGTAGTCCTTCTCGACCGGGACCCAGGGCAGCTCGCGCCTCTTCCTCGCCAGCTCGTCGCCGCGGCGGGTGAGCTCCTTCTCCTCCTTCAGCAGCGCGTCGCGCTCCGCCTGCCACTCCTCTTGCGTGCCGATCCTGTGCTCTGTCATCACCGTGCCTCCTCCTGTCTCGATCCGCGTGGCATCCATATAATTAGCAAAATGGCTAACGATGCGTTCAAGGCCCTCGCGCATCCGCTCCGGCGCGACATCGTCGAACGGCTCAGCGGCGGGGCGGCGACGGTCGGAGAGGCGACCCGGGACTTCGGCGTCTCCAAGCCGACCATCTCACGGCACCTGAAGACGCTGGAGGAGGCAGGTGTCGTGAGCCGTGTGATCGACGGCAGGACCCACCGCCTCGCCCTGCGCCCGCAAGCGCTTGCCGAGGCCTCGGATTGGATAGAAAGCCAGCGGAAGCGCTGGGAGCGCCTCTTCGATGTCGTCGGCGAGTACCTGGAGGAACGGAAGTGACCGAGGAGTCCGGCCGCGTGGTGCGTATCGAGCGGGCCTTCGCGGCACCGGCCGAGGACGTCTTCGACGCGTGGACCAGCCCCGAGGTGATGCGGCGCTGGTTGCACTGCGCCCCGGACTGGGGCACGCCGGAGGCCGAAGTCGATCTCCGGGTGGGCGGGAAGGTCCGGGTGGTGATGCGGAAGCCCGACGGCACGGAGGTCGAAGCGCAGGGCGAATACAGGCTGATCGACCGGCCGCACCGGCTGGTGATGACCTGGACCTTCGACGACGATCCCTCCAACGAGCAGCTGATCGAGCTCTCGTTCTCGGAGTCCGAGGGCTCGACCACGGTGCTGATGGTCAACAGCGGCATCTCGACCGACGAGCGCCGCGATGCCCAGGACCAGGGCTGGCACGGGTGCCTCGACGAGCTTCAGCGGGTATTGGCCGGCTGAAGGACCTGCAAATCACGCGCAATGGGCGGGCGCACGTTCCCGAGCGTTTTGGTTGACACGACCATAACTCCGCGCGAAGGTAAGGGTCATGTCGACAAGAACGCGCGAGGCGAACGTTCCGCCCGGGTACGACGCGAGCAAGTTCCCGGCCTTCGCCGTCACGGTGGACGTCGTCATCCTGACCATGGCCGAGGGCGTGGTCCACGCTCTTCTCATCCGGCGAGGGCAGGAGCCGTTCAAGGGCATGTGGGCGACTCCCGGTGGGTTCAAGCGTCCTGAAGAGACGCTGGACGAGGCGGCGAGACGCGAGCTCTCCGAGGAGACCGGCGTCGACGTCCCCAGCCTGCTGACCCAGTTCGGCGCCTACGGCGATCCCGGACGCGACCCGCGCATGAACGTCGTCACGGTCACGTACGTCGCCGTCCTTCGCGACGTGGGAGCGATCGTCGCCGGCACCGACGCGGCACACGCCGCGCTCGTCCCCGTCTCGGACATCCTCGAGGAGAGAATCGAGCTCGCGTTCGACCACCTGCGAATCATCCGCGACGCGGTCGAGCGCGTCCGGGTCGAGCTCGAGGTGTCGGGCATCGCGACGGCCTTCGTCGGCACGACCTTCACCATGGCCGAGCTCCGAGCGGTGTACGAGGCGATCTGGGGCGTGCAGCTCGACGCCGCGAACTTCCGCCGCAGCCTTGTGGGTGAGGACGGTTGGGTGATCCCGACCGGCCGCACCGCCCGACCCGGGCCGGGCGGTGGAAGGCCCGCTGAGCTCTACCGGGCCGGTCGGGCATGGAAGCACGGCACACCCATTCATCGCATCCAGCGGAACCGACGAGAGGGAGTGACCGATTGAGAGCAGTCGTCCACGATCGGTACGGACCTCCGGAGGTGCTGCGCGTCGCCGAAGTCGAGCGGCCCGTCCCGAAGGACGACGAGGTGCTCGTCAAGGTCCACGTCTCGACCATCACCCGCGGCGACGCGATGGGGGTGCGCAGCGTCGAATACCGGTTCACCCGTGTCTTCACCGGCATTCGCCGCCCGAGGCGGACGGTCGCCGGCACGGAGTTCGCGGGCGTCGTCGAGGAGGTCGGCGTGGCCGTGACCGAGTTTCGGGTCGGTGACGAGGTGTTCGGCATCGGTGGCCGACGCGGTCGGCAAGCACTCGTTCCGCCGCTGCCGGCGCTCGCTGAAACCCCGCGGGATCTACATCTCGGTCGACCTCGGATTCATGTACCACGTGCCGTTCCTCGCTCTCATCACACGGTTCGTCGGGAGCAGGCGTGCGAAGCTCGGCATCGGCCGCTACCGCAAAGAGGACCTCCTCCTCGTCAAGGAGCTCGTCGACGCGGGCAAGTACCCGGCCTGTGATCGACCGCAGGTACACGCTCGACGAGGTCGTCGACGCGACCCGCTACGTCGAGACCGGCCAGAAGACCGGCAACGTCGTGCTCCGCGTCAGCGAGGCGGCGCCCTGAGCCCGCCGGGAACCACGAAGAGGAAGTGCCGGCATGAGGGCAGCCGTCAGGCGGCGACCGGAGGCGACCAGACATACGGCGTCGTGGTCGTCACCGCGACGAACCCCAGCCGTTCGAGGATCGGGCGGCTGTCGTCGGAGGCGTCCACCTCGATGTAGCGGCGGCCGCGCTCCGCGGCCAGCTGCGCCCGGTGGGCGACGAGCGCGCGGTAGATTCCGCGGCCGCGCCAGGCCGGCAGCGTCGCCCCGCCCCAGAACGTCACGAACTCCGTGCCCGAGGGAAATCGCACCCAGCCGGCGCAGACGGTGAGATCGCCTGCATCCGCGACGAAGACGCGGAGACCCTCCGGGTCGGCCGCACGCTCCGCGGCGAGGTCGTCGATCCAGCTGTGGTCTTGGTGCCAGACCGACTCTTCGAGCTGCGCGATCCGCGCGAAGTCGCCCGGCTCGCGCACCTCTCGGATGACCACTCCGCCCGGCAGGCTCGGCTCGGCGGCGACCGCGTCTACCCGGCCGATCACGACAGTCTCCGTGTCTTCGGGCACGAGGCCGGCCGCGCGCAGGCGGTCGGGGAGGTCGGCCGGGTGATCGTGCCCGTGCAGCTTCCACTCGAAGGGCTCGCCGCGCTCCGCGAAAACCTGCACCTGCCGCGCGATCAGCGTGTCGAGCTCCTCACCGTCGAGGCCGCCGAGGTCCCGATACTCGACGAATCCGCGATTGCCGAAGCCGACGGTTCGAACGAGTGGGCCGTCCCGCTCGAGCCGGATGGATGGAATCGGGGAGCCGGTCGTGCACGTGCGCGCGCAGCTGCGCGTCATAGGCTTCAAGGAGCAGACTGACGTCTTCTCGCGTCACTCGGAAGACCCTACTCAAGGCCGAAGCAACCGATCGCTGCCCTATTTCTTCTGCCCGGGCGACCAGGCAAAGTGGTACTGGACCCTGGCGCCGTTGGGCGCCGTGCGCGTCAGCCTCCGCTGCTCGCTGCCGTCGGCGTTCATGACGTAGAGCTCGGTGGTGCCGTCGCGCGAGCTTCGGAAGGCGATCTTCCGCCCGTCTGGCGACCAGCGAGGTTGCGCGCCGCGTTGCGTCAGCATTCGCTGACCGCTGCCGTCGGCGTTGATGACGTAGATTGCGCGTCAGCCTCCGCTGCCCGCTCCCGTCGGCGTTCATGACGTAGATCTCCGCGTTGCCGTCGCGCTTGCTCGTGAAGGCGATCTTCTGCCCGTGGGGCGACCAGAGCCCAAAGCGGTCGAGCCAGCCGTCGAGCCCCCATTCGCGCATCAGGTTCCTCTGCCCGCTGCCGTCGGCGTTCATGACGTGAACCTCGAACTTGCCGGCGTAGCGCATGCTGACGACTCTGACGAAGGCGATCTTCCCGTCGGGCAACCAGACCGGATTCATATCGTGCGCAGCGCTCGTCAGCCTCCGCTGCCCGCTGCCGTCGGCGTTCATGACGTAGACCTCGGAGACTCGCCACCGGTCGCGGCTTCTCGTGAAGGCGATCGTCTGCCCGTCGGGCGACCAGGCGGCAGCGAAGTCGCGCCCAGGCTTGCGCGTCAGCCTGCGCGCCCCGCTCCCGTCGGCGTTCACGACGGAGATTCCGTCCCTGAGGAAGGCGATCTTCCGCCCGTCGCGTGACCAGGCCACTTCCTGCCACACGTTGCGCGTTAACACCCGCTGCCCGCTCCCGTCGGCGTTCATGACGTAGAGGGCGCCGGCGCAGCCCGGGCAGCGGCGCGGGGCGCTGATGTAGGCGATCCTGGGGCTCGCCGTTCCGGCAGCAAGGCTGGATCGGGCGGTGAGCGCAGGGGAAGCAGTCTGCGACTGTGCGGTGCGCTCGAAGATCACGAAGACCGCGAGTCCGACGAGCGCCACCAGCGCCGCAACAGCACCGTAGATGCGCCGACGACGACGGGCGCGCCGCCTCGCCTCCTCGATCAGCGCCTCGACCAGAGCCTCGAGCTCCTCATGGTCGACGGGAGCGCTCGGGCGAGGCGGGCGAGGCGGGGCGGTGACGGTCACGGCAGCATCCCTAGCTCCGTTGCGATAGTGTTACTAGCACCATGCTGACTGTCAAGGTCGACCGAGGCGACCCCACCGACCTGTACGAACAAGTCGCCGCCGAGATCCGACGCGCGATCGCCGACGGCGAAGCAAAACCCGGAGAGCGCCTCCCACCGGCCAAAGACCTCGCCGCCGTCCTCGGCGTCAACACCAACACCGTCCTGCGCGCGCTGCGCATCCTCCGCGACGAAGGACTACTCGAGTTCCGACGCGGCCGCGCCACCTCCGTCGCCGGCACACCCGAACGAGGCGCCGTCATCCAACGAGCAAAAGAACTGGTCGACTTCGCCCGCCACCAGGGCTACCGCCTCGACGAGCTGGTCGAGATCATCGAAGACGTCGGCTGACCAAGACTCCCGGCGCTCGCGAGGTGCTGCTGGCCTCAGGGGCGCGAGCGATGTCGCACACCGACACGGTCAGGAAACGACGGCTAGGCAGTCGCGACCCGGCGGCGCTCGACCTGGCGCGGGTCCGGACGCTTCACGTTCCAGGCGAGCTTGATCCGCTCGAGCCCGCGGATCACCGCCGCCGAGAGGTCGAGCTGCCCGCGCTCGAGCCCGTGCACGGCCGAGGCCGGGAACGCGTGGTGCCCGTTGTGCCACGACTCGCCCAGTGATGGCAGCGCGAGGAGCCAGACGTTGCGGCTCTCGTCACGGGTGCGGAACGGGCGCTTCCCGAAGGTGTGGCAGATCGAGTTGATCGAGAAGGTGACGTGCTGGAAGAGGAAGATCCGGATTAGACCGCCCCAGACGAGCGCCTGCAGGCCGCCCTGCCAGGTTCCGAACACCGCATACCCGATCGCGAACGGCAGCCCGACCGAGAGCACGACCCAGAGCAGGTAGAGCCGGTCGATCCAGCGGACCATCGTGTCCTCGTAGAGGTCCTTGCCGTACTCCGGCCCCCGCTCGAGCCCCTTCGTCGAGAAGAGCCAGCCAACGTGTGAGTGCCAGAGTCCACGTGCGCGCTCCCACAGGCCGCGGCCGCGTCCCGCGTGCGGCGAGTGCGGGTCGCCGGGCAGATCGGAGAGCGCGTGGTGCTTGCGGTGGTCGGTCACCCACTGCGTCAGCGGGCCCTGCATCGCCATCGAGCCGAGGATCGCGAGCAGCGCCTTCAGCGCCGCGCTCGTATCGAAGCTCTTGTGGGAGAAGTAGCGGTGCCAGCCGACGGTGATCCCGAGACCGCACGGGATGTAGAACGCCCCGAGCACCGCGAGATCGACCCAGTTCACCCCGTGGTTCCAGAGCAGGATCGTGCCGGTGACGAGGCCCACCGGAGGGACGATCACCGCGACGAGTCCCGCGAGACGGCTGAGGAAGCTCGTCCGTTCACGAACGGTGCGGATGCGAATCGCGTCGGCTGCCTGCTCCATCCAGAGGAGTCTACGTAGACAACCGCCCGTCGACCTCGTACACATAGCGGTTCAGATGCGGATCGTGATAGGAACGGGCATTGCCGGCCTCGGGGCCGCGTACGCGCTGTCGCGCGTCCACGAGGTCGAGCTGTTCGAGCGGGGCGAGCGCCCGGGCGGCCACACGAACACGGTCGTCCACGACGGCCTCGCGCTCGACACCGGCTTCATCGTCCACAACAGGCCCAACTATCCGGGCTCGTCAGGCTGTTCGACGAGCTCGGCATCCGCACGCAGCCGTCCCAGATGTCGTTCTCGGTCAGCTGTGGACGGCACGGCCTCGAGTACGCGGGGCGACGCCCGCTCGGCCGCGCGCCGTTGCGCCTCGTCCGTGAGATCGTCCGCTTCCTGCGCGAGGCGCGGGGCACGATCGAGCGTGCGCGCGAGCAAACGCTCGGCGCGTACGTGACGGAGCACGGCTACTCGGCGCAGTTCCGCGACCACTTCCTCGTGCCGCTGACCGCCGCGATCTGGTCGAGCGGCACCGGCGCGGCGCTCGAGTTCCCGGCCGGCCACGCGCTCCGTTCCCTCGACAACCACGGCATGCTCGGCTACTGCGGCGGCGCGAACGGGCATCCGACGATCACGTACTACCTGAACCGGCTGCAACGGCTCGACACCGACGAGCACTATGGCGTGACCCTGAACCGCACGGACGAGATCGACGAGGAGCGCGTGATCCGCCGGATCCCGTACGAGCATCCGCTCTTCACCTTCGACTCGCTGCGCGCCCAGGCGGAGCTCCCGGGTCTCAACCGCCGGCGAACCGCCTTCGCCGGCGCGTGGCAGGGCTTCGGCTTCCACGAGGACGGGCTGGCATCAGGCCTGCGCGCCGCGGCTGCCTTTCGGGGTGAAGTGGTGAGGTCGGGCCTCTATACCGGGGCCGTGATGCACGCGCGCTCGTCGTGGAGGGTCCGCTGCCGGCGTATGCCGCGACGATCGGCGAGATCGACGAGGTCGAGCGTGAGAAGGACGCGTTCTTCAGGGCGCCGGGACAGCGGATTCGCGCACAGGCTGCGGAGGCGGCCGTACCGGTCGACGTCGAGCTGCGGCCCGGGCACGCCGCCGAGCTGATCGCACGCTATGCGGCCGAGGTCGGCGCCGATCTGATCGTGCTCGGGCGCAAGGGCTACTTCGTGCGCGACCACCTGCTCGGCTCGACCGCCGACCGGGTTGCGGAGAACGCAGAGTGCCGGTGATGATCGTCCGCTGACGCTGCCCTAGTATCCGCGCATGGAACCGAGCGGCATCGCTGCCGAGGCCCCTGCTGCCCGGCAGACCGCCACTTCAGTGATCCTCGCCGGTTTGCTGCTGATCGCCGGCATGATCGTCTTCCTCTGGTACGCGCCCGCCTCGTATCAGATCTATCTCGCGCTGCACGTGATCGCAATCGTGATCTGGGTGGGGGGCGACATCACGCTGACGACGCTCGGGATCGTCTTCGAGCGCCGCGCCGACGGCGAGACGCTCGCCGCGCTCGGCAGGATGGGCGCCTGGATCGGCACCCGCGTCTATACGCCGGCGCTCTTCGCCGTGCTCGGGCTGGGGGTCGCACTCGTCGAGAAGGGGCACTGGGGCTGGAGCACGTTCTGGATTGACTTCGCGCTCGCCGGCTGGGTGATCGCCGCCGCGGTCGGGGTCGGTTTCGTCGGCCCGGAGCTCGGGCGCATCGACCGGGCGGCCGCCGAACACGGGCCCGACTCTCCCGAGGTCGCCCGGCGGGTGAAGCGCCTGTTCACCGTGTTTCGGTTCGACACGGCCCTGCTCGTGCTGATCGTCGTCGCGATGACGGCGAAGCCTTCGTTCTGACGGCTCCGCCGCCGTTGCGCAGCCGTCAGTAATCGTTCAGGGCCGTGACATCACTTCAGCCGCGATTCGCTCCGGTCCGGGGAGATGCGCGTCCTCCAGCGGCGGGCTGTACGGGATCGGCGAGTTCGGCGTCGTGATCCGCCAGGCGTCGTCGAGGTCGCCGAGGCCCTGCTCGGTGACCAGGGCGAGCACCTCGCCCGCCCAGCCGCCTGTGAGGGGCCCTTCCTCGACGACTGCGATCCGGTTCGTCTTCTCGACCGACCGCAGCACGGAGTCGGCGTCGAGCGGCCGAAGCGTGCGCAGGTCGATCACCTCGGCCGAGACGCCCTGCTCGGCGAGGAGATCGGCGGCCGCGAGTGAGTCGTGCACACCTTTCATCGCGCTGACGAGCGTGACGTCTGTGCCTTCCCGTACGACCGCCGCCAGGCCGAGGGTTGCCGGCTCGTCCCCGTCGGCAGGTCCCTTCACGGAGTAGAGCCGTTTGTGCTCGAAGAAGACGACGGGGTTGTCGTCGCGAATCGCGGCCTTCAGCAACCCCCTCGCATCGGCGGGGGTCGATGGCGCGACGATCTTCAGCCCCGGGATCCCCGTCAGCCACGAGGCGGGCATCTGGGAGTGGATCGCCCCGAAGCGGCCGCCGCCGCCGACCACCGAACGGATCACCAGCGGCACGCTCTGGCGCTCCCCGGTCAGGAACCAGTACTTCGTCGCCTGGTTGATCAGGGTGTCCATGGACAGGGCCAGGAAGTCGCCGAACATGATCTCGAGCACCGGGCGCTTGCCCGTGACCGCCGCGCCGAAGGCTGCGCCGGTCATCGCCAGCTCGGAGATCGGCGTGTCGAACACCCGGTCCGGGCCGTACTTTTCGTACAGCCCGGGCGTCGCCGCAAACACGCCTCCTGCTGCCGCGACATCCTCCCCGAAGAAGATCACGCTCTCGTCGCGCTCGAGCTCCTCGTCGAGCGCGCTCCGGATCGCCTCACGGAATTCGATCTCCATCGGCTCTCCCATCAGCCGGCGACCAGGGCGACCGGGCGCTCGAGGAGCGACTTCAACGTCTGCAGGAACCGCGCCGCCTCCGCGCCGTAGACGACACGATGGTCGCACGAGAGCACAACGTCCATCTGAAAACGGGCCACGATCTCTCCGTCCTCGGTGACCGCCGGGCGCCTGGCCACCTCGCCGACGGCGAGGATTGCGGCCTGCGGCGGGTTGATCACTGCCTGAAACCGTCGCACGCCGAACATGCCGAGGTTCGAAACCGTGAAGGTCCCTTCGCGGAGGTCGTCGAGCCCGATCGTCCCGTCGCCCACCCGACCGACCAGGTCGCGCGCGAGCCCGGCGATCTCGAACACCGAGAGGCGATCGGCGTCGGGGATCGTCGGCACGTAGAGCGCATCCTCGGTCGCGACCGCGATCCCGACGTTGACCCGGTCGAAGCGCAGTACGCGGTCTCCGGCGTACGAGGCGTTGAGCGCGGGGTGGCGGCGGAGAGCGAGCGCCGTGGCCTTGACGACGACGTCGTTGAACGAGGGCAAGGGCTCCCGGCCGAGCTCCCGCAGCTCCTCGCGCATTGCCGCGGCCGCCTCCATGTCGATCTCCGCCTCGAGTGTGAACTCGGGAATCTCCGCGCGGGAGGCCGACATGCGCTGCGCGATCGTTCGCTGGGTCGCGGTGAGCGCGACCTCGCTCGTGCCCGTCGCGCGGGCGGGGCCACCGGAGGCCTTCCGCACATCGGCGCGGACGATCCGCCCTCCCGGGCCCGTGCCGTCGACGTTCTCGAGCGCGACACCCAGCTCCCCCGCCAGCCGTCGTGCAACCGGGGTCGCCCGCTGCCGCCCCTCCCTTGCGCTGCCGTTGCCCCGCATGGAGGCGACGGTCGGCTCCGCGGCCGCCGCCGGCGGCGCGGAACGCGGCGCTTCGGCCGCCGCCGCCGCCGGTGCTCTCTCGGGCCCCTCTCCACGGGCGCGGGCGATCACGGCGCCGAGCGCGGCCGTCTCGCTGTCCGCGACGACGATCTCCTCGAGCACGCCGTCGAACTCGGCCTCGTACACAATGGTCGCCTTGTCGGTCTCCACCTCGACGAGCGGCTCGCCCTTGGCGACCGCGTCACCGGGGCTCTTCAGCCAGCGCGAGACGGTCGCCTCCTCCATCTGGTCCGAGAGCCGGGGCATGACGATGTCGAGGACCTTGCTCACGTCGACAGTTCCACGCCGAGCCCGAGCTTCGTCATCAGGCCGTGCCGCGATCCGGACGCCATCACATGCAAGTCCAACCGCCGTCGACAACGAGGTTGATGCCGTTGATCGCCTCATTTTCGAGCAGAAAACGTGATGCGTCAACGATCTCCGCCATCGTCACGAGGCGCCCGATCGGCGTGCGCTGCTCGAGTGCCTGCAGCCGCTCCGGAGGCATGTCGCTCCACTGGGGGCTGTCGCCGACGATGGCCGGATGCAGCGCGTTCACACGCGTGGGCGCGAGCTCGATCACGAGTGTCCGCACGAGGCCCGTCACTCCGCCGTTGACGGTCGTGACGGTTGTCGAGCCGGGATACGGTCGTTCACGCGCGAGGCCTCCGAAGATGAGGATTGCGGAATCATCGCGAAGGCGCGGGGCCAGCGCGTGGATCACCTCGGTGTAGCCGATGAGCTTGATCGTGACCAGCCGCAACGCGCCGCCGATGTCGTACTCGTGCACGTTGTTTACGTCACGCTCGATCGCGGCGAGCACGAGGTAGTCGACTTCCCCGATGTCCGCAAGGTGGTCCCCGATCGCGTACGGCTCGGCAAGGTCGAATCCGATACCGCGGGTGCGGCCGCCGATCTCGTCCGCGGCGGCCTCCGCGCGGGCCTGGTCCCTTCCGGTAACGACCACGTCGCGGCCGCTGTTGGCGTACGACTGCGCAAGCTCGCGGCCAAGTCCTTGCGTGCCGCCGACGATCACGATATTCCCTGCGGGCATTCGCTCTCTCCTTTCGCGCAGAGCCTAGAAGAGGGCCATCCGCGCCACCCGCGGACCGAGCCCCGCGGACAGCGACTTAGACGGCGGCCACCGGCTCGGCTGCCCACTCCGGCAGCAATCCGCCTCGCGACAGGATGTGATTCCTGGATTCCTCGAGTTTCTGGACGACGCGCTCGACGTCGACGTTGACGAGCCGTCCATCGCGCTTCACGGCGCGTCCCGCGACGAACACGGAGTCGACGTTCGACGTGTCGGCGAACACGACGATCGTTCCGACGGGATCGATCAGTGGAGCTGTGTTGATCGCGTTGACCTTCACGAGAACGATGTCCGCCTGCTTGCCCGGCGCGAGCGACCCGACCTTGTCGTCGAGCGCGCATGCGCGTGCACCTTCGATCGTCGCGAACTCGAGCACGTCCCTGTGCGTCAGCGTCGGCGCGAACGCCTCGTCCGGCGTGTCGGTAAAGGCGCCGATCCGTTCCTGGATGAGGGCAGTGCGCATCTGAGTGAACATCTCGCCGGGGACGCTGGAGACGACGTCGACGCTCAGTGACGGCCGTACGCCGCGATCCACCAGCCTGCCCGTCGGCGGAGGGCCGTGGCCCATGAGCATCTCGACGTACGGCGCAACGGAGGCGGTCCCTCCGGTCTCGGCAATCAGGTCGAGCTCCTCGTCCGTCGAGTCAGAGCAGTGGATGTACGTCGTGTCGGGGCCGAGGAGGCCGAGGTCGTCCAGGTTCTTGACGTGGTGCACGTGGACGTCCGTCAGCCGCATGCCGACGTGCACGCTGATGCGGATGCCCAGGTCCCGCGCCAGCTCCCAGTCGTGCTTCGCGACCTCGAAGTTCGAGTTGCCCGGCGCTCGAGCCGCGAGCGCGAGCGTCAGCAGCTGATCGTCGGAGGAAAAGTAGGTCTCGCGGATGCGCCGGACGTCTTCCGGATGGTCCAGCTCGCTGAATGACCACCATTCGCCGCCCGTCGGCACCCCGTGCGCATAGATCGCGCGGATGCCGGCGTCCTTCAGGCCCTGGATTGCCGCATCGGAGTGATCAGGCGTGTTGTTGATGTGTGACCAGTCGAGCAACGTCGTCACGCCGCCGTTGAGAGCCTCCAACGCACCGGCGTAGTCGCCGATGTGGACATCCTCCGGACGGTAGTGGCCGCCGATGCTGCCGAGCATCACCGCGAAGTAGTGATCGAGCGTGCAGCACGGGAGGACGCCGCGGACCGGCGTCTGCCAGGTGTGCCGGTGCGTGTCGACGAAACCCGGCATGACAATCATTCCCGCTGCGTCGATCTCTTCCGCCTCGGACACTCCGAGGCCACGTCCGACCTCGACGATCGCGCCGTTCTCGACGATGACATCGCCCATCGGGATGTCGCCGACGTCGGGATCCATCGAGACGACGAAGCCGTTCCGGATCAAAAGCCGCTGCGAGGTCATGCCTCATTTCTCCTTGCTGTCTCGGGCTGCCGCATGTACAGCGAGCATAAACGCCCCGGCGTCGACGCGTCAACGCGGTTAACCCGCTCGGGGGGACGTTTCTGCCACGCAAGGCCGATGCGGAGCCGCCGATCTCTTAAGCGGGGGTGCACGCCCGCGTTCGACCACAGTTGACACTGCTCGTTGCACGTGCACAAAATGGCCGTCTGGTTGCGGCTAGCCCTTCGCCCTCGCCCCGCCCCGCAAAGGACGGCCGTGCCCGCCCCGGTAGAACGTTCGTCGCGAGTGCCGTCGTGGCGGCCCGCTTCCTGCCGGTGTGGCTTGCCTTCGGCGCGCTCGTGATCGTCGCCGCGATCATCGCGCCCCGCACGATCCAGAACACGTCGTGGGCGTACGTGCTGCCCTACATGACGATTCTCGCGATCGCGGCGCTCGGGCAGATGCTCGTGGTCATGCACGCCGGCATCGATCTATCGACGCCCGGGGTGATCTCCCTCGGCGGGAACCTGATCGTGGGCGTGAGCCTGGGGCAGGACCACCGGCTGGCGCTTGGCCTGCTCGCGTGCCTCGGTCTCGGTGCGGGCGTCGGCCTTGTCAACGGGATCCTCGTCGGGATCGTGAGACTGAACCCGCTGATCGTCACGCTGGCCGTCGGCCAGATCGTTGCCGCATACAGTCTGCGGTACTCGCGCGAGAACACGAACTCGCTGTCGGTCCCGCCTGCACTCAGCTCGTGGGCAGCCGACAAGCCGCTCGGCATCAGCTCCGTCTTCTGGACGGGCGCCGCCATCACGCTCGCCCTGGCCATTCTGCTCCGCTACACGACCGCCGGTCGCCGATTCCAGGCCGCGGGCGCCAACCCGCGAGCAGCGTGGATGGCCGGGCTGCACGTTCGCACGCACATCGTGTTCGCGTACACAGCAGCGGGGACCCTGTACGCGATGGCAGCGATCCTGCTCGCCGGCATCCGCATCAACATCGATCCGGCCTTCGGCGCCGGCTATCTGCTGGCGCCGGTCGCGGCGGTCGTCATCGCGGGTGCGGCGCTCTCCGGCGGGCTCGCGAGCTCGACGTCGACGTGGGTGGCGGCACTTGCACTCACATTGCTGACGCAGATGCTGCTGATCCTGGGCCTGTCGACGGCGCTGCAGTTCATCGCCTTCGGAGCGGCGATCATCGTCGGAATGCTGATCTCCGGAGACCGGGTAGCAGCGCTGCTCGGCCGCGTGCTGCGGCCGGCAGAACCATCCAAAGGGCAACCAGAAATGGGCAACAACCCGAGCTGAGGCTCGAAAGGAGGGAAACGATGCACGTACGGAAGGCGACGCGAAGGAGGGGCCCGATCCTGGCGGTCCTCCTGCTCGCGCTGCTCGTCGCTGCGCTGGCTTTCGTCACGGCCGGCGGCGGCAGTACGGGCAAGAAGCACGCGGGGCCGGTGCTCATCGGCAAGGGCGGCGGATTCGGCGAGGTGTACCAGGCGAGAGCATCCACCCTCGCCAAGACGCTCTTCAACGCCACGCTCCTCCCGGCGAACCCGCAGTCGCGCAGGATCGCGCTGGCGGGTCTCGGTCGCGCCGACAAGAAGGTCAACTACGACCTGGCGCTCAAGTGCTGGAAGAACAACGGCTGCAGCACAGGTACAGGCGGCAAGCTGACAGTCGCCTACATCGAGCAGTTCGGCGAGAACGTCTACCGCCAGATGTCGAAGATGGAGTTCATCCTCCAGGCGCTGACGTATCCGCAGGTCGGCAAGATCATCTACAAGAGCGCCCACTCCGATCTGAATCAGGGCATCGCCGACTTCAAGGCGGCGATCGCACAGAAGGTCAGCCTGATCGTCTCGTATCCGGACTTCGGCGACGCGATGTTGCCGGTGATGAAGGAGGCGACCGAGGCAGGAATCCCCGTTGCGACGTACGCCTGGGGCTATGTGACCGGGCCGGGGAAGAACTACCTGACCGTCGTCGGCGAGTTCACCTGCAACCTCGGCAAGGCGTTCGCAGCGGCGATGAACAAGCAGGTCGGCTCCGGTGACATCGCCTTCCTCGGCGGCTTCCCGGGCAACCCGCTGTCTCTCGGCTGGCAGACGTGCGAGAAGCCGGCGCTGAACTCG
>WNFV01002491.1_pt1 | contig 24463 bp, 31 predicted proteins | sample 5400101 | NCBI WGS metagenome assembly WNFV01 (sample SAMN13153361, study PRJNA577476) | soil metagenome | isolation source: 115 cm soil or saprolite under grassland replicate 1 | place: USA:California | collected 2016-06-15 | reverse complement strand
CTGGCTCGCCGCCGGTATCCGATCGAGCGCCGGCGGGCGTTGGACGTCCACGCTCACCTCGAGGCCGCCGCGGGCCGGTTGAGCGCGCTCAGCAGGGAGTCGAGGGCCAGACCCGCCGAGGCCGCGGCCTCGCGGACGGGCAGATGCGCACCGCAGCAGTGATTGATTCCCATCGCCTTCATCGCCTCGAGCGCTCCGGGATAGCGCTGGGCGACGTCGCCCACCGTGAGATCAGCGGTGATGGGTGCGCCCGACTCTTGAGCCGTCGTGGACGATTGAGCGTGGCAGCCGCACTGATGAACCATGGTTGTGTCCTCCTCACGCTCAACGGTACCTCGCGACCCGCGAGGCTCCTATGACCGCCATCATAGGCGGTGAAGGAATGAACAACCGCCCCGCGGCCAGCTTGCTAGCCCGGACTACGCGCGAACAGGCGCCCACCCTCACCCCGGCCCTCTCCCTCGCCGAGGGAGAGGGAGCCGTTTCGATCCCCTCGCCCCCGGAGGGAGAGAGGGTCAGGGTGAGGGGGAGTGCAGGACGCGGGAACGGCCTTCATGAATAATTCACGCTAGCCGAACAGCCACCCCGGGAACCAGAGGGCGATCTGGGGGAAGAGCATCACGAGGATGAGCCCGATGACCTGGATGGCCATGAAGTCGAACATGCCCCCGTAGATCGTGCGCAAGTCCCACTGGGGCACCACCGACTTGAGGTAGTAGGCCGACATCGCGACGGGCGGCGACAGGAAGGCCGTCTGGAGGTTCACGGCGATCAGCGCTCCCACCCATATCGGATCGAACTTCAGGGCCTCGATCACCGGCCAGAAGATCGGCAGGAAGACCAGGATGATGGCCGGCCACTCGAATGGCCACCCGAGCAGGAAGATCAGGACCTGCACCAGGAGCAGCATCCCGAAGGGGGGCAGGGGAAGCTTGATCATGGCGTTGGTGACCACGGTGGCCGAGCCGAGGCGAGAGAAGACGGCGCCGAAGACGTTGGAGGCCACAGCCAGGAAGAGCACCATGCTGGACGTCAAGCAGGTCTTGTAGGCCGCGTCCTTGAGCCCCCGGAGCGTGAAGCGGCCGTAGAGGATGGTCAGGAGGATCGCCCCCGAGGCTCCCATGGCCGCCGCCTCGGTGGGGGTGACGATCCCGGCCATGATCGTGCCGAGGGTGGCGGCGATCAGGGCGGCCAGCGGCAGGACACCCACGACCAGCTCCCAGAGCACCATCCAGACCGATGCGGCCCGCTCCTCGAGCGGCACCGGAGGGCCCAGCTTGGGGTTCAAGAAGCTCCTGACGAGGCAGTAGCCGATGTACATGGACGCCAGCATGAACCCAGGGCCGAAGGACGCGGCGTAGAGGTGGGCCACCGACACGTTGATGACGGGGCCCATCACGATCAGCATGACGCTCGGCGGGATGAGGATGCCGAGGGTGCCGCCGGCCGCGATGGCGCCGGCGGACAGGCGCGGGCTGTAGCCGGCCTTGATCATGATGGGCGCCGCCATGATGCCGAGCACGGTGACCGCCGCCCCCACGATGCCGGTGGCCATGGCGAAGACCGTGGCCGTCAGGATGACCCCGATGTAGAGGGCGCCCCGGACCGGCGCGAGGGCGTCCCGGACGGCGCGGAACAGCCGCTCCATGAGCCCGGCCTGCTCCACGACGTAGCCCATGAAGATGAAGAGCGGGACGGCGGCGAAGATCTGCTCCTTCATGAGGCCGATGGCCTGGAAGTAGGCCAGGTCGAAGACGATGGCGCCGAGGCCGAAATAGCCGAACCCGAGCGCCAGGAGCAGGAGGGTGAAGGCGATCGGGAAGCCGATGAAGATCACCCCAATCATGATCGTCAGCATGATGATGCCGAGCAACTCGCCGCCGGTCATATTTCGACGCCTTCGTGCCTGGAGAGCAAGGTGCCCGTCCGGGCGGCGTAGAGGCTCTTGAGCAGCTCCGAGACCGCCTGGATCAGGATGAGGACCGCGGTCAGCGGCACCAGGCCCTTGAAGGGCCAGATGATCGGGCGCCACGCGGTCTGCTCCGAGCGCTCCCACATGATGAAGGAGGCCCAGGCCTCGTCCACGCTGGCGTAGAAGAGGAGGATCATGCCGGGGAAGACGAAGAACACGTAGGCGCTGGCGTCGATGAGCCCCTTGGTCCGGTCCGAGAACTTCTCCCACAGCATGTCGGTCCTGATGTGGGCGCCCCGGAGAAGCGCGAAGTGGGCGCCCAGCATGAAGAATGCCGAGTAGAGCATGTACGAGAGGTCGAAGGCCCAGATGGTCGGCGAGTTCAGGAGGTAGCGCGAGATGGCCTCCCAGGTCAGCCCGAAGACCAGCGGGAAGATCAGCAAGGCGACGGCCTTCCCGGAGTACTCGGTGAAGCCGTCGATGGCGCGGATGACCTTCAACAGACCGGGCGGGGGCTCTGGCATTCGGCGCGGTTCCTCCTGGATAGGCACGGGGGGGCGGAGGGAGGGGCTAGCGACCGGCTAGCCCCTCCATACCCTTCGGCCGAGCCGTCCTACTTCTTGGGCGGCCAGTAGTAGTTGGCCGCGAAGTCATAGGCCGGGAACATGAAGCGCTTGGCCGGGACCACGAAGGACGCGTACTTCCGCTGGGACTCCAGCGTCTTCTTGAAGAAGGGATCCTTCTCGGCCTCCTGCGCCGCGATCTTGTCCCAGGCCTTGAGGAAGGCGTACAGGATGTCGTCTGGCGTGCGGAGGATCTGGACCTTGTGCTTCTCCTGCAGCTCCTTGATGGCGTCGGCGTTCTGGCGCTGCCAGCGCGCCCACCAGCGGACGAGGGTCTCCATGGCCGCGGACTTGATGATCTCCTGGAGGTCCGGCGCCAGGCCCTTCCACACGTCGCCGTTGATCAGCAGCTCGCCGATGGTGACATTCTCGTGCATGCCCGGCGTGTAGTGGTACTTCCACACGGTGTGGAAGCCGAGCTTGAGATCCTCGACGCCCCCGATCCACTCGGCGCAGTCGATGACGCCGCGCTGGGCGGCCGGGATGATCTCGCCGCCGGGCATGTTGACGACCGTCATGCCCATGGCAGTGTAGACCTCGGCGGCCATGCCCGTCTGGCGGCACTTCATGCCCTTGAAGTCGGCCAGGTTCTTGATGGGTCGCTTGAACCAGCCGAAGGCCTGGGGACCGGAGGGCAGGATCGGGATTGGCACGACGTTCACCTTCAGGATGTCCTTGTAGTACTGCTGGTAGAGCTCGAGCCCGCCGCCCTCGTAATACCAGCCGATCACGTCGATGTAGTCCATGCCGAAGGTGCCGCCGGGTCCGCCGGTGAAGAGAACGGCGGTCTTGTTCTTGCCGACCCAGTAGGCGGCCCAGGTGTGGGCGCCGTCGATGACCTTCTTGTTGGTGGCGTCCAGCACCTCGAAGGCGGGGACGATCGCGCCCGCAGGCAGGGGCTCGATCTTCAGCCGTCCGGCCGAGAGCTTGTCCACCCGGTCGGCGAACATCTTGAAGTTGTCGAAGAGCGTCAGGGAGGCGGGCCAGCTGGCCTGCATCTTGAGAGTGATCGTCTGCTGGGCTGCGGTGGGCGGTGGGGAAAGCGCGCCGCCCAGCATGCTGACGGCCGCCAGGAGGGCGACCGCGGTTGCGAAGCCTCGCCAAGTCCGTCTGGTCATGTTGGCACCTCCTTGGGCACGGGGGTTGGGTGGGGCCTGCGGCTGAAAACCGATTCTGGCGGGATTCTAGGAAGCGCGGACTCCCATGTCAAGGGACGCACTTCGGCCACCCACATCGGAAATTCCGGTCGACTCTAGCTTTCCGGCTCCAGCAAACGCCTCATTTCCAGAGTCAATTGCACTATCCGACGCAAGATCTGACTGCGTCGCGGTGTGCGGTGACGGCGGCGTCGCGATGACGATGAACGCGCTTCTGACCGCGGCCGGCCGGCTCAAGGGCGCGACGGGGCTGATCCTGCTCGACATCGTCACCACGGAGGACGCGCCGTTCTGGCAGGTCCAGTCACCGTTCGCGAAAGTAGGCGCGGGCGAAGAGTGACGTCGTCGGCAACGGGTCGACGACGATCAGGCCGTCGACCGCCACCGCGCCCTCGCCCGACGGCAGCACGATGAGGGGGTTTACGTCGAGCTCGCGGATGTGCCGCTCCCCGTCGACCGCGAACCGGGAGATCGCGACGATGGCCCCGGCGAGCGCGTCCTGGTCGGCCTCCGCCTGACCGCGGGCGCCCGTGAGGAGCGGATACGCGCGCAGCGAGCGGGTCATCCCGAAAGCTTGCTCATGCGTCACGGGAGCGGGAGTCGAACGCCACGTCCTTCATGTACTCGTGGACCTCCGGGTACTTGGCGTTGACCGGATAGATCGCGCCTGCGAATCCCGCATCCTTCAGGAACGCGATGGGCCGGCCGCCGATGCGGGTCGGATCCTGGGAGGCGCCGACGACGGCGACCGGCCGGGCCTGAACGAGATCGTCGAGCTGATACCGCTGGAGGTTCACGTGTCCATCGTTCCTCGGCCCGCCGATCGTTGACGAGGGTCGACGGTGTCGCGGACGCCGTCGCCGGGCACCTCCTCGCACTCAAAGAAGGTGCAAACAGGTAGACAATAGTGTCGCACGACCGGCATGGCTGAAATAGAAAGATGCGTGGACCTGGGCCGCGCTGACGCGCCGCTCCCGCTCGGCCTCGGCGGCGATGAGGGCCACCATCGCGCGCGGGCTCAAGTACGAGCTCGATGCCCTGGCCAACAAGGATTTCTGCTACCTGCTAGCGCCCCTCGGAGTTCCCGCCTGGCTACATCGCCGCGTAGACGAGATCGATCAGATGCCGGACGTGCTTGTGCTGCCAGCCGCCCCGCCCCTGATTCATGGCGTAGGCGAAGGCGAGCCGCGCGTCGGGATCGGCGAACCCGAGCGAGCCGCCGGCGCCGAAGTGGCCGAACGCCCGCGGATTGGGACCGAGCGGGCGTTCGGCCATCGTGAGCTGGAAGCCGAGCCCGAAGCGCGTGGGACGCTGCAGCACGACGTCGTCCCCATACACCTGTTGCTCGGTCGCCAGCGCGATGATCTCCGGCGAGAGAACGTGAACGCCATCCAGCTTGCCGTCACCGGCCAGCGCCGAGAAGAGGCGCGCCACCGCGCGCGCCGTGCCGTGGCCGTTCGTCGACGGCACTTCCGCAGCGCGCCACGGCCGCGTGTTGACGACGCCCGTCCCGGAGATCCCCGTCGGGTTGAGATAGGCGTTGACCCGCATGAGGTGGAGGCCGGTCAGGCTCTCGGGATTCACGCTGAGCTGCCGCCGCAGCTCCTCGCCCTCGGGGCTCGGCGGCGGAGGTAGCACGTCGGCACAGCGACCGTCGAGCTCGGCACCGAAGCCGATGAAGAAGTCGATGCCGGCGGGACCGGCGAGGCTGTCGCGCAGATAGGCGCCGAGCGTCTTGCCGGTGACGCGGCGCACGACCTCGCCGACCAGGAATCCCTGCGTGTTCACGTGATACCCATGGCCCGCCCCCGGCTCCCACCACGGCGCCTGAGCCGCGAGCGCCTCCGTCATGACGTCCCACCGACTCCACGCCCCCGATGGCAGCGCGCGGGCGATGGCCGGGAGCGCCGCCTGATGCGTCAGGAGATAGCGCACCGGGATCCGCGCTTTTCCCGCCTGCGCGAACTCGGGCCAGTAGCGCGCGATCGGTGCGTCGAGGTCGAGCAGGCCGGCCTCGACGAGCCGGAGCGTGCAGATGGCGGTGACCGCTTTCCCGATTGAGTAGAGGTTGACGATCGTGTCGCGGTCCCAGGGTCGCGTCCGCGCGGCGTCGGTATGCCCCGTCCACAGGTCGACGACCGCGCGCCTGTCGACGTAGACGGCGAGGGCAGCGCCCACCTCGGAGCCAGCGGCGAGGATCTCGGAGAGCGCCGCTCGCACCCGCTCGAAGCCGGGCTCACAGAGCCCTTGAACGGTAGCGCCGCTATCGTCCCGCTCGACCGCCGTCATGGCGGAGACTCGTGTCGGTCAGGGCCGTCGGGAAAGGGGATGGTCGTCCAGCGGACCGGCTCAGGCGCTCTTCCACGCAAACGGGGCGAAGTGTCCGTTGTTCTGCCCGCTGGTATCCTCCCAGCTGAGGCCGAACGCGCTCAAGCGACTCCCCGAGGAGCGCGCCAGGGCAAGGCGCGCATTCGCGGGGTGTAGCGTGTTGTCGACGTACAGCGGCTCGCCCGGCTTGACCGGGCTCGGCATGCCCTCAACCGCCTGCTCGAGCACCCCGGCGATCGAGAGCGACCGTTTCATTCCATCCTTCGTGTACGTGATCGGCCGGGCCTCGACGCCCAGCACCCGCTCGACGAGCGGCCCCACCGCTGCCATCGGGCCACCCGCCTGGCCGCTGGCGATGCCGGCAAGCGCGTCGCGCTGTTCCTGGCTGGCCCGCTCGTCGACGATCACGCCCACCGACCAGTGCCCCTCGCCCATCGCCGCGGGCGTGTGCCCGATCACCGCGAAGCTCAGGCCGTCGAGCGCCACGCTCCCATACCGTCCGTGATCGACGTGGAACCCCATCGCGAAGAAGCACTCGCCCTTCGAGGGGCGGGCCGCCATGTTGCTGGAGATGCAGGGGCAAAGAAAGGTGCAGCTGCACGTCTCGAAGTAGTCACCCGCGACTTGCCACGTGACTTGCGCCATGGTGGACACCTCCCGTAGAGTCCGCATCTCACCACAGTCCTGTCTCGAGCGCAACGGCCCGGAATGGTGTGGGGCCGCAGCCAGAACACGGCCGGTGCTGAGGATGCTAGTCTACGGACCATGACGGATCCTTGGATCGACTCCTGTCGGGGCAGCGTGGCAGCCTGGGAGGTCGACCACGTCGGCCACTTCACTGTCGCGTACTACCATCAGCGCATCGAGGATGCTGGCTTCGCAGTTCTGGAGGCGCTCGGACTCGGGCCGGCATACGTGCGGAGTGAACGACGTGGCTGTCTCACCACGGACTGCTACGTCCGCTATCTCCACGAGCTGCGCGGCGGCGACATCTATCACGTCCGGAGCGGCGTCCTCGCAATCGAGGAGGCGGCGCTCGTGTTCGGCCACGTGCTCTTCGAATCTGCCTCCGGTGGCATCTGCACGACGGTGGAGCAGCGCGTTGTCCACGGCGACCTGGCGACGGACGAGCCGATCGCTCTCGCGGCGGCCCAGCGCCGCGCGGCCGAGGCCCACCGCGTCGACTGGCAAGTGCCGCCGCCCGAGCGCTGGGCCCGGCCGCGCGGGGACGAGGGCTTCATCGACGGGGCGCTCGACAGCGTAAAGCCGTCGGAGATGAACGTCCTCGGCCAGAGCGCGCTCTCGCACTACATTCACCGCTTCTCGGCCTCGGGCGGCCACCTCATGGCGGCCTTTGGCATGACGCCGGCCTACATGCGCGCCGAGCAGCGCGGTCTCTCGACGTTCGAGTTCCAGCTCAGCGTCGCCGGGCCGCTGCGGTCCGGCGATCTCGTGCGAGTGCAGAGCGCGCTCGTTCACGTCGGCAACTCCTCGCTCCGATTCTTTCACCGGATGACGAATACGCGCACGGGCGAGCAGGTCGCCACGCTCGAGCAGTCCGGCGTGCACCTCGACCGGGAGGCGCGGCGCCCGGTCGCGCTGCCCGACGCGCTGCGCTCGAAGGCGCTTGCCATGCTGGCTCCGACCGCCTGAAGCCGGGAGGAGACGGACCCTAGACGAGGATCGGCACTTGCCCGGGCTTGCCGCGCGAGGCCAGGTACAGACGCACGGTGTCCCCATGGTCGAAAGCCAGCGTGTCCAGGGGCGGCAGTCTGGCGATCGGGACCCACTCCACGGCGGAGGACTCTCCGTCCGGGTCGCCGACCCTTCGAAGTGGCGTGACCACAAAGTCGAACGCGACGTTCTGACGATCTTCATGCGGTCGATCGGGCCGTGAGTTGACACGCATCAGGGCTGATACCTGTCCGTCCCACCCTGTCTCTTCCCGCAGCTCGCGCAGAACGCCGTCGCTCAATGACTCGTCCCGATCCAGGAAGCCCCCGGGGAGTCCCCATTTGTCACCCTCGAGAAGATGAGGCGCGCGCCGCACCAGCAGTAGCGCGCCGTCTCTCTCGACTACTGCGTGGACAACGACGTGGCGCAGGGAGGCACGCGAGCCACTTTCGAATGTGCAGTTGATCATCTGGCATGTGTCCTCACTTCGGCAGCAGATCCTTGAATCTCGGCATCACCTCACGCGCCAGGAGCTCCATCGAGTGGCGCCACGCCTTCGGATTCTCCGAGTAGTCGGCCTCGTCGCTCCACAGCCTCAAGATTAAATCGAGCGCCTCGCGCGTCATCTCGCGGTGCTGGCCCGACGTTCCGTCCACGTTGAACATGGCCCAGTCGCTGGGCAGACCGCCGGCCGCCACGCCGAAGTTGAGGCGCCCCTGGGCGAGATGGTCGAGCATCGCCACCCGATTGGCCAGCTCGCCCGGGTGGTGGTACGGCATGAGAAAGCCGCCGGGGCCGATGCGCATGCGTGTCGTCTGCAACAAGGCCTGGGCCACGAGCAGGTCGGGGGAGGGGGTGGGGTTCCCAGGGCGCCGTGTGATGCTCGCCGATCCACGCCTCGCTGAAGCCCAGCTCATCCGCCCAGCGGAGCTGCTGGAGATCCCATTGGTGACCGTCGTACAGGCTGCGCTCAGGCGGATGCGTGGGCATCGTGAAGAGCCCGTAGTCCATGCACGCCTCCTTGTTCCCGGAGGGAGGCTACGCCGGGAGAGAGCCGAGTGTAGCGCAGTAGACCCGCCTGCTCTTGCTCCGGGCCCGCGGCCCCCTGGTCGCCCAGGAGGCCGCGTGATGCGTATCCGGTCGCCTGCCGTCCGCAGCTACGCGCGAGTCGGCGCCACGTAACCGTAACGCGTGTTGCTGCGCAGCCCGCCCATGGCCACGTACTCGCCTTTGATCGCGGCGATCTTGTCCGTGGTGATGGCGCTCTGCGCTGACTTCACGTCGATCCGGTACAGGCGCGCCGAGTTCCCGCCGAGGATGGCCGATTTCACCAGCCCATCGGGGGCGCCGAGCGCCGCGAACTTATTGTTTTTCTGCATCTCGACTGGGACCTCCAGCCGGCGGAAGGCCTCGATCTGCCACTGCGGAGACCCGTACCAGACGGAGTCGCTGCCCCACATGACGTGGTCGGCGCCGAGGCCGCGCACGAGCGTGCCGACGAGCGCGGCAGCCAGCGGCGGGCTCGACACCGCGCAGGTCGCGAAGGACGTGCCGATCTCCCCGTAGACGTTAGTGACGCCGAACTTGGACGGGATCTCCGCCAGGTCGGTCGCCCAGTCGATCCGGCCGGTCTTCCGAAAGGCCGCGAACATGGCGTCCGGCGGCTCCAGGAACATCCGGAGGGCGGAGTGATAGATCACGAAATTCATCTGCGGCCAGTCCTTCGCCGCCTTTCCAACGTCCCAGACGGTGTTGTACTGCCAGGCCTGTGCCCAGGACTTCTGGTAGTCCGCGGGGAGGAGCCCCTTGTGGATGCAGATGGTGTTGATTCCCGCCTTCACGGCTTTCTCGTAGAACGGATACATGAGCTTCTCGTCGTCGAGGCGCCAGAACGAGCCGAGCTTGGACGGCGAGAGCGGATCGCCCACCGTGTAGCCCTTCCAGCTGTCGGGCCGTACCTGGGCGATGCAGCGATCGACCTCGGCCATCCAGGGGCCCTTGTTCGGGGTAATCACCGCATGGCCGAGCAGGCGGCGCGAGCTGGAGATGCGGTTGATGGCGGCGCGCGCGGCCGCGATCTGGTCGTTGGTCAAGAGATCCCAGGTGGGATCGTCGAAGGGCGCGCCGGAGAGGAGCGCCACCTTGGTGTCGCTGTCGACGTAGATCTCCTTGACGAAGTTCTCGAACTTGTAGCGCGCGAGGTTGTTCTCGCCGGCCAGCGCGGGGTTCCAGTTCTGGCGGGCGTACTTCGCCAGATCGAGGAGCCCGGTCTGATTGAAGTCGTCGCGGACGAAATGGACCTGGTCGTCGAAGATGAACTGCCCGGCGAGAGCGCCCGCGCGCTGGTCGGCCACGCCCGGCGTCTGTGCCTCGGCGCGGCTCACGTCGAAGAGCGAACCGAAGACCTCGTTCATCGCCAGGAACGCGGCCGCCATGCCGGCGGTGCTGGCGAGGAAGCGACGGCGGTCCATGCCATGGCGCGGAGCGAGCCGGTCGGTGAGCTCCTTGATCCGGGCTTCGACCCGTGCCTGCTCGCGGGTCTGGGGCAGGGGGTTGTACTCACCGTTGGAGACGATCTGGGTCGGTACGGGAGACGCAAACGTCGCGGTCTCGGCTGGGGCGGTGCGTTGCAGCTCGTCGTCGCTCAGATAGTGGGGCATCACGAGCCTCCTTCGGGAAAGGAACGATCGTACCGCGTTGCGCGAGGGCGGTCCGGGCCCCGACCAGACGAAGCACCACCTCCTTGTCGTGGGCGAACGGTCGGCCGGATTATACTCCAAGACCTAACCCCACCAAGCGCCACCGGCAGGATTACGGAACCGACCCGCATCGCGCGCTCATCGTCGGCCCACGAGGAAGCTTCGATCCAGCCTGGCGAGTGAGGTTGCGCCGGCGTGCTTCATCATGAGCTCGAGCTCGTGAGTGAGGAGGTCCAGCACCTTCTCCACACCCGGCTGACCGAAGGCGGCCAGTCCAAAGCCATAGGGCCGCCCGATGCACACGGCTCTCGCGCCCAGCGCGAGCGCCTTGAAGATGTCGGTTCCGCGACGAAAGCCGCCGTCGACGAGAACGGGAATCTTGCCTCGGACCGCATCGACGACTTCGGGCAGGCAGTCGATCGTCGCGCGGCCGCTCTCCTGCGCGCGGCCGCCGTGATTCGACACGATGATCCCATTCGCGCCATGCTGCACCGCCAGCTCCGCGTCCTCTCGGGTCTCGAGACCCTTGACGACGAGCTTCATTTTCGTGATGTCCTTCAAACGGCGCAGGAAGTCCCACGTCAACCCGGGCGAGAACATGGAGACTCCGGTCAAATCGAGGCCCTCGAACATCGACTTCCGGCGGAGATAACCCTCCCAGCCGGCCTGGTGGCAGCTCGAGCACTGGCGCGTGTCCTCCCTGGCGAATCGCCACTGTGTCTCGGTATTTCGCCCCGCGGGAAGATCCACCGTGAGCACCACGACCGGACAGCCGGCCGCCTCCGCTCGCTTCATGAGCGCCTGGGTGATCCGCCACGTGTTCGTGGGGTAGAGCTGATACCAGACCGGGCCTCCACGCGCAGCAGTGACGTCCTCGACCGAAGTCGTTGTCCCGGTCGAGAGAATGAGCAGGTGTCCCTTCGCTCCGGCGGCGCGAGCCGACGCCATCTCGCCGTCCGGGTGAAACGCCTTCTGAGCGGCCACGGGCGCCAGAACGATCGGCGTCTTCCACGTGGTGCCGAACAGCTCTGTCGACGTATCGACGCGGCTGACATCGACGAGCCGACGGGCCCTGATCTCGAGCTTCGAGAAGCCCTTTCGATTGGCGCGCAGGGTCGCGTCGTCGTCGACGCCTGTCGCCAAGTAGCCAAAGTGAGCCGGCGGCAGCTTCTGGCGGGCGACTGGCTCGAAATCGAAGACGTTGATGGCCTCATTCGATGACCCAATCAGCGCCCGTTTCGGGGGACCGCTCCGATCCTCTGCCGCCTCGGCGAACTTTCCCAACCACTCCGGCACGCTCGAGGCGAGCACGGGGCTCGCGGCGAGAAACTTCAGGAATCCTCGACGATAGGCCGTGCGATCCATGACATACCTCCAGTGGTGAGGCCGCCAGCCCCGAATCTCGGACCCCGGCATCCCGCGACGATCCTGATAGTGCTCCCGTGAGAAGTCAAACCGGAGCCTCGGCCAGCGGGCGGGAGCCAAGACCTGAGCCTCGTCGGAGAGGTGGTGGTAGCATGAAGTTGTGAGCCACTCGCACTGGGGGAGGTGCGTCATGACACGAACACTTCGCTGGGTGGGGATCGCTCCCGTATTCCTCGCGGCCGTGATTCTGTCCTTCGGGACGGCCGACGCCGCCGACAAGACCAAAGTGGATGAGGCAACCAAACGGGTCGAGCGGGGCGCCAAGCAGGTCGGCCAGGGTCAGGTCGGTCCCGGGTTCAAGGAAATGTTTACCGGCATCGGCCATACGGTCGTGGAGGGTGCCAAGTTCAGCGGCGAGAACATCAAGGAGTTCTTCACGGGCAAGAAGTAAACGCTGGAGCGGCGGCGTTGGCGGCCGCGCAGGTTCCCCTGTGGGGCAAAGCGCTCTACACGCTCTTCCTCTGCGTCCTTGTGCCCGTGTACTGGACCCACTGGGGTCCGAAGAACTTCCTGTGGTTTTCAGACATAGCGTTGCTGGTTACCGGCGCCGCGCTCTGGCTGGAAAATCCGATGCTGGCCAGCATGATGGCGCTGGCGATCGCGCTGCCCGAGCTAGCCTGGAACGCGGACTTCTTCGGCCGGCTGCTGACCGGCCGCCAGATCTTTGGGCTGAGCGGCTACATGTTCGACCCGCGGAAACCTCTCTACCTCCGAGCGCTGTCACTCTTTCACATAGTCCTGCCGGTAGTCCTTGTGTGGATGGTCTCTCGACTCGGCTACGACCGGCGCGCCTGGGCCCTCCAGACGGTCCTCGCCCTGATTGTGCTGCCCGTGACCTACTGGCTCACGGAGCCCGCCGAGAATATCAATTGGGTCTACGGACCCGGCAGCAAGCCCCAGACGTGGATGCGGCCGCTGGCGTATCTGGTCCTCTTAATGATCTTCTTTCCGCTCGTCGTCTATCTGCCGACACATCTCCTGCTGCGCCGGCTGATCGGCTCGCCATAGCGTCGCACGCCGACCCGGACGGGGTTCTTGAACGCTTCACATTCCTTATCGAGGTATACTCCGGTCTTCGGGGGAAGCCATGGCAACGCTGGTCGATCGGGACGGGGTCCGGAAGCTGCTGGAGCAAGCCGCCCAGCTTGTCGAGGTGATGCCGGCCAAGGATCATGAGGACGAGCACATTCCGGGCGCGATCATCATTCCGCTCAAGATACTCAATCGCAAGACGGCCCGGCAGCTCGATCCCAGCCGGCCCGTCATCGTCTACTGCTACGACTACCAGTGAGACCTGAGCGGCCGAGCCGCGGCGCGGCTCGAAAGCCTCGGCTTCGATCACGTCTTCCGTTATCAGGCCGGCAAGGCAGATTGGTTCGCCGCCGGGCTGCCGCGCGAGGGCACGAAAGCCCTCACGCCTCGCGTGGCGGATCGCGCGAGGCGTGACGTCCCGACGTGTAGATCCGATGAGCGAGTCGGTGATGTGCGCGATCGCCTCCGGACCACCGGCGGGTGGGACGTGTGCATCGTCGTCGATGCGCAGCGTGTCGTCCTGGGCCTGGTCTCCTCCAGCGCGCTGAGCGGCGACCCGTCCGTGCCGGTGGAGGACGTCATGGAGTCGGCCCCCACGACCTTCCGACCGAACCTGGGGATCGCAGAGATGCCCGATTACCTCGGCAAGCAGCCGATCCCACAGGCGGTCATCACCACCTCCGACGGCGTCCTGATCGGGCTCTGGCTACGCCAGGCTGTGGGTCCACATCCGCCGGCCGGCTCGGGCTGAGCCCGCCTCACTGTTTCACGAAGGACTGGCGGCCGCGTGTCGAATGCGGTCGAGCAACGCGTGGACTTCATCGTCGGTCGTCTCGGAGAAGTCGGCATACCACTGGCCGACCGCGTGGAACGGTTCGGGGGTGTAGGCACACACGGTCTCGTCCGCCTCGGCGCGGAACTCTTCGCAGGTCTCACGCGCTCCGATCGGGACCGCGACGACCACTCGCGTTGCGCCGAGCTTGCGCGCGGCCCGCACCGCGGCTCGCATCGTGGCTCCGGTCGCGAGGCCGTCGTCGACGAGGATCACGGTGCGACCGCGAACATCGAGCGGCGGCAGATCCCCGCGATAGGCGCGCTCACGGCGCTCGAGCTCCCTCTGCTCCCGCGCGGCGACTGCTTCGATCACCGCATCTGGGATTCGGAGCGTCTGCACCAGCGAGGCATTGAGCACACGCACGCCTCCAGTCGCGATGGCGCCCATGGCCACCTCCGGATGGCTGGGCAAGCCCAGCTTGCGGACGCTGAAGACGTCCATCGGCGCGTGGAGCGCCTGCGCCACCTCGAACGCGACCGGCACCCCGCCGCGCGGCAGCGCCAGCACACGCACGTCCGGCTGACCACGATACGTCGTGAGCTTGCTCGCCAACGCGGCGCCTGCTTCGATGCGATCGCGGAAGAGCATGGCCTGCCTCCTTGGGGCCCGCTACACGCCGGACGGAAACGTTTCGGGAACTTCGCCCTCCTCGCGCGCCGCGACATGCAAGGGATGCAGGGCTTGGGTCTCGTCGAAGTAGAGAAAGGCATCGTATCGGCCTGGAAGCACCGTGGGCACGTAATTGCCGTACTGCTCGAGCACCGGGTCATAGACAACGCCGATCGCGCGGTGACCTCGCGGCTCGAGCAGCTCCGGGATGGGCGTCTTGTCCGTCAGGAGCAGCAGCCTGTCCGCGGCGCGGGTCTCATGAAGGACGCGCTCCCAGCTCCCGTCGCGCGCGGGCGGCACGGTCATATGCTCGGCCGGAGCATCCCATTGGCGTCCGGCAATCACGCTGCCCCGAAAGGAGCCAAGCCCGACGAGCACCACCCCGTCACCACCTCGCTGCTCGCGGACGAGCTCACCGAGGTTCACCATGCCGTTCCCGGCCATATCAGTGAACCGCGCGTCGCCGATATGGGTGTTGTGCGCCCACACGATCGCCTTCGCGTCCGGGCCATGATGGTGCAGTAGGCGATCCAGGGTCTCGGCCATGTGGCGATCGCGGATGTTCCAAGACTGGGGGCCAGCGCGTACCATGGCGCGGTAGTAGGACTCGGCGTTCTTCAGCACGAGGGCATTCTGCTCGGCCTGGAAGAACGCTTCGCGCCCTTCCGATCGAGGGGCGGCCGCCTTGCTTCGCACCTCCCGAAGCAGCGCGACGACTTCGTCCTCGCACGCCGTCGCGACGAAGCGCGTCGCACGAGCATACGCCTGGACATCCTCGCCGAAAGGCTCGAAGCAGCGCAGCGCGCGGTGTGCCGCCGGCAGGGCGGCGGGGTCGACGCGGTGCAGGTAGGACATCACGAGGTAGAGGGACTCCCACAGACTGTAGACGTCGAGTCCATAGAATCCGACGCGCCGCGGCTCCGGCCGCTCGTGATTCCACGCGCGCAGCCACTCGACCAGATCGACGACCTCCTCGTTGGCCCACATCCATGTCGGCCAGCGCTCGAAGGCATGGAGCACCTCGCGGGCATGATCCCCCGAGCCGTCGAAGGCCTTGACGTAGCGGTTGATCCGATAACAGTCCGGCCAGTCACCCTCGACGGCGATGAACGAGAAGCCCTTCTCCTCGATGAGCCGCTGACTGAGCGCCGAACGCCAGCGATAATACTCCGCGGTTCCATGCGATGCCTCACCGAGCAGCACGCATCGCGACGAGCCGATCTGCCCCAGCAGGGGGTCGAGATCGGAGGGGGCGGCGAGCGGGCGCGCGAGCTCCTCGACCTGCTGGCGGAGGAGAGCGATCGAGGGCGGCTCCGTGCGGCCGCAGCGATCGAGGTTTCTCATGGTGTGCGCCTCCTCTCGGCGAACCTGGCCTGGTCGGTGCCTGCTTCACCTTGGAGTCGCAATCCTCGTGCCAACGGAAGGTCAGTACTGCGCGATAATCAGATCCACTTTGTTACCGGGTTAGAACTACCATCAAGCGCTGTGTCATGCTCCGCGGTTCAGACGCGATGCTGCAGAAAATGAACGATTCTGCGTTCGGTCCGTCCTCAGGTTGCCCGGGCATGCTCTATGCAGTTTTCCGTTTGACGCATCTAGGCCAGTAACCCAGTGTCAGCCAGTCGGCGAAGGAGGAGACCATGGATCAAAGCATCCGAGATGTCATGGCCCCGAACCCCTGTGCCATATCTCCCAGCGCGTCGGTCCTGGACGCTGCCGAGCTCATGCGGGGGAACGATATTGGCGACGTGATCGTGCTGAAGGAGAAGCGGCTCTTCGGCATCCTGACGGATCGCGACATCGTCGTTCGCGCGCTCGCAACGAGATCGAACCCTGAGACTACCACCGTGGGCGAAATCTGCAGCCGAGACCTCACGACGATAGAGCCCACGGCCAGCGTCGAACAGGCGGTGCGGTTCATGCGTGAGAAAGCCATCCGCCGCCTTCCAGTGGTCGACGAGGGCGGTGACGTGATCGGCATCGTCTCGATCGGCGATCTCGCCCTCGAGCGGGATCCCGGCTCTGCCTTGGCCGACATCAGCGCGGCGCCGCCGAACGTGTAAGGCCGCCGACGCTTTTGCCACGGTCGAGCTGACGTACAAGGAGGGAATACCCATGGCACGTTGTGACGTGTGCGGCGGCGATTACGACCAGCCGATGCAGATCCACCTCAAAGGACTCACGGGCACGTACGATTGCTTCGAGTGCGCGATCCATGCGATGGCGCCAGCCTGCGAGCACTGCAGCTGCAAGGTCATCGGTCATGGCGTGGAGGCAGGGGGGAAGATCTTCTGCTGCGCCCACTGCGCGCAGGAGGTTGGCGCCAAGCCGATTCACGCATGAGACGCTGGATATAGCCGCTCCAGGGCGACTGACAGTCTGGGCCCCGGCCTGTGTTCCGGCCGGGGCGTTGGAATCTTTAAATCCGTTGAGAGGATCGCGATCGCGGCTTACACGCCACCGAGATCCCATTCCCGTGCGCCTGGCCAGCGATCAGTAGCGGAAAATCGCGGCGACGTCGGCGGCATCCGGGACATGCGACCGCTCCAGGACATGAATCGCGCCGCCGCGCTGGAAGGTCTGAATGGCGGCCAGGTTGATCAGGTCCTCGCCCACCGTGCCGGGCTTGTCACGCACAGTCACCGCGCCCGACCCCGGCTCGAAGGTGCCCCATCGCTCAGCCCCATCAGCGACGAAGAGCTCCTCCACACGGCCCTCGTGGCTCGCGCGCACCACCGTGGCCAGATCGGCCGAGACGCGCCCGTGGCCGGCCCGCTCGTGATAGTGCGCCACGGCCGCGGCCTCGGCGGCCTCGAGATGGCGGCTCACGATCTCCCACCCGCGCGAGCCGAGCGTCTGCGCGGAGCAGAGCTCGGGGTTGCCGGGGATCTCCTCGGGCAACACGCCGGGATGCGAGTTGATCTCGCGATAAATCGACAATAGATACTCGACGCCGGCTAGCACGAGCGGGGCGCGCCGGTCTCGCAACAGCGGGTGCAGGCCACGGTCGAGCTGGTGGAAGAACTGGCGGATCTCTTCTTTTCGCTGGTCGAGCAGTCCGGCACCATGGCCGTGGAACATGACGCCGCGCTCGCCGCCCGCGGTGGTGACGACATGCTGCTGGAGCTCCTGTCCCGGCGGTTCGGTGGGCACCGCCTCGGCCAGACTCCGCGGCAGGTCGTCCAGCTCCAGTAGGGCGGCCGAGGAGCGTGTCGCCTCGACCAGTCGGACGTCCTTCTGGCTGAGCGCAAGCACATAGAAGCGCGTGCCGTCCATCAGGGATGGGAAGAGCTGGGTCACGTGAAAATGATCCGAGATCCTCGCGATCTCCAGAAATGGGCGTGGCGCCCAGTATGATCTGAAGAAATTCGGCGCGGCGTACATGGCCAGCCCTTGCTCCTGGTGTCTCCAGAAGACGCGGTCATCGATCAGCGCGTGGGCCGGGCCCATGATGTGCGCGATCTCGGCCTTTCCGAGGCCGCGCGCATCGAGCTCGTGCTCCACCTCGCGGACCAGGTTCTTGAAGCGGATCGGATCCTGCCGGATCTCCGGCCCCGCGTGATGAGTGGGCATCAGGATGGACACCGCGGGGCGGAGCTCGAGCGTGGTGAGCTCGTCGAGCGCTTCTCGGCCGATGGTCACTGCCGAGCTCCTTTCCTGACGCGCCGGCCCCGCCGGGATCCCGAGTCCTCCCAGCCGTGGGGCGGTACGACGCTGGCCGGCCCAGCGGCCGGCAGACGAATGCCCGGCTTGTTGACGATCTGCACGGTGCTTGCCTGAGGCCCCTTGTCGCCCTCGGACTCTTCGAAGCGAACCTCGGTGCCCACGGCCAGCCGCTCGAAGGCGTCATGCAGCACACTGTGACGGTGGAAGTAGAGCTCTCGTCCATCCGGCGTCTTCAGGAAGCCATATCCCTCCTTCGGGAAGATCCGGACGACCAATGCCCGCGGCTCTTGCGGCGGCTTCGCATCCCCGCGTTGCTGCTGGATCATCGATTGCAGCTGCCTGCGCGCGGCCTTGAAGGCTCCGATGACGATGGCGCGCAGGTCTTCGTGCATGTCGCTGTCGAGGGGCTCGCGAGTCACCACCACCGGGCGGCGCGAGGCGCCGGTGATGAAGAGGCGCAGGCGGTGGTCGTTCCCCTGCCGCTGGAAGCGCTGGGGTCGCTCGATGGCGACGCGGCAGCCAACGATCTTCGAGGCATAGCGCTCGAGCTTGAGCGCCTCGCGCCGCACGACAGCCTCGATCGCCTCGCTGCGAGGCATGTTCCGGAAGGTCACCTCGACGGGTCGATCCATGATCGGGTCCTCACGATGACGCGTGGTTCCACCAGTTGGTCAGCCTCGGTCTCCCGCCGCCGCTCTCGCGAAGCCGACCTTCGAGCTCGTCTGGAGCCTCCACCTGCGGCTGGCCCACCAGGCGATCCGCGATCGGTTCATTGATCGCCGCGCGCAGCAAGCCAAGGCCGCCGACGAGACGCATCGCCGATCCGGCGACCAGACCGCGACGAAACGCGGCCAGGAGCAGCCCGGCGCCGAGCGCCCCGACGAGCACGCGGGCGCTGGGGGCCCACTTCCGCTGCATCAACTGGAAGCGCGGGCCCGGACGACGAGGCGGGACCGGCGGCTGGACACCAGGAAGATCTTCGGCCCGCTCGCAGACGTCCAGCCGATTCTCGACCTCGGCAACCCCTCGCACGGCGCCAACATGTCGGATCAATGCCGCCGCTTCGTCCGCAGGGACGGCGCCTTCCAGGATCGCGGTGGCACCCTGAGCCCGCACCTTGATGAGTCGGGGGAAGCGCACGAGCCGCCCGATCGAGGATCGAATGCGCTGCTCGAGCACTTCGTCCGTCGGCTGATCAGGGGCCACTCGGGCGCGGAGACTTGCCCACAGGCCCTGTCCCCGATTACGGGCGTCGCACCACGTCGACACCGTGACGTCCTGGAGCCGCCCCTTCGCGGACACGAGCTGGTCGCGCGCCAGGGCGCGGCGGCGGGAACCCGACGCGGGATCGAGCGCGTACATCAGGCCGGCGCCGACGGCAGCGCCGGCAAGGGAGGCGAGCTTTTGCATGATTGTCTCCTTTCCGGATCCTGCTTATAGGTGACGTTGAGTCCTGACATGGTCACCATCGACGTGTTCGGGTGGTCAAAAAACTATTTAGCAAGCGCTATGCCAGCGTTTGGCCTACTGAGCTCGTGACCCGTATCGGGCGGCGATTCGTGCTGGCCACCTCCGGGCACCGGCGAGCCGCCAAGAGTAAACCCGCGTGGCACACATAATGCTCGTCAGTGTTATGCGGGACCCATACACGTCATCTGACAGAGTGTTCCATGACAACGGTCACTCCCAGAGGAGCCAGCGATGCTCAGGAGCATGAGAGACCTGCAGGGCTTCACGATCGGCGCGACCGATGGTGAGATCGGACATGTCGATGCGTTCTACTTCGACGATACGAGCTTCACGGTTCGGCATCTGGTGGTCGATACCTCGGGCTGGCTGAGCGGCCGAAAGGTCCTCATCTCGCCGATGGCCCTCGGTGACGTGGACTGGGACCGCCGGCGCATCAATGTCGCCTTGAGCAGGGGCCAAGTGGAACAGAGTCCGCCGATCGAGACAGATCAGCCGGTCTCGCGCCAGCAGGAGGTTGAGTACTACCGCTACTTCGGATATCCGCCGTACTGGACCGGACCTTACCTCTGGGGCGGTTATCCGTATCCCGTTCCGCCGCCGGGTGCTCCCACGAGCCTCGAGCAAGAAGAGCGGCCCTGGAACTGGAGCGGCCGGGAGGGCGGCGATCCGCACCTCAGGAGCTCGGGTGACGTGATTGGCTACTACATCGCGGCCACCGATGGCGATATCGGACATGTCGAAGACTTCTTGGTGGATGACGCCACCTGGGCGATTCGCTACATGGTGGTGGACACGAGCAACTGGTGGCTCGGCAAGAAAGTGCTCGTTTCGCCTGAGTGGATCGCCGGCGTGGACTGGAACGAGTCCAAGCTGCACGTCGACATGACGCGAGAACAGATCAAGAACGCTCCCGAGTATGATCCATCAGGGCCGCCCCTGAGGGACTATGAGATGCGCCTGCACGACTACTATGGACGGCCCGGCTATTGGCGAGACGAGGCGACGACGCGGCGATCCTCCTAGGGACGGTCGAGTCGAGGCTACTCGGTCCGGACATTTCGACCGTGTAATCTCTTCACTTGGGCTGGGCGCGAGATTCCAGAAGCGGGATCTCAAAATGGGAAGGCATCAGGGGGGCGTTGATCATGGCACGGGCGACACGTCGCCGGCGCAGCGCGAGCAAACCCCACGGACCGTCGGCGCAGAGGCGTCCTCGCCGGACGGCCGGCACGGGCCAGGGGAAGAAGTGGTCGCAGCGCGTCACGCGGACGAGCAACGCGCTGGACCTCGAACCCAAGGTCTTCAAGCTTCGGAGCGCGACGGCCGTGGCCGCCTCCCTCAAGCGCTCTGCACTTCGCAGCAGGCGCCGCAAGGCCTCCCCCTATCAGTCCGCGGTATCCATGCTTAACTTCTACCTCAATCGTGCCGGCAAGGGACTGAACCCTTCACAGCGACGCGTGCTCGAGCGTGCCAAGGGCGAGCTACGCAAGGCCTTCGGGCGTGAGCCGGCATCCCGCCGGCCAAGGAGATAACCATGCCAGAGAAGAAGACCGTGGAGCGTGCGGAGGAAGACCTCCGCAAGGGCAAGCGGCCATCGACGGCGGCCGGCGAGTTTGTTCGGGAAGAGATGCATCACATCCGCGAAGGCAAGCATGGCGCCAAGTCCACCAAGCAGGCGATCGCCATCGGTCTCTCGAAGGCCCGGCGCGCAGGCGTCCCGCTCGAGCCGCCCGCCGAGGGCCAGACCTCCGAGCGCACCCGCGAGTCCGCCGAGCGCGCCTACGAGATCGGGCAGGGCGAGCGGGAGCCCCGGGCGCCGTCGCCCAAGCGCGCCCGCGCCATCTCGAAGGCGCTGAAGCACGAGGGCGGTCGCGCGGCGTCGAAGGCGGCGCTTTCCCGGCAGGCCAAGCGCTCGGCGCGCCAGCGCCAGGGCACCAGCCGCTCGCCCAAGGCCGCGGCGCAGCGTGGGGCGGCCACGCGGGTGCGCACCGGCATCGCCAGCGAGGCCGCACGGAAAGCAGCCCACACCCGGGCGCGGCACCGGAGTCACGCAGGGAGATCCGGGGCGGCGAACAAGACTGCGCGGTCGCGGAAGGCCTAACTCTCGCCGGTGCCGGGGTAGATCCCGTGCCATGACAGCCGGACCCATGGCCAGGCTGTCATGGCACGTCTGCCCTACTCCTCGGCGGGCATCTCCAGGTCCTGGCCTCGGCCGCGACGGCGGACGGGCGCGGGCTCGAGCGGCCTTATCACTTCGTCACCAGCGGGTGTCTTCTTCCGCTGCGTGCCCCGTGGCGGCAGCAGGCGCTGACGCTCGACCTCCTCGGTCAGCGGTCGGTTGGAGATCCCCGCCTTCTCTGCCACGCCCGGTCGACGTGAGGCCGCCGGTGCCGTGCCGACCCGCTCTTCGGGCGCTTGGCCGGTCCGACCGCGTCTCGGCGAGCGGCGCGAGGCCGGGCCGCGGCCCGGCGCTCGGCTCGGCTGGGTCGTCTTCTTCTTTTCTTGTCTCTTTGCATGAGCTTTCGCCATCGCGCAATCCTCCTGCTGAGGGTACTGGCAAGCTCAATGCCAACGATCTTGCCTGGGGGGGACTGTCGGGAGCCGAGTGGACCTGCGTCGGAGTGGGCCCGCTAGGCGCACGCCAGCGCAACAGCCGATGTCTCAGAGACGCACGGCCGCCGCGGCTCTCAGCCGTCTCAGCAATTGCCGCCGGGGCCGCCGAAGTAGCGCGGCCTCCTGGGTCTCGGTCAAGGATACTCGGTCCCGTTGTCGAGCGCGTCGAGGGGTCAACCTGACCCCGCTGCGGGAAGCAGACGTGAGGGAACCGCGCGGTCGTCAGGGCATGACAGTGAACGGCCGCATCATGTCGTTGTCCTCGTGCTCGACGATATGGCAGTGATAGACATAATTCTGAGGTGCCATGACCCCCGTCGGCAGCTCGAACTTGGCCCGGATAGTGGTGAAGTAGCCCGGGTCCGCTCTGACCGTATCCTTGAAACCGCGCTCCTCCGGGGCGGGAGGGACCATCGGACCGGTGGCGAATGGCGTCGGGTCGATCCCGCCGGGTACACCGTTCGGTCCGCCGTACGCCGCCTCGTAAGCCTCGGCGTCGAACGGGGTCCGGCCGATCACCTGGAACATCACCAGGTGCGTGTGCATCGGGTGGGTGTCCCCGGTGAGGTTGACGTAGACCCAGTCCTCGACCGTGCCGATCTTCGGTGTCTCCGTCGTGGCTCCCTCGTCGAAGTGCACGGCGTTCACGTTCAGGAGCCACTCCACCTCCTCCGGGTCGATCTCGTTGAGGGTGTTAATGCGGGTAGCGACCGGGTTGCGCAGATCGGCCTTGCGGCCGGGCAGATGGGAGGGAATCGACGAGGGGCCAGGCTGGCTGACCGTCGTGCCCACCCGAATCTGCATGACCTGCTCGAGGGACGGGGCCGGGTTCGACACCGGCTTCTTCGGCTTGTGGTTCTTCATCACCAGTGTCTTGCCGGCGAACTTGGTGAAGTCGACGAGCACGTCAGCCCGCTCGGCCGGGGCTAGCACTATCTGCTTCACCCGCGCGGGCACATCGAACAGGCCGCCCTCGGCGCCGATCTGCCACAGGGCCGGGCCGCCGATGTCGAGACTCAGGATCCGCGCGTTGCAGCCGTTCAGGACGCGGAACCGGTACATCCGGGGCTCGACGTTCAGATACGGCCAGACCTTCCCGTTGACCAGCATGGTGTCACCGAAGTATTCACCGATCCACGTCACCCCTTCGATCTGGCTCGTCGGGTACAGGAACGTCCCGTCCGGGTTGAACTGCCGGTCCTGGACGACGAGCGGGATCTCATAGGCTCCACCCGGAATCCCGATCGGGTTCGGCTCCCTGCCGGTATCGAACGCGTCCCGGAGGATGTAGGCGCCCGCGAGCCCGGCGAAGACATTCAGCCGGGTGGCTCCGAGGCCGTGATCGTGGAACCAGAGCAGCGAGGCCGGGTTCTGCGGCAGCTGGTTGGGGTAGAAGACCGACTGCGTCTGGCCCGGGCCGAACCCGTCCGGGGTGACCGCGGGATTGCCGTCGCTGTCTGCCCTCACGAAGCCGCCATGGAGGTGGGTCATGACCCGTACCTGGTTGCCGTGCGGCGTCAGCCGCGTGTCGACCGGGATCCAGGCGGGATACGTCGCCGGGAGACCGTGCGTGTAGCTCACGTCAAGGGGGGTGCCACTCTGGGCAACGATGACCATCCCGAACGAGCCGGCCTGCCCTGCCAGCCCGGAGCCGTCGTCGTATGCCCACAGCGGGGTTGGCGGCAAATCAGGATGGAGCTGCCGGCTGATCTGGGTCTGCGTGAATGAGTACGTGTTCGGTGGTGCCGTCGGCGTGGCGACGACGATCCCTGCTCCCGGTACCGGCAGCGGCTCGAGGTACTTCCTGAGCTTGCCGCCCTTCGCGGCGCGCGCAACCGGGATTCCAACCGTCCAGGGCAGTGTCACGGAAGCACCAACTCCCAAGCCGTGCTGAAGGAAGCGACGGCGCGTCATGCGATTCATGGATGCCCCCTCGGAGCTGCGGCGAGGATCAGAAGCCTCGCCAGGGTGACGCTGCTCAGGTGCCGTGATTGCCAGCGTTGGTCCCCGGTCCGCATGGCCAAGGACCTTGTCATGTCATTCGGACCTGCTGCGCTTGAGCCGACGCATATGGACACACGTCGAGAGGAGGGAGCATGAAGTGTGCCCGAAGCAAATCGACTAGAATCGGGAGGTTGCGGGGATAAGGGACGGGACGGGTACGAGCAAAGCCACCCCGGTGGGGCGATGGCGCCCCAACGCAATCAAGGGTACGACAGCGGGCGGAGACGGCTTCGATCGCGGGCCGGCTGACCGGACCCTGCGTCAGTACCGGGGTCTAAGGCCTTGTCAGATAATAAGTGAATGAATGTGAGGACACCATTGCTACGCTTGAAGCGTGAACGTCGCGCTGTACCGGGCAAAGTACAAGGCCTTGGCCCCGGCGCTGACCGAGCGCGCGCGGCGGCTGTGGGCCGCGA
>WNFV01002489.1_pt1 | contig 24466 bp, 15 predicted proteins | sample 5400101 | NCBI WGS metagenome assembly WNFV01 (sample SAMN13153361, study PRJNA577476) | soil metagenome | isolation source: 115 cm soil or saprolite under grassland replicate 1 | place: USA:California | collected 2016-06-15 | reverse complement strand
GGCTTCGTCAACTACGACAACGTGATCGGCTCGTACGTGCAGTGGACCGTCAACGCCGCCTCCGCCGGCACCGCCAAACTGACCTTCCGCTACTCCAACGGCACCACCACCAACCGGCCCATGGACATCACCCTCAACGACGGGCTCGTCTCCGACGAACTGGCGTTCAACGGCACCCCCAACTGGGACACCTGGGCCACCGCCACCATCACCGTCACCCTCAACGCCGGAGCCAACACCATCCGGGCCACCGCCACCACCGCCAACGGCGGACCTAACCTCGACTACCTCGAAGCCTCCTGACCTACGGCCCGGCGTCTCCAGTCAGCCGGTTGATCGGAACCGTCTACTACTCGGTGGTCGAGACACGCGCAACCCCAGCCGGTCCTGAGACGCCCCGGCGACTTTCCTACGCCGATACGGCGGTCACGAGCCGGTGGGCCAGGACACCTGGGTCGAGTGGTAGTAGTTGATGCCCATGACGTGCCAGCGTGGGCCCTGGGCGCCCAGCCGTGCCGTGAACGCGGTGAAGTCGTGGGTACTCGTCGGTGACCAGCCGAGTTCGGCGATCGCGGGCAGCCGGGGGAAGGCCATGTACTCGATGTCGGCGATCGTTTCGATGGTCTCGGTCCACAGTGGAGCCTCGACGCCCCGGACCGAGGAGGCGCTGACTCCGGTCAGGTACGCGCCGGGGTCCCAGCCGTAGGCGGTGTCGACGTCGATGTAGCCGGCCCAGCGCTGGCCCAGCCGGGTGCGCGCGTTGTACTTCATGTCGAGGTACGCGTGGTTGGCCGGCGACATGATGAGCTGCGTACCTTGTGCCGCGGCCGCGCTGACCGCGGTGTTGGACGTGGTGGTGCCCCAGTACTGCGCGATGGTCGACGGCAGCGGGGTGCCGTTGACGACGTCGTGCCACCCGATGACGGTCTTGCCGTGCGCGGCGACGATCTGCTGGGCGCGGTTGATGAAGTAGGCGTAGTCGGCGGCGGTGGTGGAGTTGGCCTCGTCACCGCCGATGTGTACGTAGGGACCGGGGGTCAGCGCCGCGAGCTCCGCGATGACCTGGTCGATGAACGTGTAGGTGATCTCCTTGGATACGCACAGCGAGCTGAAGCCGACCTTGGTGCCGGTGTAGAGCCTCGGCGCGGTTCCGTCGCAGTTGAGCTCGGCGTAGGAGGCCAGGGCGGCGTTGGTGTGCCCGGGCATGTCGATCTCCGGTACCACCGTGATGTAGTGGGCGGCGGCGTAGGCGATGATCTGCCGGTAGTCGTCCTGGGTGTAGTAGCCGCCCGGGCCACCGCCCACAGCCGTGCTGCCGCCGTAGAGGGCGAGGTTGGGCCAGCTGTTGATGACGATGCGCCACCCCTGGTCGTCCGACAGGTGCAGGTGCAGGTAGTTCACCTTGTACAGGGCGATCTCGTCGATGTACCGCTGGACCGTGGCGACGGGGAAGAAGTGCCGGGCCACGTCGAGCATCGCTCCTCGGTGGGGGAAGCGCGGGTAGTCCACGACGTGTCCGCCGGTCACCGGCCAGGGGCCGGGCTGGACGGTGCCGGCGTCGGCGGCCGGTGGCAGCAGTTGGCGCAGCGTCTGCACGCCGGCGAACAGCCCCGCCGGCTGGTTGGCCCGGATCGCGATGGCGGACCCGGTGACGTCGAGCTGGTAGCCCTCGGTACCGACGGCGGCCGGCGCACCGGACAGCAGCAGCGCGATCCCGTCGGTCGGCGTGGAACTCGTGGCATCGGAGACCGGCAGCGGGAAGCCGGTCGAGCGGCGCAGCGCCGCGGCGAACTGACCGCCGATCGCGGCCGCCTCGGTGGAGCCGGGCTCCGTGTAGACATTCGTGGCCGTCGTGATGTCGTAGCTGACACCGGTACTGGCGACCGCGCTGACCGGTGCCGGTACCACCGAGGTGAGCGGCACCGGTGAGCCGGCGGCGTGGGCCGGCACGGCCAGGGAGACCGAGCTCACGACCGTGGCCGCGGCGACGACGAACAACGCGAGAGCGGGCGCTGACCGGCGCCGGGTGGTGCGAACAGTCATGGTGTCCTCCGGCCGTGGTCCGGCCTGCGGGGACGCGCCCGCGGGCCGACGATGGCGAACCTCATCGGTGCCTTGGTCAGGAAGGATACTTAACAGATGCCGGCGGCGCATCGGCCCTGCGGTCGGAGTCAGCGGTGTCGGCGCAACTGGGCCGTGATCGACGGGTCGGTGATCCGGGCGTCGTCGGCGAGCAGGAACGCCTTGCTGAGGACCAGCGCGAGCCGGTCGTCCTCGAAGGGCAGGAAGACCGGCTGATGTCGTCCGCGCGGGGACGGCACGATGCACAGGTACGCATTTCCCGGCTCCATCAAGATGTTTGCGCTGCCCAGGTGGATCTTGTAAGTGTTCAGCTGCCCCCGCACGACGAGATAGCGCTCGGTCAGCGTGCACCGATCGGCGATCTTCGTCCGCGGGATGATCCGCTCCAGCGCGCTCCGCCGGACCTGTGCCGTCGCCGTCAGCTCGGCGCGGCCCGCCTCCTGCCAGTAATCGACGTAGCGGTCGTCCTCGCGGTCCATCCAATGGGGATCGGCGGCGATCGAGGTCACGGAGACGAACAGGTCCACGTCCCGCATGCCCTCGCAAAGGACGATGGCCGGGACGTCGGCCAGCCGCGCCGTTCGCCAGGCCCCGCCGGCCCGCCGGTCGAACCACACCCGGTCGGTGCTGGCGCACTGGACGCCGTCGGGTTGGTGGTCGCGGTAGTGCTGACGGAACCCGATCCGCCACGCCCCGGCGGCGAGAACCCGGTACGCGTCATCCGTTTGCCCGCTGTCCCATGGGCCGAGCATCGAACAGCCCCAGCCCCGGGCCTTCATCAGCGCGTACAACTGACGGTAGTGCACGATGTGGGCCGCGAACCGGTTGGAGTAGGTACCGGTCTCCACCTCGGCCGGCGTCAGCAGGTACACCTCCCGGAACGCCTGTTTGAACGGTTGCCGCAGCTCGCGATCGGTGAGCAGGTCGCGCCAGGCCCGGATCTCCTCGGCCGACGTGGTGAGCGGGTGCCATAGCCGGATCTCGGCGTCCGGCTCCGGCTCGGCCAGCACCGTGCCGGTCAGATCCGCAAGACCGTCGCGGGTGGGGAGGACCGCCCGCCACCGGCCGGCCGGGCCCGGCAGCTCCCAGATCAGGCGCCGCACCACGCTTCCCCCGAGACCGTCCGCCGCCAGCTCATCACGCCAGCGTCGGTAGGGCAGCGTGGTGCCGGCGGTGAACCCGGCTTCCAACGACCGGGCGAGCGTGGCGAGGTGTTCGCGGGCCTGCTTGACCAAGCCGCGCAGCTCCTTCATCGTGTCGGCGTGGTCGCGCCGTACGGATGCCGGGACGGTCGCCGACGCCTTGCCGCCCGCCCACCGCCAGGCCAGGTCGACGTCATGGGACAGGGCGATGACCGCCTCGTACCCGCCCACGGTGACGGTGCGGACGCCATCGGGGCCGAACCCGAGATCGGGAAGCCGGAAGGCCACGTCGGGCTGGTCCCCCAGGGCCCGTTCGATCCGCTTGAGGTTGCGGTCGAGCTGTTTGTGTACGCCCTTGTGCCGGGCCGCGGCGCGCGCGGCACGCAGCGCGGCCAGCGCCTGCGGGGCGGGGAAGTCCTCGACGGCGCGGGCTACCTCGTACAGCAGCGCCTGGGAGGGGAGCGTCTTGGCGGCGGTCGGCGCCACGGCGACACCCAGCAGGAGCGGTCGCAGCAGGTCCATCAGCCAGGGCTCGTCCCGGAGCAGGGCGACCCGCACCGCCCGGCCCAGCGCCCCCACCTCGTCCCTCCCGAATGCCGCGTCCGCTCCATAGGCGATCCTGCCGGACTGGATGTCGGCGACTCGGGCGTGAGCCGCCTCGAGAGCCCGGCGGGCGAACGAGGCATACGCCGGCATGGCCGCCAGTCGTTGCCACGCGTCGGGCAACATTGGCGGCGAGTGGTACGAGCGGTCGCCACAGACCTCCGCGACCAACGCCTGGGCGGTGGGGCCGAGGCCGGACAACACCCCGACCTCGTCCCTGGCGATCGGCTGGAGCGACCACCTGAACAGCCTGGTCTCGATGGCCCCGGTCAACCCGCCGCCAAGCCCCGCCAGGGCCAGGAGCGCATACGGCTGATCATGCCGGCCCCGGTCGACGAGTAACTTGACCAGCTTCCCGGCGGATCGCGCCGCCTCCTCCGGCCACGGTCCCGCGCAGCGAAGCAACGCGTTGACGGCCAGCACCGGCGTCCCGCCGTACCCCAGCTCCGCCAGCTCGTGGACGAGGGCGGACAGCATGGCGGCACACGATTCCGGCGTGAACGCCGGCTGCCGTAGGCGAACCGCCTCCTCGACGCCCATCTTCACCAGGTAGGCCGGATGCTGCCCGGGCAGGCGACGGGCGGCGGGCAACAGTACGCCGAGCTCCCGGTCGCTGAGCCGGGATTCATCGACCGTCTGACGGGCGATCGGGTCGTCCTCGGCCGCCCCGGGAACGGTCAGCACCCGCAGCAGGCTGGCCGCGTACGTCGACAAGGCCACGTCGGGGACCGCCGCGGGCATCAACCACCGACCAGGGGAACGAGCCGGAGAAACGTGATCTCGGCGCCCGTCCGGAGGTCGACCTGCGCGTCGAGGTCCTCGACCTGCCGGTCGTCGACGAAGACGACGAAACCGTTGCGGCGGAAGGCCGCCACGGCGCGTTCATACTGGCGGTTCGGATCCACCCGGCGATGCTCGTCGGTGCGGGGGCCATTAAGCTCCCGCTCGGTCTCCGTCGGCTGCACCAGTCCCCGGAACTCCCCCGAACGCCGGGCGTTGTGCTCCGCGACCTCCTGGAACACGCGGCGACGGATGACCTCGCGTAGCGGCAGCCGCTCTTCGAAGATCTCCAGATGCCACACATCGTGCTCGCGACCCGCGGTCGTCTCGTCGACGATGCCCACCATGACCATGGCGGGTCATTCTAGGGTTCGACGCCACAACCCGCAGACCGCCGGGTGACCTGCGGTCCGGCTTGTCGCCATTCAGATCTCCCTGTTGTGCTGGCCGAGGGCGGGTGGTGGCCGGCGGTAGCTCACCGGGGTGTCCGACAGGTGCAGCGGGCTCGCGACGCTGCGGACCGGGCCCTGGAACACCGCCGGTTCCAGGCCCAGGCTATCGGCGAGCGCGAACGCCTCGTCGATGTCGTTGACCGCCCCGCACGGCACGCCCGCGGCGGACAGGGTGGCGATCCAATGGGCGGCCGGCCGCGTGCCCAGGATCTCTTCCAGCGCCGAGATGAGTGCGCCGCGGTGGCGTACCCGGGATGGGTTGTCCGCGAAACGGGGATCGGCCGGCAGCCGCGCGACTGCCTCGCCCCCGACGGCGGTCAGCGCCTGGCACAGGTGGCCGAACTGGCCGTCGTTGCCGACCGCGATCGCGATCGGCCGGTCGGCGGTGCCGAGCGTCTCGTAGGGCGCGATACTCGGGTGCCGGTTACCGAGCCGCCCGGGTACCACGCCACCGTTGAGGTATGCCGACGCCTGGTTGACCAGACCCGCCAGGAGACTGCTCAGCAGGTCGACGTCGACGCGCTGGCCGCGGCCGGTGCGTTCGCGGGCGTAGAGCGCGGCGAGGACACCGGCGGCGAGGTTCTGCCCGGCGAGGACGTCGACCAGCGCCACGCCCACCTTGGTGGCCGCGCCGTCCGGCTGTCCGGTGATGGACATGAGCCCACCGACCGCCTGGATGAGAAAGTCATAGCCGGGCAGCTTCGCACCGGCGCCGCGGCCGAAGCCGGTGATGCTGGCGTAGACCAGGCGCGGGTTCTCTTCGACGAGCTCGTCGTAGCCGAGGCCGAACCGCTCCATCGTGCCCGGCGGGAAGTTCTCGACGAGCACGTCGGCACGTAGTGCCAGGGCGCGGGCGGTCGTCCGACCGTCCGGTGTGGACAGATCGAGGGTCACGCCGCGCTTGTTGCGGTTGACGGCCAGGTAGTAGGTGGAGCTGCCGTCGGGTGCGTACGGCGGCGCCCAGGAGCGGGTCTCGTCACCAGTGCCGGGTCGCTCCACCTTGACCACGTCCGCGCCGAGGTCCCCCAGCGTCATGGTGGCCAGCGGGCCGGCCAGCACCCGGGAGAAGTCGGCGACGAGGATCCCGTGCAGCGGACCGGGCCTTTCCTGCGCGTCACTCATGCGTGTTTCCTGACCTGCTGCGCCTGCCGGAGGGCTTGGATGTGATCACATTATGGCCAACGTCGAGTGGCGGAGGTCCGGTGCCACGGCGCGGCGTACCGGCGGGGCATACCCGCGGCCCGGTTGCGATCTGGGTCGGACTGCGCTGGCATTAGATGGTCACGTTTTCCGCACCGGTTGTGGGCGGGCCGCTGAGCCACCGCGGGCCGCTGAGCCACGCGGTCGCTGAGCCACCGAGGGAGGCCGTCGCGATGCGGCAGACCATAACGTTGGGCCGGGTGGCCGGCATCCGACTGGGACTCAACGGCGGCGCGGTGGTGATTGTCGTGCTGCTCGCGGCGGGGCTGGCGTTCGGGCGGCTGCCCGCGGTCCACCCCGGGCAGAGCCCCGTGGTCTACCTCACCGCAGGACTCGTCGCGGCGGTGCTGTTCCTGGCCTCGATCCTGGCGCATGAGCTGGCCCACGCGCTGGTCGCGCGGGCCAACGGAGTCGAGGTCGAAGCGATCACGCTGTGGCTCCTCGGCGGGGTGGCCGAACTGCGTAACGAACCGAAGACGCCGGGGGCCGAGTTCGCCATCGCCGTCGTCGGGCCGGTGACGAGCGGGGTGGTGGGCGGCCTTTTCGGGGCTGTGGCATTCGGGCTGTCCTCGGCCGAGGCCGGCGGGATCGCCGTCGCGGTAGCGTCCTACCTCGCGGTCACGAACGTCGCGCTGGCCGTGTTCAACCTGGTACCCGCGGCTCCTCTCGACGGTGGCCGGGTGCTGCGGGCCGCGGTGTGGCGGTGGACCGGCGACCGGGCGCGGGCGGCGATCGCCGCGGCGCGGGCGGGCCGGATCTTCGGGCTCGTGCTCATCGGCGGAGGCGTGGCCCAGGCGCTGCTCCTGCGTAGCGGGCTGGGCGGTCTGTGGTGGGTGCTGCTGGGCTGGTTCCTGGTCCAGGCTGCCGCCGCCGAGGAGGAGCGGGCCAGGCTCGGCCGCAAGCTGCACGGGGTGACGGTGGCCGAGGTCATGACCGCACGGCCGGTCGTGGCCGATCCGGACCTGCCGGTGGCCGGCTTTATCGACCGGGTTGCCCTGGCCGACCCGTACTCCACCTATCCGCTGGTCGACCGGCACGGCCGCCTCACCGGCCTGGTCACGCTCAACCGGATCAGGGCGGTACCTCCGCAGCAGCGCGCGACCCGGCGGCTGGCCGACATCGCCTGCCCGCCGGACCAGGTACCGGTGGCCAGACCCGAAGAACCCCTCGTCGACCTGCTGCCCCGGCTCCACGGCTGCGTCGACGGGCGCGCCGTCGTGGTGGACGACGCCGGACGCGTCGTCGGCCTGGTGTCCCCACGCGACATCAGCAACGCCATGGCACTCGCCGACCTGCGCGCCGCGCAGCCGTACCCACTGCTCGGCGCCGACCTCAACGCCGGGCCAACGGGCCGGGCAGGTACCTGACCGCCGGGCGTTGGCTCCCACACAACCTTGTCGTACCGCCCCGGCGACTCAGGCATCGGCCGATACAGGGCGCGGCTGCGCGAGTGTCACGAGGGCGACCGAGGCCACCGCGAAGACAGCGAGGATGACGCCGGCCGTGGGCAGGGCGGCAACGGTACCAAGCAGGGCTACGCCGAGCGCGGAGCCGGCCTGCCGGCCCGCGTTGAACGCGCCCTGCCCGGTCGCCGCTAGCTGCGGGGGCGCCGCGCTCGCCATGTCGGCCGTCGCCGCCGGAATGGCGAGCGTACTGCCGAGGACCAGGAACACCTGGGCACCGAGCACCCAGCCCAGTGAATGCGATCCGGCGAAAGCGAGCAGGACCCCGGACACCACGTCGGCGGCAAGCCCGACCAGGATCACCGGCCGGGCACCTATGCGTGCCACCAACCGGCCGGCGACCAACGGCAGGACGCACATCGGCAGGGTCATCGGCAGGAACGCGGCGCCGGCCTGGACCGGGCTGAGGTGCCGGGTGTCCTGCAGCCACAGGGTCAACGCGAAGAACACCCCGTAGAAGACCATGCTCGCCACGGCACCGGCGACGAGGTCCGCCCGTACCCGCGGCAGGCGCAGCAGGGCCGGCGGAAGTACCGGACCCGGGGCGCGCCGCTCCACCGCCACGAGTGCAACGACCGCGCACGCCGCGAGGGCGAGGGCGACAACCGGTCCCGGCCGGGCCCAGCCGCCGGTACCCCCGTCGATCAGCCCGAACGACAACGCGCCCAGCGCGATCACGGACAGCACGAGCCCAGCCCCGTCGATCGGCTTGCCGGCGGTGCCCGGGCGGTGCCCGCTCAGCCGGTGCGAGAAGAGCAGCGCCAGCAGCGCAATCGGCGGGTTGACCAGGAACACCAGGCGCCATCCCCCGGCCGCGACGAGCCCGCCGCCGATGATCGGTCCGGTGACCAGACCGATGCTGGTAACCGCCGCCCAGGCACCGACCATCCGGGACCGCTGCGCCCGGTCCGGGTACAGCGCGGCGAGCAGGGCCAGGGAGGCGGGCACCAGTCCCGCCGCAGCCGCCCCGAGCAGTGCCCGCCCAGCGATGAGCAGACCGATGGTCGGTGCCGCCGCGCACAGCAGCGAGACGACCAGGAAGCCGGCGAGCGCGGCTCGGTACACGCGGCGGGGGCCGAACCGGTCGGCGATGGAGCCGGAGGCGAGCAGGAGCCCCGCGAAGACCACCGTGTACGCGTTGACCGTCCAAGGCAGTGCGGCGCCGGACGCGTGCAGGTCGCGGTGCAGATCGGGCAGGGCGACGGTGAGCACCGACGCGTCGAGCAGGACCAGGAAGTTACCCGCGGCGACGCCGAGGAAGGGGCCGGCGGTACCTGGCCGGGCCGGCGCGGGTGCGGTGGCCGAGACGTCGATGGCATTGGCTGTACCGGTCATGTGCCCCAGGCTCGGGCTGGCTGGTCCATCTGACCAGGCCGCCTTTCCGATGCCCCCATCGGAGAATCCGATGGCAGAATGGCCGGGGTGGATTCCCGGCGCCTCCTGGCTTTCGTCACGGTGGTCGAGCTCGGCGGCATCTCGGCCGCGGCGGAGAGGCTCGGCTACGCGCAGTCGAGCCTGAGCGCGCAGCTGCGTAGTCTCGAGGCGGAGCTCGGTGCGGAGTTGGTCAGCCGCAGCAACTCCGGCGTCAGCCCGACCGACGCCGGCCGGCGCCTGCTGCCGTACGCGCATGAAGCCCTCACCCTGCACGAACGGATGCGGCGCGCGGTCGCCGACGCCCGGCCGAGGCTGCGTGTCGGCGCCCTGGAGACGCTCGCGGACGAATGGCTGCCCGACATCCTGGCCGCCTACCAGCGGGGAGCCGCCGGCCCGGGCAGCGTCGCCGAGGTCACCCTCACGGTCGCCAACCGGGAGCGGCTGCGCGCCGACCTGGCCTCCGGCGCACTCGACCTGGTGTTCCTGTTCGACAACGGCGGCCCGAACGCCGGCCCCCACGCGACGGTCGCGGGTGACCAGGTGGTCCTGGTGGCCGGCCCGGAGCATCCCCTCGCCCGCACCGGTGTGGTGGCGCCGGACGAGCTGCTGGACACCGAGTTCCTCATCGCCGAGCCCGGCTGCACCACGCAGATGCTGGTCGACCGGTTCGGCCGCGACCTGACCCACCGCACCCCGATCAGCATGGTCACCGGTTCGCTGGCCGCGCTGTGCCGGCTGGCGGCGCACGGGCGGGGGGTGGCACTGCTGCCCGCGCTGACCGCGCACCGCTATCTGGAGGCCGGCGAGTTGGTGGAGATCGAGGTGACCGGTGGCCTGCCGATGGTGAGCATCCAGGCGCGGTGGCGCGACCGCGCGGGTGGGGCGGATTCGGCGGTACCCGCGCTGCTGCGCCTGGCCGGCCGGCACCATCCGCCCCGCGGCCAGGTGCCGCCCGAGCCGCTCGGCCGGCAGGCAAGCTGACCGAGGGCAGGGCGGGTCGCGCCTTGCCCGGCGACCGACAGTCCACAGTGGACCAGCGGGCCTGCGCTGGCTGAGGTTCCCGCTGCGGATGCGACGTCACCCAGATCCTCGGCGGCATCACCAGGTCCACGTTCCACAATGGCGGTCGGCTGCGGTTCGGCGTCTGGCGGCCGGGTCGCCCATGGATCAGTACACGGTTACGCCGTACGCGTTGGCCGCTTCGGGGACGGGCTGGTAGAAGGTCGTGCCACCGGTCTTGCAGTCGCCGCTGCCGCCGGAGGTGATGCCCAGCGCCTTGGAGCCGTCGTAGAGCGGACCGCCCGAGTCGCCGGGCTCGGCGCACACGTTGGTCTGGATCATGCCACTCACGACGCCGCCGCCCCTGCCGACGTAGCGGACCTTGACGTTGAGGGCGGTGACGGTCCCACTGTGAGTGCCGGTGGTTGAACCGGTGCGCTTGACCGGCTCCCCGACGTAGGCGTCCGCGGCGGCATACCCGCCGGGGTGGGTGAGCGAGGTGTTGTCGTAGCGGACCAGCGCATAGTCGTTGCCTGGGAAGCTGGAGGCGATGGTCGGGCCGATGAGCGTGGTGTGGCTGGCGTTGGTGTACCAGGTGTCGGCGAGGTTGCCGCAGTGCCCGGCGGTGAGGAAGTAGTAGGTGGCGCCGCTGACGACGTTGAAGCCGAGCGAGCAACGGTAACCGCCGCCGTAGATGGCGTCACCGCCGGACAGCAGCGGGGCGAACACACCGGCTGCGCGCTGGACCCGGACGGCACCGGCGTTGCCGCCCGCACCCTGCCTGATCTTCGCGATCTCGGTGCCGGAGACGGTGCTGTCGGCGGTGACGACCACGCGGTGCGACGCGTCGTCCACGTACCAGGCGATGCCCTCGACGCCCGACTGCTGCACCGCGTTGCTCACCGCGGAGAGCTGGCTGGAGCTGTACTCCTGAGGGGATGCCGCCGCCGACGTGGACAGGGCGAACGTGCCGACGACCATACCGGCGGCTGCGGCGAGCAGCCGGCGGCCCGGCCGCGGGAAGACGGGTGCTTGATCCTCATTGTCCCCCTCCTCAGGAATAGGACCAGATGGGTGGGGTCCCGTGAGTTGTCGCCCGAGGACGACCGTCGTCGTTCGACGTGTCCTCGCGACAGGAGCTGGTTCCCATCAGTATCTGAGGAGGTCGATGCGCCCAGCAAGAGGATCCGCTTGGGCTGTCGGTACCGAATGGACGGCGGGCAGCACCACCTGAGCGGCGTGGGCGCGGTGCTCGTATCCTCGTTTACCGACCGTGTACCGCACTTTCGGGGGTTGTCGTGAGCAGCCGGGTGGAGACGCTGGAGTTTCAGGCCGAGGCGCGGCAGCTGCTGCGCCTGATGGTCCATTCGATCTACACCAACAAGGACATCTTCCTGCGGGAGCTGATCTCCAACAGCTCGGACGCGCTGGACCGGCTGCGGCTGGAGTCGCTGCTGGACAAGGACCTGCAGGCCGACACGAGCGATCTGCACATCGACATCGAGGTGGACACGCGGGCGCGCACGCTGACCGTGCGGGACAACGGCATCGGCATGTCCCGCGACGAGGTGGTGGCCTTGATCGGTACGATCGCCAAGTCGGGGACGGCGGAGTTGCTAAGGCGGATCCGGGAGTCGAAGAGCGCGGCGGCGTCGCAGGATCTCATCGGGCAGTTCGGCGTCGGCTTCTACGCCACGTTCATGGTCGCCGACAAGGTGACGTTGCGGACCCGGCGGGCGGGCCAGCGCGAGGGCACCCGGTGGGAGTCCACCGGGGAGGGCACGGACAGCGTCGAAACCGTCGACGACGTGCCGCAGGGCACCGAGGTGACGCTGCATCTCAAGCCGATGGACAGCGAGGACGGGCTGTTCGACTACACGGACGAGGGGAAGATCCGGGAGATCGTCAAACGCTACTCGGACTTCATCGCCTGGCCGATCCGGATGGCGGTGGAGCGGACCGCCGAGTCCACGGACGAGGTCGACGCCACCACCCCGGAGATGCGGACGCTCAACTCGATGAAGGCGCTGTGGGCGCGCCCGCGCAGCGAGGTCTCCGACGAGGAGTACCGCGAGTTCTACCGGCACGTCGGCCACGACTGGACCGATCCCCTCGAGATCATCCACATGAAGGGTGAGGGGACCTTCGAGTACGAGGCGCTGCTGTTCATCCCGTCCCACGCGCCGCTGGACCTGTTCCTGAGCGAGGGCCGGCGCGGGGTCCAGCTGTACGTCAAGCGGGTGTTCATCATGGACAACTGCGACGCGCTGATGCCCGGCTACCTGCGCTTCATCCGGGGTGTGGTGGACGCCCACGACCTGTCGCTGAACATCTCGCGGGAGATCCTGCAGCACGACCGGCGGATCCAGGTGGTACGGCGGCGGCTGGTCCGCAAGGTGCTCGCGACGGTCAAGGACCTGATGACCGACGACGCGGAGAAGTACCGGACGTTCTGGAGCCAATTCGGCCGCGCCGTGAAGGAGGGGCTGCTGGAGGACCCCGACAACCGCGACACCATCCTGGAGATCGTCTCAGTCGCCTCGACCCACGAACCGCAGCGGTTGACGACGTTGCGCGACTACGTGGCCCGGATGAAGGACGGACAGAGCGACATCTACTACATGACCGGCGAGTCGCGGTCGACGGTGGAGAACTCACCACACCTGGAGGCGTTCCGGGCCAAGGGCTACGAGGTGCTCGTGCTCACCGACCCCGTCGACGAGCTGTGGCCGGAACGGATCGGCCAGTTCGACGGCAGACCGCTGCGGTCGGTCGCCATGGGCCAGATCGACCTGGACACGGAAGCGGACAAGAACAGCACCCAGACCGAGCGGGACCAGCAAGGCCAGGACTTCGCCGGGCTGCTGACCTGGCTCGGCGCCACCCTGCAGGAGGAGGTCAAGCAGGTGCGGCTGTCGTCGCGACTGACCACCTCCCCCGCGTGCCTCGTCGGCGACGACCACGGCCTCACGCCCACTCTGGAGAAGCTGTACCGGGCCACCGGCCAGGACCTACCGCCGGTCAGGCGCATCCTGGAACTCAACCCGACGCACCCGCTGGTGACCCGGCTACGCGAGGCTCACGAGCGCGGCGACGACCAGGACCTGCTGGCCGAGACGGCGCATCTGCTCTACGGCATGGCCCTGCTCGCCGAGGGCGGCGAGCTCAAGGACCCGTCCCGCTTCGCCCGGATGCTCGCCGACCGCCTGACCCACACGCTCTGACCGGCCGGTCCTGGCGTCCGGTGCCTCGGGCGCCCGGCGACTTGCGTCGGGGGTGGTTCCGGGTCGGGCCGGTCGCCTAGCCTCGGGGTCGTGACCGTCCACGAGCTTTCCCGCCTCGACGCGCGCCGTATTGCCGTGCGCGCCCAGCTGTTGGACAGCGCGCGGCCGACCGAGCTGCTCGACGTGGTGCGCCACCTGACGCTGCTCCAGATCGACCCGACCGCCGCCATCGCGCCGAATGCCGATCTCGTAGCGTGGAGCCGGCTTGGGTCGTCGTACTCGCCAGCCGAGTTGGACGCCGCACTTGAGAACCGGACACTGCTCGAACTCCTGGCGATGATCCGGCCCAGCGAGGACCTGGCACTCTACCGCGCGGAGATGGCCGAGTGGCCCGGACGCGGGAAGCTGCGCGACTGGCAGGTGTACCGCCGCGACTGGGTACGGGCCAACGACGCGTGTCGTCGGGACATCCTCGACCGGCTTGGTTCCCTGGGGCCACTGACGTCGCGGGATCTTCCGGACACCTGCACGGTGCCGTGGGGGTCGACCGGGTGGACCAATAACCGCAACGTCACGCAACTGCTGGACTTCATGACGCTGCGGGGCGAGGTCGCGATCGCGGGGCGGAAGGGGCGCGAGCGGCTGTGGGACCTGGCCACGCGGGTCTACCCCGATGACCCGGTGGTCCCCGTGGACGAGGCGCAACGCATCCGCAACGAGCGGCGGCTGCGCGCTCTGGGCATCGCCCGTGCCCGGGGACCGAAATACCCGGGCGAGCCGGCGGACGTGCGCGAGGCCGGCGAGCCGGCCGTGGTCGAGGGTGTCAAGGGCGAGTGGCGCGTCGATCCGTCCTTCTTGGGCCAACCGTTCTCGGGGCGCGCGGCGTTGTTGTCACCCTTCGACCGGCTGATCCACGAGCGCAGGCGCGCAATCGAGCTCTTTGCGTTCGACTACCAGCTGGAGATGTACAAGCCCGCTGACAAGCGCCGCTGGGGGTACTTCGCGCTACCCATCCTGTACGGCGACCGGCTGGTGGGCAAGCTCGACGCCACCGCCGACCGCAAGGCCGGGGTGCTCCGGGTCAACGCGATCCACCAGGACGTGGCCTTTGACAAGATCATGACGGCCGCGGTGGACCGCGAGATCAAGGATCTGGCGCACTGGCTCGAGCTGGACCTCACGCTGCCCGGTTGAATGAGCACTGGTGGTGCTTGACTAGGGGCGGGCTCGTTCGAAGTACGCCACGCACTCGCCCTGGGAGGAGAACGGCGGCTGCTGGAAGCCGCGCCAGCCGCCGTCCATGCAGTCGCGCTTGTCCTCCTGCACGGTGTACGTGCGCAGGTTCGGATCGGCGGCGATCTGCGCATCGGTGTACTTGATGGTGTCCCAGCCTTTCTGCGAGTACAGCCTGGTCTGGTCGGCGTAGTACGGCGAGTTCGGGTTGGTCGACTGTGAGTAGGTGAGGATCTGCCGTCCGGTCAGGCCCCCGCGGCCGAGTTCGACGGCCATCACGAATGACGAGCCGTGCACGATCTTCGGGTAGCCGGCGCCGGGCACGAGCGGGGCGGTGATCACGTTGAACGCGCCGGCCTCGTGGCGGTCGCCGTGAATCGGGATCCGTTCGGACCCGCGCGGCTCGCTCTGGATCGCGCCGAGCGGCGCGTCGAGGGGGATGCCGGTGAGCTTCTGGACGGCGTCGGCGAGCGCGGTCACCACGCGCGGGTCGGCGGCGGCGAGGTGGCGGGGGGTGTTCACCGGGTCGGTGGGCACGAACGCGTCGGCGAAGCGCAGGCCACCGGCGAGGGCGAACTCGCGGAACACATGACCGCCGCGGCTGTCCAGGTTGGCGTGCAGATCCCAGGCCCGAAGCGCGGCGCATGCCGCGCTCAGGTCGACGCTCGCGCCGTTGGTCGCGGTCCCGGTCGGGTGTGCGGTACACAACGCGACGAGGTCGTCGCGTACCAGCTCCCCGCCGTACACGCGGTCACCGAACTCGACCTGCCACAGGTTGGCGGTGGTGAACCTGGTGCCGGGCAGCCCGTCGGTGCCGGCGATACGCTGCTGGACCTGCAGCAGGCCGAGCCGGGTGCGCAGGCTGCGCGGCGTCTGCTCGTCGCCGATGATCCGCGGGAAGCCGGTGAGCGGCTGCTGCGGGTTGGCCAGCCAGTAGCTGTCGTTGGAGTTGGTCACGTAGTCGGCGCGGAAGCGCACGGGCAGCCGGGAAGGGCCGAAGATACCGGGTACCGCGGCGTCCGGGTCGGTGCCCAGCGCGCAGGACGAGGTCGACCCGTCGAGTACCGCCTGTCCGGTCGTGGCGTACAGCGGCTGGAACGGTACGGGGATGCAGGCCGCGGCGAGTTCGTCGGTGACCCGCGGGATGACCGAGTGGTCGCCGTAGAGCGCCTCGCCGGTCGCGTCGGCGGCGATCACGTTCACCCAAGGCAGGAACTGGTAGTGGTCGAGCACCGCCGTGAGCTGGCGCACCGAGCCGGCACGCCCCATCTGGATCCATCCGTCGATGGCCCGGTTGTTCGTGGCGTTGCTGTCGGTGATCGCGTACGCGGTGCTCGTGGTCCAGGTGAACGCGCCGGGTACCACGACGACCGGACCGAAGCGGGTGTCGTAGAGCGTCCGGGTGACCGGGGCGGTGCCGCCGGTCGGCACCGGCACCCGGATGGTGACGGTGCGCCGGGTCATCGCTTCCGGCTTGCCGTCGAACAGGTACGACGTCGGGTCGCCGGGCACCAGCGTCAGCCGCTGCCACACGAACCGGCGCGCGGTCGAGACGGTGTGGCTCCAGCCCAGCGTGGCGTTGTGCCCGATCTCGACGATCGGGTCGCCGATGAGCGCCGCGCCCTCCACGTCGTACACGCCGGGGATGCGCAGGTGCATCCGGTAGAACCGCTCGGCGCCGTCCCACGGGAAGTGCGGGTTGGCCAGGACCATCCCGGCGCCGTCCACGGTCGCCTCGCGGCCAAGACCGTAGGCGTTGCTGCCGGCACCCGCGGCGGTCCCGTCGAGAGCGGCCACCACGTCCGTGGCACCGGCGGCGCCGGCGGGGGCGGCCGCCGTGGCGGTCGGCGGTACCGCGGCGACGATGCCGTCCAGCAGCGCGCGGGAGCTGGCCCGCACCACGCTGGCCCAGCTCGTACGCCACAGATCCAGCTCGTTGACCTGGCGGACCCACGGTTTGCCGCTGCACCGCGGGTCGGTGAGGTGGGCAACCCCGGTCTTGCGGAGGTAGTTGTTGTACCCGGCGGCGAACCCACGAACGAGGTCGCGCGCCGCGCGCGACGGCGCGTGAACGCCGTCCGGTGCACCGGCGAGGAAGCGCTCGACGACGCGGTCGTCCTTCGCCTTCTGGAAGAACACGTCGCTGCGGACGTTCGGGTCGTTCGGGCCGGTGACGCCGAAGTACAGCGAACGGGTGGCATCAACGGTGACGATCTTCTCGGCGATGACACAGATGTTGTCCTCGGCCTGCACACGGCCAACGCCGAAGCCGAGGCTGGCGAAGTCGGCGGCGGTGATGTGCGGCACGCCATAGGACGCCCGACGGATCTCGGCCCAGTATCCCCGGATCTTTCCCGGCGGCCCTCCGGACGCGGGTGCGGCGCCCGTCAGAACCCCGGCGACGACGGCGCCGGCGACGACGGCGCGGCCGACCCCCGTGACAACGCTGGCACGGATCAATGGTCTGGTCATTGCGCACCTTCCACGACCGCTGGTTCTCGCACAGGGCGTGCGGCAGCGCGATCAGGCACGCCCATGGTCGTCGTAGCACGGCGCCGAGAGCCACGCAAGGGCGCGCGATCTTCCGGGGAAGGACGGGTTCCGGCGCCGGATGGATCTGGGTCATCTCCGCCCGTTAGGACGGCACGTCGTTCCAGGTGGACAGGCAGAAACGAGGCAGCGGTCGGTCTCCCGTTCAGCTACATCGGGCCTGCGCCCCGCCGGGCCCGATGTCGCAGGTACTCGCCGAGCTTGTCCAGGCTGTCGCGCGGCGGTCATCGACGATGTCCTGGTAGAACGCGTCATAGGCGAACGTGCGGCCGCCAGGCAGCGTGCCGTCGAGATGCTCTTGGCCGCCGACCCGGAAGTCCAGCGTGTACTCGCCGGTCGCCGCGAAGAAGTCCTCGTCTTCGCCGAACCATCGAGCCTTCGCCGGCTGGCTGGACCAGGCGGCGAAGACCCGCTCCGGCGGCACGGGAAAGGTGCGCTCGATGCAGAACGAGCCGTGGGCGACGCAGCGGTCGGTCATGGCGTGCTCTCCTTGGTCGGGGTGGACCGTGGCGCGGCCTCCGCGGCGAGGACCTCGCCGAGGCGGTCGAGGCGACGTTCCCAGGTGTGGCGGCGGGCTGCGATCCAGTCCTGCACGATGTCCAGCCGCTTGAGCTCGAGGCGACACGTGCGTACCCTTCCGATCTTCTCGGTCACGATCACTCCGCTGTTCTTCAGCACCTGCAGGTGCTGAAGAACAGCGGGCAGGGACATCGGGAGAGGCGCGGCCAACTCGGTGACGGTGGCGGGGCCGCGGCCGAGCCGCTCGACGATCCGCCTCCGGGTGGGATCGGCGAGCGCGTGCAGCAGCCGGTCGACGTCCTCCAGTTGGTTAGGCACGCGCTTAACTATCAGCTCCCGGAGGCCGATAGTCAAGCGTTGACTTAGGTATTGCCCCAGGCCCGCTCGAATGCTGCTTCCGGGTGGCGGGACCACCTCCCGTAGCGCCGACCGAATTCCAGGGCATCGTCACCCAGCGAGGACAAGTGCACACATACCGGGACGGCGCGGTCGCGGCGCCGATCGGCCCACCGGCCTGCGGATTCCGGGTATCCCTCGGCCAAGGCGGCCAGCTCAGCGGCCACGCCGCCGCGGCATGGCCCGGACGAGTGCGGCACTTGCGTCTCCGCGAGTGGTGACACGGTCGGCCCGAGGCGTAGCGTCCTGATGGCCTACCCCGGACGGAAGGGAACATTGACCGCGATCTTCGGAACGGCGTCGGGAGCGTTTCCCGGGCTCGAGGTGACAGCGGAACTCGGACGTGGCGCCGAGACGGTGGTCTACCGCGCTCGGCGAGGCGTCGAAGAGTACGCGGTCAAGCTCTTCACCGGCGTCAACGCCGACCCGGCACGGGCCCTGACCGCCATCCGGCGGGAGGCCGCGGTGATGGGCAGCGTCGGCCATCCGCTGCTGCCCCGGATCTTCGAGGTCGGCCAGGTCGATGCGGGACCTTATCTGGTTCTGGAGTACATCGACGGGTGCCCGCTGTCGGAGATACTCAGCTCCGGCCCCCTCGACGAAGCGCAGGCACTCCAACTCGCGATCGACATCGTCGGGCCCCTCGCCGCCGCGCACCGGGCGGGGCTGGTACACCGGGACGTCAAGCCCGACAACGTCATCGTCGGCGTGGGAGGCACGGCGCGGCTGATCGACTTCGGCCTGGTCGCGCGGGGAGGCGTGCGCGACGACCAGGTCGCCGGCACGTTGCTCTACAGCGCTCCCGAACAGACCGGAATGCTCAAGCGCCCCGTCGACGGCCGGTCCGATCTGTACGCGCTCGGCGTGCTGCTGTTCGAGGTTGTCACCGGGCACACGCCGTACAACTCGCGCGACCCGGGCGAACTGATCCGTCTGCACGCCACCGGACCCGTGCCAGATCCGCGGACCATCCGCCCCGAGCTGTCGGCGACATCGGCCGCGATCATCCGCAAGCTGATGGCCAAGGACCCCGACGACCGGTACCAGAGCGGGGAGAGCCTGCTCGCCGACGTGACCCGGCTCAGCCGGGAGCCCGGCGCCGTGTTCGAGGTCGGAACCTGGGTCGGCGAAACCTCGCCCGCGGGGCCGAACATCCTGGTGGGCCGGGCAGAGGAGGTCACCGACCTGGCCGTCCGGTGGCTCGATGCCCGGGACGGTCGCGGCGGTACCGTCCTCGTCCGGGGTCTTGCCGGTGTCGGTAAGAGCCGGCTCGTGCGGGAAGTCACCACCGCGGTGGCCGCCGACGGGGATCTCGTCCTTTACGGAAAGTGCATCCCCGATGACCCGGTCCCGCTTGCCCCGCTGCGGGCGGCCGTCGAGCGGTACGTCCGATCGGTCGACCGGCTGCCGCCGGACGAACGGGACCTGGCGGTCGGTCGGCTGCGGCGTGCCGTCGGCCAGGGTGGGCCGCTGCTCAGAGCGCTGTCGCCCATGCTCGCCGACGTGGTACAGGCACCCGACCTTGACCAGAAGGACCGGCACGAGCAGTTCACCAGCGCGGTGGCGGCGTTCCTCCTCGATCTGGCGGACGAATGGCAGGGTGCCGTCCTCCACGTCGACGACGTGCAATGGCTCGACGACGCGACCCGGCGGGTTCTCCAACAGGTGGCCGCCCGGCTGCCGCACGCCCCGCTGCTGGTGGTCGCCACCGGGCGCGACGACGTCGACAACCTGCCCGCGCTCGCGCGCTTCGAGGCGGACATGGGCGAGACCCTCGACACCCGGATGACGCTCGGCCCCTTGGACGGCGACGCGGTTGCCGACCTGATCGCGTTACATCTGGGCGGCATCCAGGTAGCCGCCGAGGTGACCGACGACCTGGCCGCGCGCATCGGCGGGAACCCGTTCACCGTCGTTGAGTACGTCCGGGCCGTCATCGACGCTGGCCTGATCACCCCGGTGTGGGATGGCTGGCAGCTCGACCTCGCCGCGCTCGACCGGCTGGAGTTGTCCGGCGACGCCCTGAATCTGGTCCTCCAGCGCATCGGCGGGCTCGGCGTGGAGAGCCGCCGGTTGCTGGCCGCCGGCGCCGCGACCGGCCGGCGGTTCCATGGGGACCTGGTGGCGGGCGTGTGCCATGTCAACCCGCGACAGGCCCGGCACGCCCTGGCCGAGGCGGAAGCGCGCCTGCTGGTCACCTCGTCCGGGACGGGGCGGTACACGTTCCTGCACGACCGGATCCGGGAAGCGCTACTGGCCGAACTGGCGCCCGACGCGCTGCGCCGGCTGCACCAGCGCATCGCCGAGGTACTCGCCGCGATCGATACCGGCGACCCGCGGTACGTCTATGCCATCGCCCGGCACTACGCACTCGGCGAGGGCGACCGTACCCCGATGAAGGTCTACTCCAGCGGCTTCGCCGCTGGCCGGCTCGCGCTTGCCGACCATGCCCCGGCCGAAGCTCTGGCCTTCCTGGAGGCGGCCGCCGCTGCGGCGCACGCCGCCGGCCTGATCCCGGACCCCGGCTTCCACCTGGCGCGAGGGCGGAGCTGCGCCCGCACCGGTCGGTTCGCAGAGGCGCTGGAGCATCTCGACCGGGCGCTGCAAGGCGAATCCGAGCCGCTGCGGCGCGCGGGCCTACTCGCCGAGATCGCCCAGGTGCACACCAACTCGTGGGATCCGGGAAGGGCGCTCGATGCCGTCTCGCGCGGACTGACCGAACTCGGCCGGCCACTGCCGCGCCGCCGCTTGGCACTCGTGATAACGGCTCTCGGGTCGTTCATCGGCGGCCTGGTGGTGGGCCTCACCAGACTCGGTTTTGGCACCGCCCAGGGACAGTGCCGCGAACGCTACCGCTTGCAGGCGTTCTTCTACGACATCGCGGGGACCGCCTCCGCGCTGCGGATGGACCTGCGCATGCGCGCTGTCATGTGTTTCCGGGCGTGGTACGTCGCCAACCGGCTGGGCCCCGGCGTCGCGTACGCCAGGCACCTGGCCGGCTTCGGACTGGTCGCCAACTACGTACACCAGCACCGGCTGGCCCGGCGGATCTTCGACCGGGCCGCCGCCATCGCTTCGCGCAGCGGGGACCCGGTTCTCATCGGCCACGTCGAGTGGAAGCGCGGGGCGGGGAGCAGCATCGGCGGGGCCGATGACGGCCAGATCTGGGAGCAGGCCATCAACGCCCACGAACGCTGGCTGGAGCTGGGCGAGTTCCTCGTTGGTGTGTCCGGTGCGTGCGTCCGGCTGGTCCAGCGGGGTCGGACCCTCGACGCCCAGACCTGGTATGTCCGGGGGAAGGCGCGTCTCGGAGCCGGCGCGTTGGCCGAAGGCGCCGGTTTCGCCGCGGCGGCGACGATCATTCCGGCCCAGCTCGGCCGGCCGGACGAGGCGGCGGCCGGAATCGACGCCCTACGCCGGTTCCTGACCTTCAACCCGGACAACACCACCCAGCTGATCAACCTCCTCTCCGCACAGGTTCTGACCCTGGTGGAACGAGGCGATCTGGGTGAGCCGTTCGAGCGGGTGATCGCCGAGTTCGAGCAGCTGGGTCTGGGCCCGTCGAAGCTCCTGTCCGAGCAGCGGGTGTTCTTCATCTACGAGGCGCTGGGCCGGCTCGCGCAGTGCCATCAGGCGAGTAGGGATCGCCGCGGTGCTTACCGCGCCGCGGCCGAGCGGGCGGTCGTTCGCCTCGGGCAGGCCGCGAACAACCGTACGCTGCGGGCCTACCACCGGATTGCCCGCGCCGACCTCAAGCTGCTCGCCGGCCGGCCGGAGGCGGCGCTGCGGGATCTGGTCCGAGCCGATCAGCAGGTGCTTCGCCTCCACGCCCCCCTTATCGCGTACGAGACGGCGCGGGTGCGGGCCCGCGCGCTGCGCGCCCTGGGAGAGCCGGCACAGGCAGTGCAGCAGGCGCGGTACGCGCTGATGATCGCGGTGGATCAGCAGTGGGCATACCGGGCTCGCTGGGTGCGTACCGAGTTCGGGATCGCCGACTACGCGGCGGGAAGCACCACCGGCACCACCCCGGTCACCACGAGCGGAACCACCGACATCGGCAGCACCGGCAGCGGTGCCGGCAGCGGCGATGGTGTCGGTAGTGGCGACGCCCTCAACCGGCGGCGGCTGGCGGCTCTGCAACAGGTGAGCCTGGCCGCCGCTACCGTGCTCGACCCGCGGGAGTTGGCCAGGGTCGCGCTCGACGAGACCGTACGCATCCTGGGGGCCGAGCGCGCGTACCTTTTCCTGCTCGACCCCGACCTCGGCCAACTCGTTCCGCAGGTCGGCCGGGATGGCGACGGCAACGACATCGACGAGCTGACCGCGTACAGCACCACGCTGGTCGACCGGGTCCGCAATACCGGCCAGGCGGTGGTGGTCACCGGCAGCGAGGAAGGTGTCGCACTCGGCTCCCGCAGCGCGCAGACCCACGGCCTACGCAGCATCATGGTCGCTCCGCTGCTGTTCGACGGCCGCCTCATCGGCGTCGTCTACCTGGACAGCCGCGTTGCCAAGGGCATGTTCACCGCCGACGACGTCGACATCCTCATGGCGATCACCAACCACGTCGCGGTGTCACTGGAGACCGCTCGCGCCGCGCAGCTGGCGTTGGCGGTCCAGGCCGCCCGCCGGCAACGCGACGTCGCTGAGATGCTGCGCGAGGCGATGGCAGAACAGAGTGCCACCCTGGATCCCGACGAGGTGATGCACCGGCTGCTCCGGGCTCTCACCCGGACGCTGAAGGGCCATGCGGCGGTGCTGCTCACCCACGACGGCGGCAGGTTCATGGTCGTTGCCGGCTATGGTGCCGCGGCGGCGGCCGGTACGGTGCTCGATCCTGACCCGGCGCTGTCAGTCCTGGAGAATCTGGCCGCTCCGCTGGCCGAGACCGTGACCGAAAGGCAGCCGGCACCATTCGGTGGGCTGCTCGGATCGCCACGTAGCTGGTTGGCGATCCCGGTCGTCGAGCGTGATGACCGGCCCAGTGTCCTGCTGGTCGCCGCCGATGGCGACGACCTGGTGCAGGACGCCCAGGTCGAGGTGGCGGCGGCGCTCGTCGGCCAGGGCATGACCGCGTTCGAGAACGCACGCCTCTTCAGCCAGGTGAGACGCCTGGCGACGATCGACGGACTCACCGGCCTGTACACCCGCAACCACTTCTTCGCCGAGGCGGACAAGCAGCTTCGGATCGCACGGCGCCACCAGTGGCCGGTTGCCGCGATCATGGTGGACATCGATCACTTCAAGCGGATCAACGACAGCTACGGGCATCCGATCGGTGACGAAGTGATCCGGGTGGTCGCCGCGCGGCTGCGCGCGGCGACCCGCGACAGCGACGTACTGGGCCGGTACGGCGGGGAGGAGTTCGCACTGGTCACCCACGAGACGGTGGACTCCGCCGCCCGGCTGGCCGAGCGGCTGTGCGAAGTCGTGTGCCGCGATCCCGTGCCCACCGAGGTGGGCCCGCTGCCGGTGACGATCAGCGTTGGCATGGCGCCCCTGGACCGGGGTGGGCAACACCTCCGGCAGCTCCTCGCCCGCGCCGACGCGGCCCTCTACGAAGCGAAGCAGGGCGGGCGTAACCGGGTCGCAAACGCGCGTCCGAACGGGTAGCCGGTATCGGTTGAACCGCGCGCGGTCCGTTTGAAAATTTTGATGTTCGGGCATAGGCATTCATGGCTCTCACCAGAACGCGTCGCCGCACCGCGACCGGCGTGGGTACATTCATCGCCTTTCTTCTCGTTCTGGTGTTCGGTAGTCCCATCTTCGTGGACTGGGTCAACCACAACACCAGGCCTGATACCGCTGGCGGACTGTTCCTGCGGACGCTCGCGTGGCCAGCATGGTCCTTCAACTCCAATACCCCGGTACGTGACCTACTGGCGCAAGACCTGAAGGCGATTCTCTTCATCGTGTTCGTCGGCCTGTTCCTGACCCTCCTCGCGGGGGCGGAGCTGTCGCGGGCCCGGGGGACGCTCGCCGACCTCTTCAGCGGCTGGGGCGCCGTCATCTTCGCGGCGGCTCTCGCCGGCTTCATCACCGCTTTCCTGTCGGTGCACACGGGGCTGTACACCGCGCTGCTGTGGGCGCTGGGCGGTGCCGGATACGGCCTGATCACGGGCTGGATCATCGCCCTCGCCCAGATGGGGACGCGCCGCCCATAGCGGCGGACGTCAGATGGGGCGCCCCTACACGGGGCGCCCTTGTCGTGCTTGCACAATTGTTTCTGCCCATCGAGCATCGTCTCTGGCCGGAACGGCGGATTCGAACTCACATACAGCGGGCCGGCAGCGGCGTTGGTACGGCTCCACTAGTCCTTCAGTAAGCGTGTCGGAGGGGTAGATCGACCTGGAGATGGATCAAGGGTCTTATCCTGGCTGGGTTTTGCGCGCCAACGCAGCCCGACAGGAAAGACCCTTGTGGTGAGGAAGATATCGCATGAGCAGAGC